>Ga0316189_10000829_pt1 | contig 30972 bp, 26 predicted proteins | sample LowCovwburrow_MG_FD_204930 | JGI IMG/M metagenome (GOLD analysis project Ga0316189, IMG submission 204930) | Coastal sediment microbial communities from Maine, United States - Lowes Cove worm burrow | ecosystem: Environmental > Aquatic > Marine > Coastal > Sediment | place: USA: Maine...
CAACGATATTGGTAACAGTCATCCAGCCACCAAATGATAGCAGCTGCCTGATCATAGTACGCTTCACACTAAAAGCGCGGTGCAACGCCGGTGCGACACGTAGACACAGCAGGATGTATGCTATCCAAGCAACTACTCTTACAACCAACAATATTCCCACTATAGGAAACAGGCTATTGGAAAAAGGCAGTACGGCCAGTGGGCCAAGAAAGGTCATCACACCCAACGGGATGCGAACGGCATTAACCAGCCGAAAGGCCTGGTGTGCTTCAAGAATACCGCGTAGACCGGTAGTACTTATGACAATCGGAATGGATGCCGCCAAGAGATAAAATGCTTGGAGCATCTCCGAACGCAGGCTCTTAGGTATTTTTAATGCGCTTTCTACCAACCAGGGCGAAATTCCCCAAAAAACAAATGCCCCAATCATCCCTAGAACTGCCATTAGAAACATGGATGTTCCAACTATAACGGGTAGCTCTTTTTGGCGGCCTGATCCCAGTCTTTCAGCTACCAGCTTCGTCAGCGCCCGTCCAAGTCCCATATCAAACAAGCTAAAATAGCCAACCACCATCCAGGCGAGCGTCAACACACCGAACCGCTCAGTACCCAAACCTTCGATTAAAATGGGTATTGCAATAATTGCCCCCAGTAGAGGGACGCCGGTTCCGAGAATATTCCATAGAACATTGCGTGCCAGACGATGACCGCTTGTTAAACCGACAGGAGGTCGTCGCTTCATTCGATTCCACCGTTGTGGGCTAATTCCTCCATATCCGAACAATAGCTATAGGTCACACACAATCGATATCTTTCAAAAATTGAGTTTCTATGTTTGGACTGTAACTTTTGAAAAACCTGAACCGCTGTATTACTACAGAGAGGGCTCTGCCTACTCCCAGTTTGTTCCAAGGGCTTTTCCAACCATTCATAAGTCCCTGATGACCTGCAGGAGATGGAACGGCATTTGAAACGTTCGGAGCACGGCGTAACCAAAGCGCGGGAGCTGCGCTTCCAGCTTTGATCGCCAGTTGAAATGGTAAGTAATATCTGCGAGATAATGAAGCAAATGTTTCGAACGATTCGCGTGGTTAATACCATCACGCCTCACACTACCCCAGCGACCCCACGTACCAATCCATCGCCTCGTCCAGTCCCTGCTCGATGCGGTGACTCGGCACATAACCCAGCAGGCGCTGCGCCTTGCCGATGTCGGCCAGGGAATGGCGGACATCTCCCGCTCGAAAATCCCGATAAACGGGTTGCTGTGGATTCAGGCCGGGTCGGCGGGCGAGAAGTCGCTCCTGGATCATCCCGAACAATTGGTTCAGGCTGGTTCTGTCACCCAAGGCGACATTGTAAACTTGATTTGAGGCCTCGGGATCTTCCGACATCGCTGCCAGTAGATTCATCTGCACGGTATTTTCGATATAGCAGAAATCCCGGCTGGTCTCGCCATCCCCGTTGATGAACACCTCGTCCCCAGCCAGCAGGCTGGCTACCCACTTGGGGATCACTGCCGCATAGGCCCCGTTGGGATCCTGGCGCTTGCCGAAGATATTAAAATAACGCAGCCCGATGGTTCGGAAATCATAGGTCCGGGCGAACACGCTGGCATAGAGCTCATTCACCACCTTGGTCACCGCGTAGGGACTCAGGGGGTTTCCGATCTTCTCTTCGATCTTGGGCAGGTCCGGGTGGTCGCCGTAGGTGGAACTGGATGCCGCATAGACAAAGCGCTTTACCCCGGCATCCCTCGCCGCCACAAGCATATTGAGGAAACCATCTATGTTGGACTGATTGGTGCGGATGGGGTCTTCTATGGAACGGGGGACCGAGCCCAGGGCCGCCTGGTGCAGCACATAGTCCGCCCCTTCACAGGCCTGCCGGCAGGTCTCCAGGTCGCAGATATCGCCTTCGATAAAACGAAAGGCATCGCTATTCGCGGGATGCCCGGCATCGGCCAGCGCCTGATCCAGATTGTGCCGATAGCCGGTCACGAAGTTGTCCAGCCCGACCACCTTCTGATCAAGCCGCAGCAGCATCTCCAGCAGATTGGAGCCAATGAAACCGGCCACCCCTGTCACCAGCCAGGTGTGTCGGTTGCTGACAAGGCGGGTCTTCAAATCATCATATGCCGACATAGCTATGCCCAGATTGAAACAAATCAGTGGGAGTATACCCCACACGCACTCCCGACCCCATGCCGTGATGAGCGATGCCAAGACTTCAAGGCACAATTACCTCTGCCTCGGGAACGGTCTCCTGGAGCACACGCTGCAGCGTCCTTTTCGCCTCCCTGTCTCCATGCACCAGCCTGATCTCCTCCGGCTTTTTCCGCATACGCCGCACGAAATTCAGCAGGTTCTTCTGATCGGCATGGGCAGAATAGCCGCTGAGCGTGTGAACTGCCGCGGCAATTTGATAACGCTTCCCATCCAGTTCTACATAGCCCCGTTTCGGCCCGTATTTCTGGATAGTGCGGCCAGCCGTGCCCTGGGCCTGATAACCGACAAACAGGATATCGGTGCGCGGGTCTTCAATCAGGGCCTTCAGGTAGTTTACGATCCGCCCACCGCTGCACATGCCGCTGGCCGCCAGCACGATGCAGGGTCGCGCACTCTTCTTCAGGTAGCTGACCGCGTTCAGATGATCCTGATGGCTTTCGATCGTTGTCAATTGTTCGAAGGAGAGGGGATGACGCCCGGTTGCCTTCCTGTGCCGCGCCTCCGCATCCCAAAAGGGCCAGAGCGATCGATAGGTGTCGGTAAATCGGGCCGCCAGGGGTGAGTCGACGATAATCTCGGTTCCCGCCCATCCTGCGCCCACCTGGTGAATGATCCCCTCCAACTCGTAGAGCAGTTCCTGGGTGCGGCCAATACTGAAAGCGGGTATCAGAACCACACCCCGGTTGTGGAAACAACGCTCGATAATTCGTCGCAGCCGCTGTCTTCGCTGGCGCCGGTCTTCATGCTCCCTGTCACCATAAGTGCTTTCCAGCACCAGAACATCCGCACTGTAGGGTGGTTCCGGCGCCGCCAGCAGCGGTGAGTAGGGTGCGCCCAGGTCTCCGGAGAAAACGACCCTTCGGCGCGAGCCATCAATGTCCGTCTCACACTCGATATAGGCGGAGCCGAGGATATGTCCGGCCGGCTTGAATCTGACCTTGAGCCTGGCCGCCGGAAGCGCGACCTCGATCCACTGTTTGTAGGGGACCGGGACGATGCGTTTTCTGATCAGATCGACAAAGCGTTCCACCAGCCGTCGATCCCGGGTGAACCCGATCTGAACGGCGTCTTCCAGCACCAGTGGCAGCAACTCGGCGGTGGGCTCTGAGCAGTAGATGGGGCCGTCGAATCCGGCGGCCAGCAGGTAAGGGATGCGTCCCACATGGTCGATATGACAGTGGGTAATCAGCAGCGCACGCACCGTCTCGACCGGAAAATCAATTTCCAGGCTGGTTTGGGCCGCCCCCTGACGGGATAATTCGGCCCCCTGAAAAAGTCCGCAATCAACCAGCACCGAACTGTCCGGGGCGATCAGCAGTTGGTGGCAGGAACCGGTAACTCCGTCAACGGCGCCATGATGGAGGATTCTGGGATAGGGTTTATGGGCCAACAGCACACTCCGTTGTGCAGCAGACGGCTGCATCTATGAAGTCGATTATTTTAGAGATGTCGTTCCGTGCGGTCCGGAATAGTGGTGCAGAAAAACACTGCTTATTGGACCTTCCAAGAATGGAACCCCTTAGCTAGCTTATTAATTAATGGATTCTGGCTTTCGCCAGAATGACGGAAATCAGTGTGCCCGGTGGCTTGGTCAGTAGTGAACGGGGCGCAGCAACGCGGGACAATCGTCGGCGGGCCACACCAGTCAACCCTGCCTTCAAGTCAATCTTTCAACCGGTATTCGGTGCCGCAATAGGGGCAGACCGCCTGCCCGCCGCTCTCCTTCAACGGAATATAGACCCGGGGATGCAACCCGGCCGCATCGGTATCCGGAGCGGGGCAGCTGATAGGCAGGTCCTTACGGCTTACCTCCACAATCGCCTGGGTCCTGGACGTCGCAGTTGCTTCAGCCATGTTCGCTCTCTCCCTTGAGTAGGTCTGCTTCAGACATAGGTCAGCCACTCGGAATGCTCTTTCCGACGGCCTTGAACCTGGTCGAAATAGAGATCCTGCAGCTGTTTGGTAATCGGTCCCCGGGTGCCGCTGCCGATGCTGCGATTGTCTACCTCACGGATCGGCGTCACCTCTGCCGCAGAACCGGTAAAGAAGGCCTCATCGGCGATATATACCTCGTCCCGGGTGATGCGTTTCTCCAGCACCGGTATGCCCAATTCAGCGGCCAGGGTGAATACGGTGCGGCGGGTGATGCCGTCCAGCGCCGAGGTCAGATCCGGCGTATAGATGGTGCCATCCCGGACGATGAATATATTCTCCCCGGAGCCCTCCATCACATACCCTTCGGTATCCAGCAGCAGCGCCTCATCGTAACCATCGCGCAGGGCCTCCTGCAGCGCCAGCATGGAGTTCATGTAATTACCGTTGGCCTTGGCCCGGCACATGGTGATGTTGACATGGTGGCGGGTAAAGGAGGAGACCCGGATACGGATTCCGTTGCGCAGATTCTCTTCCCCCAGATAGGCCCCCCACTCCCAGGCCGCCACCATGGCATGCACCTTCAGGTTATCGGCCCGCAGCCCCATGCCTTCGGAGCCATAGAAACACATGGGTCGGAGGTAGGCGGACTTGAGGTTGTTTTCACGAACCGCCGCCTGTTGCGCCTGGTTCAAGGTCTCCGCATCAAACGGGATCTTCATCCCCAGGATATGGGCGGAACGGAACAACCGCTCGGTGTGATCCTGCAGCCGAAAGATGGCCGGCCCCTGCTCTGTCTGGTACGCCCGCACCCCCTCGAACACACCCATGCCGTAATGGAGCGTGTGAGTAAGGACGTGCACTCTGGCCTCACGCCAGGGCACCATCTCCCCATCCAGCCAGATCCAACCGTCACGGTCCGCGAATGTCTGCATTGACTTCTCCAAATTACCGGTTGCGTGCCGGTCGCTGTTCACCCGGCAACGCGACCTACTCCCCAGAACTCTCCATCAGATTTTGCCATATTTCCGTCACCGTCCGCCGCTCTTCAGGCAGCTCGTCATCGGCAATCAGTCCCGGCAGCTCACCCAGGGCGTTGCGATGATAAACGGCTCGTAGAGACCGGTAGGCTTCGGCCAGCTTGTCCGCGGTCCCCCCGGTCAAAAGCTGGTGGCTCGCCAGGGTTTCCAGCAACCGGATATTGTCCGTCCACTGCAGCAGATCCGGGTAGCGAGAGGCCCACCGAAGAGCAGAATATTGAACCATAAATTCGATATCCGCGATACCACCGTGCCCCTGCTTGATATCGAACCGGCCGGTGACGCTTCGATCCAGAGCAGTCCGCATCTTTTCCCGCATCTCGCGTACCTCACCGCGCAGGGTCTGCGGCTCCCGTGCCCGGCCGAGTACCTCCTGCCGGACCCGTTGGAACCGTTCGCACACCACCGGATCGCCCGCCACCGGCCGGGCCCGCAGCAGGGCCTGATGTTCCCAGGTCCAGGCGTCCTGGTGCTGATATCTTTCAAACGTCTCTATCGGGGTGACCAGCATGCCGGAGTTGCCATTCGGCCGCAGTCTCATATCCACCTCATACAGCAACCCGGCGGGAGTACGGGTAGTGAACATGTGGATCATACGCTGGCCAAGGCGGGCGTAGAAAACCTCGTTGGAGACCGACTTTTCGCCGTCGGTCATGGCGTTGGGGTTAGTGCTTCCATGCAGAAACACCAGATCCAGATCAGAGCCGTAGCCCAGCTCGAGACCGCCCAGTTTACCGTAGCCAACCACGGCAAACCCCTTGTCGCCCCCCAACACATCGGTAGGTTGCCCGTGACGGGCGGCGAGATCTTCCCAGGCCAGGTCCATGACCCGGGCGATGACTGTTTCCGCAATTTCGGTCAGATAGTCACTGACCACCATCAGCGGGATTACACCTGTTATATCGGCCGCCGCCACCCGCAGCATGTTACTTTTGGAAAACTGCCGCAGCCGCTCCATCCGCTGCTCCAGATCATCCTGCTCCAGCACCGAGAGCAGGGTATCCAGTTCGGCCTCCAGGTTGTCCCTGCGCAACGGAGTATAGAGCCGCCTGGGATCGATCATTTCGTCCAGCAGCAACGGCTGACGGGCAATCTGCTGAGAGACCCAGGGGCTGATCGAGGTCAGACGAACCAACTGGGACAGGGCCAGCGGACTCTCCACCAGCAGCGCCAGATAGGCGGTCCGGCGGGCAATCGCATCCAGCAGTCGAAGCAGACGATCCAGGGTTTGATCCGGTGCCGACGAACCGGCGACCGCACCCAGCAGCAGGGGCATCAGCCGGTCCAACCGCTCACGGCCCTGGGCCCCCAGGCCACGACAAGTGTGGGAGTTGCGGAAGACATCCAACCGCTGCAGGCTGGTCTCGCCACTGTCGAATCCTGCCTCTTGCAGTAACGCCCGCGCCTGAGCATCTTCCACCCGCTGACCCCAGATATCCTGGAAGCGATGATCCTCCTGTTCGTTGTCGCTCTGGGGTGCGGCAAACACCATATCGAAATGACCCTGCACCCGCTGCCGGTGATGATCCAGCTGCTGCAGAAATCCCTCCCAGTCATCGCATCCCATGGCCCGAGCCAGTCGCAGCCGCCCCAGATTGTCTTCCGGCAGCAGGTGGGTCTGACGATCCTGCCAGGCCTGAATCCGGTTCTCCACCAGGCGCAGGTATTGATAGGCCTCTACCAGCTCTTTGACCACGTACTCCGGGAGCAGGGATTTCTCCCCAAGCAGCCAGAGCACCCTCTGGATGGGTCGGATCTGCAACTCCGGGTCCCGTCCACCCCGAATCAGCTGAAAGGCCTGACCGATGAACTCGATCTCCCGGATCCCGCCCGGACCCAGCTTGATATTGTCCGCCATTCCTTTGCGTTTCAGCTCCTGGCTTATGAGCTGCTTCATATTGCGCAGGGATTCGATGGGTCCGAAATCGAGATAGCGGCGATAGACAAAGGGACGCAGCATCGCCATCAGATGTTCCCCCTGGTCTGCGTCTCCGGCCACCACCCGCGCCTTGATCATGGCATAGCGTTCCCATTCCCGCGCCTCTGATTGGTAGTAGGTCTCCATGCCGTCAAACGAGAGCACCAGGGGCCCGGAGTCCCCGAACGGACGCAACCGGGTATCGACCCTAAACACAAAGCCGTCCGCGGTCTGGCTGCCGATGGCCTTGATCAGTTGCTGGCAGAGGCGGGTAAAAAACTGCTCGTTTGAGAGATAACGGGGGGCGTCCACCTCGCCCGCTCCGGGATAGCTGAAGATCAGGTCGATATCGGACGAGAGATTGAGTTCCCGGGCACCCAGCTTACCCATGCCGAGCACCACCAGTTGCTGCGGCACACCCTGTTCATCCTTAGGCACGCCCAGTTTTCCCGTCTGCCAGGCATAGAGCTTCGCCAGGGCCTGATCGACACAGGCATCGGCCAGCGCCGACAGATCCTCGAGGGTCTCATCCAGGGGTGCGGTTCTGGTGAGGTCCCGCCAGATGATGCGCACCATCTGATACCGTCGAAACCGTCGCAGCAGGTGTTGCAAGGCCGCTTCGTCGCCGACCTCGGACAGGTGCCCCTGCAGGCGTGAGGCCATCTCCCCCGGCTCGAAGGAGTGGCCGAGATCTCCGCTCGCCACCAGATCGGCCAGCAGCGCGGGCTCCCGAAGACAGCACTGAAACAGGTAATCGCTCCCCTCCCACACCTGTTTAAGTTGCGTCAGCAGGACATCATCCAGCGAAAGGGCTATTTCACGCTCTGCCGCCGCCTGCTGCCACGACTGCCAGCGCTCTTCGGTCTCATCCTGCAGTTGCTCGATCGGGGTCATGGATGACTGCTCAATTACCTTCGGTACTCTGCCACCAAGGCATAGTATGAAATACCATGATTGGCATCGGTTGATTGCACCACACAGAACACAGAGTGCACAGAGATTTTAAAATACCCGACAGCTCGACGATGCAAACCCTCACAAACTCTGTGTCCTCTGTGGTTACTGGTTTTTTTGTTGCTTACCGGGCATCAGGAAATGGGGTAATTATTATATCGCTTTGTCCTGCTGATCCTATGGTATGGAAAAAAAAAGCCCCGCCGAAGCGGGGCTCTTTCTTCAGGCTCAGGGAAGCCCGGTGGCGATTACATCATGCCACCCATGCCACCCATGCCGCCCATACCGCCCATGTCACCCATGCCGGCGCCGCCGGCCTCTTCCTTGGGCTCCTCGGCCACCATGGCCTCGGTGGTGATCATCAGACCGGCCACCGAAGCGGCGTTCTGCAATGCAAAGCGGGTTACCTTGGTGGGATCCAGGATACCCATCGCCACCATATCGCCATACTCGCCGGTGGCGGCGTTGTAGCCATAGTTGCCAGCGCCCTCTGCCACCTTGTTGACGATCACCGAGGGCTCACCACCGGCGTTGGCCACGATCTGGCGCATGGGCTCTTCCAGGGAGCGCGCAGCAATACTGATGCCGACGTCCTGGTCGTGGTTGTCGCCTTTCAGGTCTTTGAGTGCAGCCAGGGTACGGATCAAGGCCACGCCGCCGCCCGGCACGATACCCTCTTCGACCGCCGCGCGGGTGGCGTGCAGGGCGTCTTCCACCCGGGCCTTCTTCTCTTTCATCTCCACCTCGGTGGCGGCACCGACCTTGATCACAGCTACACCGCCGGCCAGCTTGGCGACCCGCTCCTGCAGCTTTTCCTTGTCGTAATCGGAGCTGGTCTCCTCGATCTGGGCCCGGACCTGCTCGACCCGTGCCTTGATGTCCGCCTCGGAACCCGCGCCGTCGATAATGGTCGTCTCTTCCTTGCTGATCTGGATTTTCTTGGCGTTGCCCAGCTCGTTCAGGGTCGCCTTCTCCAGGCTCAGGCCCACCTCTTCGGAGATCACCGTGCCCCCGGTCAGGATGGCAATATCCTGCAGCATGGCCTTGCGCCGGTCACCAAAGCCCGGCGCCTTGACCGCGCAGACCTTGACGATGCCGCGGATGGTGTTGACCACCAGGGTGGCCAGGGCCTCGCCTTCCACATCCTCGGCGATAATCAGCAGCGGCTTGCCGGCCTTGGCCACGCTCTCCAGCACCGGCAGCAGGTCACGGATGTTGGAGATCTTCTTGTCGTGCAGCAGAACGTAGGGATCCTCCAGATCGGCACTCATGCTCTGCTGATTGTTTACGAAATAGGGCGACAGGTAGCCGCGATCGAACTGCATGCCTTCGACCACATCCAGTTCGTTGTCCAGGGCGGAGCCCTCTTCTACGGTGATGACCCCCTCCTTGCCCACCTTCTGCATGGCCTCTGCGATGATGTTGCCGATCGCCTCGTCGCTATTGGCGGAGATGGTACCGACCTGGGCGATCTCCTTGTCATCGGTGCAGGGCTTGGACATCCCCTGCATGCTATTGACCGCTGATTCCACCGCCTTGTCGATACCCCGCTTCAGATCCATCGGATTCATACCGGCGGCAACTGCCTTCAGCCCCTCGCGCACCATGGCCTGGGCCAGCACCGTCGCCGTGGTGGTGCCGTCACCGGCGACGTCGGAGGTGTGAGAGGCGACCTCTTTCACCATCTGGGCGCCCATATTCTCGAACTTGTCCGACAGCTCGATCTCCTTGGCGACGGAGACACCATCCTTCGTGATGGTAGGGGCACCGAAGCTCTTCTCCAGCACCACGTTGCGGCCCTTCGGGCCGAGAGTAACTTTAACGGCGTTAGCCAGAACGTTGACACCAGCCAGCATCTTGTGGCGGGAGTCGTCACCAAATTTAACTTCTTTCGCGCTCATTTAATCTGTTCCTTAGGCAATACTGTTGATATTTCTGTCGAATGGGGGTCGGCCTCAACCTTCGATGACGCCCATGATGTCCTCTTCGCGCAGCACCAGCAGCTCCTTACCACCAATCTTCACCTCGGTGCCGGAGTACTTGCCGAACAGGACCTTGTCGCCAACCTTGACGTCGACCGGGCGTTGCTCGCCACTATTAAGGATCTTGCCGTTGCCTACGGCCAGCACCTCACCCTCTACCGGCTTCTCGGTAGCCGCGTCGGGGAGGACAATACCACCGGGGCTGGTGCGCTCTTCTTCCATACGGCGAACGACCACTCGGTCGTGCAGCGGACGAATATTCATCGACTGATCTCTCCTGCATTGGATTTAACTAACGATTTGGTTTGTTGGTTATCCGGGCTACAGCTAAACGTTAGCACTCACCCTGAATGAGTGCTAATAATAGGGTCGGAATTCCGATAGTCAAGAGGGAGGAACGGAAAATTTCAAATGGCGGGGTGTCCTACCCCTGTCGGAGAAAGCCCAGGTGATCGTTATATCTCTCCATCAAATAGCAGAGACAGTCCTGACGCACCACTCTCTGATCCCGGGTCAGCATGGAGGGCATGACCGGCACCCTGAGCCTCAATTCCCCCTGATCAACCTCGAAGTAGCGGCCGGAGACATCCCTCCCCTGTTCGTCACAGACTTCCAGTCCAATCCCGTTACCGGATTGAATCCGACCCAAAGGGGTACCACGCGGGAGTTCTCGGAAGTTGAGATAGTCCAGATCGTCCTCAAACTGGATATCGACTCCCGGATCACCAAAACTGAAACTCAAACGGCCCGGCACCTTGACGATGGCGACGGTGTGAAACAGATCAATGTCGTGCGCCGCCACCGGGTGCCGCGGGTGCTCAGCCAGATGCAGGCAGGCATTCAGATATTCGACAGCATGCTCCACCCCGTGGGACTGGCCCGGCTTTCCGCACTCCAGGGTCACCGCCGGACAGTATTTCGACATCGCCAGGGACTGTACACCGCAGGGCCGAATGAAGTAGACCACGGTGCGGCTGAACATGGTCGCCAGATGCAGAAAACGGTCGTCAATCACATTGACGCAGGCGTAGTGGGGATTCAAGCCGGTATTATTATGCACATCCACACTGGCGAATACCCCTCGAGCATGCATGATGTCCAGCACCTGCTGCATCAGCGCGTGCTCGGGGGTTCCGCTGTCTTCACAGCCGGGCCAGACCCGGTTGTAGTCAGGCTGGCCATCCAGACGGCGCACGCCTGCCGCTGCCGCCGAGACATTGCTGATGAAGAGGCTTAGGGAACGAGGCAGAACCAAGCCCCCGCCGCCAACCTCGTACCTGTTCAGCAGGCTGCGCACTGCTTCCCAACCGGTGGTCTCGTTGCCGTGCATCAAAACCGACACCAGCAGCGGCTGTTCCCGTCGCCCGCGCAGATGGATCAGGGTCGGCCCGCCCAGGCGGGCCTCCAGTTGCGCCGCTTCCAGATTCAGCAGCCCGGCAGGCAGATGATCAAGTTCCCGTAACATAAAAAACCGCTATTGCTGCTGTAAACCAAGAGATCCCCACAACCGCGCCTTACCCACTGACAGCGGCTTATTATAGCGTCCACTCGTGCACCGGTCGCCCACTCTGCTGCCGCTCGAGATAGGCCTCGGTCAGGGCCGCCATATCGTGGCCGTGGCGCCGTACCCAGGCACGTTGCCAGGTGGCGCCATTCTGCCCGGACTTCAACCGCCCAGCGATGATCCCCAGCCAGTAGTCCGACTCCTGACGGTCGATGCCAAGCGCTGCGAGTCCGTCGCGGGCCAGGGGCAGAAGCCGTTCCCGGCACAGCTCGTCCAACCTTCCTCGCTCACCATCCAGCCATTCGACCGGCGCTTCCAGTCCGTGGCGGGCAGACTGGTAAAAATTCTTCCGGGCCTGGGGGAAGGACAGCCTTTGCTCTGCTGGAACGGCCTGCCCGGCCAGGGCGCAGACCGCACCGAAATAGAGGGCGGTGTTGGCGATGGAGTCGGCCACCGAAGGGCCTGCCGGCACCACCCGATGCTCGATCCGGATGTGGGGGACACCCCGTTGGTCAAAGCCTACCAACGGGCGATTCCAGCGCCAGATGGTGCCGTTGTGCAGCCGTAGATGCGGTAGCAGTCGTTCCGGCTCCTGCATCAACTGGGGCAACAATACGGGATAGCGCTCCAGATTCGCCTGGAAACAATCAAAAATGGTATCCACATAGCGAACGCCCAGGGTTACGCGCTTAGTGAAATTGCTGTCCCCTACCCGAATGGCCTGTTCAAACAGCGGGATACGGGTTTCATCCCAGAGCTCAAAGCCGAATAGATAGGGCGAATTTGCGCTCAATCCGACCATCGGAGCAGAGAGAATCTTGGCGCTGTTGTAAAACCGCCCGGCCTGATTGGCATTGACCTTGAGGTGGATCTGAAACGAGGTAGTCGCCGACTCCAGCATCACATCATCGTGCTGAAAACTGAGCCGCTCATGCCCGGAGATATCCATGTGCAAAGGGCTGCCGCCGCGCAGGTGGGCCAATTGCTCATCCAGCGCCAGGTAGCGCTGGAGTCGGGACATGTTGTCACCGGTTAGATCCCGTTCCTCCACCGTAGGCAGTATCCCGATCATGGCCAGGCGCGTACCCAGACCGGCTGCCGCCTGATTGCACTCCCCCCAGGTCGTGCTGAGTTCATCTGCCAGGCGACTAAGGGCTTTGCCCTCCAGCCGCTGAGGGCTGCCGTTGATCTCCAGATTGAAGCGGGCGAGTTCAGGCACCACCAGTGGATTGTTCAGGGCATCGAGCAACGGTCGGTTCAGCGGGGCCGGGCGCGACTCCCGATCCACCAGCCAGGCCTCCAGCTCGAACCCACCGACATGCTCGCCTTCGGAAAATGCGCCCTGCTCCAGCCACTCCCCCAGCAGTTGTGTCTCCCGCGCCAGACGCTCGGAAAACTCCGCAAAATCCGCTGCCGTAAAATGGCTGTCAGCGATCTCCTGACCCATGCCAGCCTCCTGTTATCCGGCGGAAAGCAGCCTGTCCAACTCGCCCAGACGCTCTGGTGTTCCCACATCGACCCAGCGCCCCCGGTAATGTTCAGCGCTTACCCGCCCGGATGCTATCGCACGCCGGAGCAGCGGCGCCAGGGGAAAGGCCGCCTCTGCACAACCGGCGAATAGTTCCGCACGATACAAACCGATACCACTGAAAGTAAGACGCGGCCCCTCCCGCTCACACAACCGTCCTTGCCGCAACAGGAAATCCCCTGCCGGATTGTGAGAGGGATTGTCCACCAGGACTAGATGAGCCAACATCCCCTCAGGACATAGTGCCCTGGAGAAATCATAGTCGGTCCAGATATCTCCGTTGATCACCATGAAAGGACCCGCCCCCAGCATCGGCAGGGCGTGAAAAATACCACCCCCGGTTTCCAGGGCACCTGCAGGCTCCGGTGAATAACGGATGGAGAGTCCCCAGCGCAGGCCATTCCCCAGGGCTGTCTCAAGCATCCCTCCCAGATGGGCGTGGTTGATCACTAGCTCCCGAACCCCCCCCTTGGCCAGGGCCTCCAGGTGATAGTGAATCAGCGGTTTGCCCCCCGCCTGCAGCAGGGGCTTGGGGGTATCATCGGTCAACGGCCGCATGCGATTTCCCCGACCGGCCGCCAGAATCATGGCCTTGTTCGGTTTCTCCAGACGCCCCATAGCAAATCCGTCCCCCGTCACCCAACGGCCGCATCAAAAGCCAGAAAAAAGGCCGCTCCATTTAACGGTAACGGCCTTTTCAAGTGCAATACCAAAGACAAACTCAGCGCCTCATGGAATCGAAGAACTCTCCGTTGGTCTTGGTTACCTTGAGCTTGTCGAACAGGAATTCCATGGCCGCCAATTCGTCCATTGGATGAAGGATCTTGCGCAGGATCCACATCTTCTGCAGATCGTCCGGCTTCATCAGCAGGTCTTCGCGGCGGGTACCCGAGCGGTTGATGTTAATCGCCGGAAAGATGCGCTTCTCGGCGATACGCCGATCCAGATGAATCTCCAGGTTGCCGGTGCCCTTGAACTCCTCGTAGATCACATCATCCATGCGGGAACCTGTCTCCACCAGGGCAGTGGCGATGATGGTCAGGCTGCCACCCTCCTCCACGTTGCGGGCGGCGCCGAAAAAGCGCTTCGGGCGGTGCAGGGCGTTGGCGTCCACGCCACCGGTCAACACCTTGCCGGAGGAGGGGATAACGGTGTTGTAAGCCCGCGCCAGACGAGTGATGGAGTCGAGTAGAATGACCACGTCCTTCTTATGTTCCACCAGCCGCTTGGCCTTCTCGATTACCATCTCCGCCACCTGCACATGGCGGGCGGCGGGTTCATCGAAGGTGGAGGAGATCACTTCTCCCCGCACCGATCGTTTCATCTCCGTCACCTCTTCCGGGCGCTCATCGATCAACAACACGATCAGATAACACTCCGGATGGTTGTGGCCGATGGACTGAGCGATATTCTGCATCAGCATGGTCTTGCCTGCCTTGGGGGGAGAGACGATCAGGCCGCGCTGCCCCTTGCCGATGGGCGCGCACAACTCGATGGTGCGGGCGGTGATGTCCTCGGTGCTGCCGTTGCCTTTCTCCAGGGTGAACTTCTCGTTGGGGAACAAGGGCGTGAAGTTCTCGAACAGGATCTTGTTTTTTGCGTTCTCCGGCGTGTCATAGTTGATTTCGCTGACCTTGAGCAGGGCGAAATAACGCTCGCTGTCTTTGGGGGGGCGGATCTTGCCGGAAATCGTGTCACCGGTGCGAAGATTAAAACGGCGGATCTGACTCGGCGACACGTAGATATCGTCCGGTCCCGCCAAATAGGAGCTGTCAGCGGCACGTAGAAATCCGAAGCCGTCCTGGAGTATCTCCAGCACACCATCGCCGTAGATATCCTCACCTTTCTTGGCATGGGCCTTGAGAATAGCAAAAATCAGATCCTGTTTGCGGGACCGTGCCATGCCTTCCAGATTCATTGAGTGCGCCAGCTCGACCAAGTCGGAGACTGGCATCTTCTTCAGTTCGGTGAGGTTCATGATGTTTTTTTGACTTGAAAAATTGGTTGAAACGGGCCGGAAGTGCCCGCTGGAACGGACAGTAGATTCAGGTTTTGGATACGGGTCTGGAATGGGTGAGCAATCAGGCTCGGCGCTCACGTGAGTGCCAGCTCCTTGAATTCTAGCACTGTCCCGAAGCCTGTCCAGTAAAAACTAGAACAGCATGTTAAAGGTTACTATCGATGAAGGCTGTCAATTGTGACTTTGAAACAGCGCCGACTTTGGTCGCCTCCACTTCTCCATCCTTGAATAACATCAGGGTGGGGATGCCCCGGATACCGTAACGGGGCGGCGTATTCGGATTATCATCGATATTGAGCTTGGCCACCTTTATCTTGCCGGCGTACTCCCCGGCGATCTCATCCAGCACTGGCGCTATCATCTTGCAGGGGCCGCACCACTCTGCCCAGTAGTCGACCAACACGGGCTGACCGGATTTCAATACTTCCGTCTCGAAAGAATCATCGCTGAGATGAACAATCTGTTCGCTCACTAGAGGCTCTCCAAAATACCTAATCGGGGTAGCTCACCGGGATGTGCGGAACCGCACCGGCGCTCCTGTCTTTCTCGGGTTATAGCGGGCGGAATTTGCGCTGAATTCAGACCCGGCAGAAAACATATCCTTTTATTTGATCCCAATATTGTCCATTTTGCAAGCCCGAACCTCCGATTGTTGCCCCCAACTCCAGGAAATTACTGTATCCTAGCGCGCCATGAGTGATAAACATTTGACAAATACGAGATTTGACGGCTTCGGATTGGCCGAGGAACTGATCCGGGGCATAGAGGATGCGGGCTTCTCCTACTGCACCCCGATCCAGGCCGAAACCCTGCCCATCCTGCTCGATGGACAGGATGTCGCGGGCCAGGCGCAGACCGGAACCGGCAAGACCGCCGCCTTCCTGCTCGCCAGCTTCCAACGGTTGCTGACACAGCCAGCGGATGAGAAACGACGGGCCAACCAGCCCCGTGTCCTGATCGTGGCCCCGACCCGGGAATTGGCGATTCAGATCCACAAGGATGCCGAACTGCTCGGAAAGTACACCGACTTTCGCCTCGGGCTGGTGTTCGGCGGCACCGGATATGAGCAGCAGCGCAACCAGCTGCAGGCCGGGGTAGACATCCTGATCGGCACCCCCGGGCGCTTGATCGACTATTTCAAGCAGCACGTCTACGACCTGAAGGCCATTCAGGTGATCATACTGGACGAGGCCGACCGCATGTTCGACCTCGGCTTCATCAAGGACATCCGTTACCTGTTGCGCCGCTGTCCGCCGCCGGATCAACGGCTGGGGATGCTCTTCTCCGCCACCCTCTCCTACCGGGTGAGGGAGCTCGCTTATGAACACATGAACAACCCGGAAGCGGTCACCATCGAGGCAGACAGGGTAACGGCAGACAATGTGGTTCAGACCTGTTACATGACCGGCAACGAAGAGAAGATCCCCTTGCTCATCGGCCTGCTGAGCCGGATGGATGCCCACCGGACCATGATCTTTATCAACACCAAACGGGGTGCCGACCGGGTATGGGGTTTTCTGGAGGGCAATGGATTCAAGGCCGCCGTGCTCTCCGGCGACGTACCGCAGAAAAAACGGATGAGTCTCCTTAAACAGTTTCAAGCCGGCGAACTACCGGTGCTGGTCGCCACCGATGTGGCCGCTCGGGGCCTGCATATCCCGGATGTCACCCATGTCATCAACTTCGACCTGCCGGAAGATGCCGAAGACTACGTGCACCGCATCGGCCGCACCGCCCGCGCTGGTGCCAGTGGCGACGCCATCAGTTTTGCCTGTGAGACCTACTCCTTTTCCCTGCCAGAGATCGAGGCGTATATCGGCCACAAACTTCCCATGAAACAGGTCACTGACGAACTGCTGGCCGAGGTGGACCCGAAAAGCCGGGTGTGGGTGGATAGACCAAGGCGCGACGACCACCGCCGAGGAGGGGGGCGACGCAGCGGCAAGCCCACACACCGACGGAGTGAAAAGAGCGCCAGCTCCGGCGCTGCCGCGCAGGAGACGGGGGAAAGAAAGAAACGCCGCCGCAGGCCCCGCAAACCGGAAAGCAGCGAATAAGCCCTAGGGCCTGTTGACACGAGTATGCCGAGAACAGCAGACAACAAGTGCAGCCGCTGCGTCGGCTCCAAGTGCTGCAGCTACATCACCGAAGCGCTGGGCGCCGCACCCCGTTCCAAGTCAGAATTCGAGCACCTGCTGTGGCAGGTCTCCCACCAGGGAGTAGAGCTGTACCGGGACGACAGCGGATGGTACCTGCTGTTCCAGGGGCGATGCGAACATCTCCAGCCTGACGGCGCCTGCGCCATCTATGAGAACCGGCCCCAGATCTGCCGTGACTACGACAACGACTGGTGCGAATATGACCAACCGGCGGAAGAGGGTTTTCAGCTCTACTTTCGTGGCTACGGCGAACTACTGAAATATTGCCAGCAACGCTTTAAGACCTGGGGGAAGTGAGGGTATTTCCCGGCAGGATCTCCGAAAAATCATGAATGGCCTGAAACCCGCCGGCCTCCCGCGTCACCCCCTGTGTATCGGGCCTGAGCACCCGCAACAGCCAGCGGATGCCGTAATCCCTTGCCGATCCCAACACCTCCGCATTGTCGTCAACGAACAGGGTTCGCCGCCGGTCGAAGGGCTCCACCTGTTGCAGCCGCGACCAGAAGGCGGGGTCTTCTTTGGGCAGACCGAGATCATGGGCGCAGACCACGGCGTCCAGATACTGTCCCAACCGGGTACGGTTCAGCTTCAGGGTCAAGGACTTCTGATGCGCGTTGGTCACCAGGATCACCCTTTTCTGCAACCCGCGCATGGCATTTAGAAACGACTCCACGTGGGGATGCACCGCGATCAGATGATCGACCTCCTCCTTGAGCAGGGCGATGTCCAGACCCAGTTCCCGGCTCCAATGGTCGATACAATACCACTCCAAGGTACCTTCGATACTCCGGTAGCGGCCTAACAGCTCCTGCTTGGCCTGTTCCAGGGACACCCCCCTGGCCGAGGCATAGCGCTTAGGTACATGTTCCAGCCAGAAGTGGTTGTCGAAATGCAGATCCAGCAGAGTACCATCCATATCCAGGAACAGCCGGTCGATTTGGTTCCAGTCAATCATCAGGTAAAGTTACTGCGTTCCCCTGGCCACTGACAATACCGAATTACCCCGTATGCCGAAAAAACCCGTTGTTCACGCCCGTCACCCGATCACCCACACAGGTATCTTCCAAATCGAGGAGATGGAACTGGAGTTTTCCAACGGCGCGACCAGACGCTATCAGCGCATCATCGGCTCCCCCCAGGGCGCAGTGCTGGTGGTCCCTCTGCTGGACGATGACACATTGCTGTTGATCCGGGAGTACGCGGCCGGGATGGAGCGCTATGAGCTGGCCTTTCCCAAGGGCAGTATCGAACAGGGCGAGGGGCCGCTGGAGGCGGCCAACCGGGAGATCAAGGAAGAGACTGGTTACGGGGCGAACCAGCTGGAGCTGATCCGTTCCGTCACCCTGGCACCCGGCTACCTCTATCACGCCAGCCACATCGTGCTGGCACGCGGACTCTATCCCCAGCGGCTGGAGGGCGATGAGCCGGAACCGATCGAAGTGATACCCTGGAAACTGACGGACCTGGACCGGCTGCTGCAGCGCCAGGACTTCACCGAAGCACGCTCCATCGCCGCTTTCTATATAATCCGTGACTGGATCCGGCAAAAGGCGTGAATCTTACCGTCCTACCTGGCCGAAAATTACATTACCAAGGACCCCGAAAGCCATGACTGAAGCACCCATCTCCATCGACGCCGTTATCGATATCGCCCGCCAGGCCGGCGAGGCCATCCTCGCGATCTACGACACCGATTTTTCGGTTGAAGAGAAATCTGATAAGTCCCCCCTCACCGAGGCGGACATGGCCGCGCACAAAATCATCGTGAAGCGACTGGCCGAACTGACCCCTGATATTCCGCTGCTGTCCGAAGAATCCGCCGACATCCCTTTCGAAACCCGCAGCAGCTGGCAATGTTACTGGCTCATCGATCCGCTGGACGGCACCCGCGAATTCATCAAACGCAACGGGGAGTTTACGGTCAACATCGCATTGATCGATCAGCACGAACCGGTCCTGGGGGTTGTCTATGTCCCGGTCACCGCCCTCACCTACTTCGGCCAGCGGGGTCAGGGGGCGTTCAAGCAGGCGCGCGGCGAAGCGCCGGTTCCAATCCAGGTGCAGGCGAAGTTGCGCCGACCGGCGCAGGTGGCAGGCAGCCGTTCCCATGCCGGTGACAGCCTGAAGCAGTTTCTGGTCAATCTGGGCGACCACGAAATCGTCAGTATGGGCAGTTCGCTCAAGATCTGCCTGGTGGCGGAAGGCAAGGCGGATGTCTATCCCCGGCTCGGGCTGACCTCTGAATGGGACACCGCGGCTGCCCAGGCAGTGGTCGAGGCCGCAGGGGGACGGATTACCAAAACCGATATGGAACCCCTGCGCTACAACACGAAGGCGCCCCTGCTGAACCCCTTTTTCTTCGTCTTTGGCGACGAGAGCGTAGATTGGTCATCTTATCTGGGTGAGGAGCAGACGGCTTGATACACCGGCGGCGGATCGCTAAGGCCGGGCTGGGGGCGCTACTGGCGGCGGTATTCCTGTCGCCGATCGCCGCACCCAAACCATCCGCCGAGCCGGATGAGGCATTCGCCTTCGATGACTTTCCCCTGCAGGAACCACTGGAACACCCGGCATGGTTCAAGCAGAGCTTCCTTGACCTGCCGGAAGATCTGGAGGAGGCAACCGCAGCGGGGAAAAAAGGCATCATCGTCTATTTCGGACAGAGGCGTTGCGCCTACTGCAGAATGCTGATGGAAGTGAACTTCGGGCTGGAGGACATCGTCACCTACACTCAGCGCCACTTCGATATCATACCGGTCGACATCTGGGGCGTGGACGAGCTGACCGATATGCAGGGGGAAACCCTCTCGGAGCGGGAATTCGCGGTACGCGAGAACACCAACTTTACCCCCTCGCTTATCTTCTACGACAGCGAGGGGGAGGTGGCGCTGCGGCTGCGCGGCTATTACCCGCCGTACAAATTTCGCGCCGCCCTGGAGTATGTCGCCGGCGGCTTCCACCGCCAGGAGACCCTCAGTGACTACCTGCTAAGGGCGGAAGATGCGCTTACCTTTGATCCGGACGAACTCAATCAGGAGCCCTTCTTCAGCCCGCCACCCTATGCCCTGGAGCGCACCCGTTTCCCGGCGGAACAGCCCCTCGCGGTCTTTTTCGAACAGGGCAACTGCCACGCCTGTGACATACTCCACGCCCAGCCGCTGCAGGAGGAGGCTATCAGCGATCTGTTCGGGCAGTTCGAGAGCGTACAGCTGAACATCCGCTCCGATACCCCGGTCATCACCCCGGCAGGTCAGAAGACCACCGCCAGCGCCTGGGCAAAAGAACTGGGGCTCTTCTACACGCCGTCGCTGCTGTTTTTTGACCAGCACGGACGGGAGATTATCCGGCTCGACTCCGTCGTTCAGTTCTACCGACTGCGTAATGTTCTCACCTATATAACCAGCGGCGGCTATCGAACCGAACCGAGATATCAGCGCTGGCGGGTGAGCAGCGGCTTCTGAGCCGGCGCTGTCGACCGCCATCCGGTAACCCGCTAGCGTTGACAGAAGCGCTGTAGATACTGCTCCTGTTCCCGCCGCCGCTGCCGCAGTTTCTCCCCTTGAGCCGGCCGGTATCCCTGCCGCAGCTGGCGTTGAATGCGCTCAAGATTGTTCTTCGCCTTCCAGCACCGGTGCTGGCGAGCCTCATCCGGCGGCGGGGCTTCGGATTTCTCGGACTTCGATGTCCGCCTGCCGGTTTTGCGCTTGGCCCCGGTCATTTGGCCGGAGCCGGCAGTCGACTTCGAACGCACCCAGCCGACATTCCCTATTTCCACCTGCAACTGCTGCTGATCCCCTGAAGGACAGTAGGTCTGGCGCAGCTCCACTCGTCCGGCGCTGTCGGTACAGCGATAAACGCTCACCCCGGCCTGCAGCGGACCCGCTGCCCTGCAGCAGGTAACGAGCAGGACGCCATAGACCAGTAACCCGCGAATCGAGTTCGCGGTTGCAATGATACCCATAATCAACCTCCGTGTTGTGTTCCCTGAAAGGTTCCATCTCTCAATCATACGAATTAAAGGTAATCCGCCGTCTGCCGCTATCCGCCCTATGCAAAACACGCGGCACAGCGCGGAAAATCCGGATCTGGAGGGGGAGAACCGCCTGTTGCGACAGCGGCTTCAGCAGCTGACGTCCGAAGCAGCCCACAACGAGGATGTCCTGAAGCGATTCCACAGCCGCGAGCTCTCCCTCCTGGCAGCTGAAGACCTCCCCCAACTGCTGCAGGTCCTGACCCTGGGGATGCAGGAATCCTTCCGCGTCCCCTGCGTCAGCCTGGTATTGCAGGACACAGACCACGAACTGCGTCATCTACTGCTCAATACCGGGATATCACCGCTTCAGTACGACAATATTTTTTTCGTCGACCACCTCCATGCGTTCAATTCCATTTACAGCAGCCTGCGTCAGCCCTGGCTCGGGCCCTTCCTCGGTGCTGAACATCAAGCCCTGTTTGCCGGCTGCAACCACATTCGAAGTGTGGCGCTGGTGCCCCTGGTCCGACGCGACCGCCTTATTGGCAGCCTGAATCTCGGCAGCAGAGATCCGACCCGATTCACCCGCCATCACGCCAGTGATTTTTTAAACCACCTGGCAACAATCGGCGCCGTCTGCCTCGAGAATACGGCCAACCGGGAGCATCTGGTGGTCAGCGGCCTGACTGATGCGTTAACCGGCCTCCACAACCGCCGCTACCTGGAACGACGCCTCCGAGAAGAAATCTCCCGAGCCCGGCGTTACGATCACCCATTGAGCTGCCTGTTCATCGATGCCGATCACTTCAAGCGCGTCAATGATCTGCACGGACATGGCGTGGGTGACCAGGTGTTGCGGGAGATTTCACTGCGGGTCAAAGAGTGCCTGCGCGCGTCCGACGTCGCCACCCGCTTCGGTGGCGAGGAATTCGCCCTGCTGCTGCCCCAGACCGACGCGGCCGAAGCCTGCAACCTGGCCGAACGCATTCGCCTTCGAGTGGCCGAACATCCGGTACCCACCGGCAATCGCGAGGTATTGAACGTAACCGTCTCGATCGGAGTCAGCGAGTTGGAAAGAACCCCATCCGAGGAACCCGGAGAACAACTGATAAGCCGCGCGGACGCCGCTCTCTACCAGGCCAAACGACTAGGGAGAAACCGGGTCGAACTCGCCCCCAGCAATCCCCCCGGGATCAATAGTTTCGCCGGCTGATCGGCTTGGTCGCTACCACCACCTCCTCGCGTATCTGCTCCGATCTGCGTTCGCGCAGTTCGTCGCGAACCACAGTCTCCTGATCCTTGAGTTTAGACAGAACATTCAGCAGACGATGACTTACTAACAGTAACTTGCCATAGCGCGCAATCAACGACCGCTGCTCCATGTCTCTAGGAACACCGATGGCGGAAACGTTGGTCTGGATCTGCCCGATCTCTTCCCCTAGCCAGAATCTAAGGAAATCTTTACGCCCTTCATCCATGCCGCAAACCTCCAAACCGGTATTTTTTCAATGAACTGTGTTTAATACTAGACCTTCCGCTCAAACCTTGACAATAATTTTTTACCGCGCTTTGAGAGGGGATTCGATCAACCCAGCCCACTCCCGGATCACTCGAACAGTGCGCTAAACTCCCCATATCCCTCCTGCTCCAACCGCTCTCGGGGGATGAACCGCAGGGCTGCTGAATTGACGCAGTAGCGCAGGCCGGTGGGCTCAGGCCCGTCATTGAAGACATGCCCCAGATGCGAGTCCCCGTCGCGACTTCGAACCTCGGTGCGAGGCAGCAGCAATTTGAAATCGGTATGCTCTACTACCCGATCCGACTGCAAGGGCCGGGTAAAACTGGGCCAGCCGGTGCCAGAATCGTACTTGTCGAGGGAGGAAAACAACGGCTCGCCGCTCACCACGTCCACATAAATGCCCTCCTGCTTCTCATCCCAGTAGTCGTTGTCGAACGGCCGTTCGGTTCCCTCTTCCTGGGTCACCTGGTACTGCAACGGGGTCAACCGCTGCCGGAGGACCTCCTCCGAGGGTTTCTCGAAACCATCCGATTTCTCTGTCGTCTGCTTGCTGAAATCCATCATTAACTCCTCTCCCCAGGCCTGTTCCAGAAACTGATCCCGCCCCGAATTGTGGCGATAGAACTTATAGCGAAGCGGGTTCTTCCTATAGTAATCCTGATGATTCGCCTCGGCCGGATAAAACCGTTCAGCCGGAAGAATCTCCACCACTACCGGTTTACCGAAACGACCCGAGGCATCCAGCGCTGCGCGGGACTCTTGTGCCGCACTACGCTGGGCCTTATCTGCATAGAAGATCACCGGCCGATACTGATCACCCCGGTCCGCGAACTGCCCTCCTCCGTCGGTCGGATCAATCTGACGCCAGAATGCCTGCAGCAGGGTGGGATAGGTGACGACCTGCGGATCATAGTAGACCTGCACCGCCTCTACATGGCCGCTGCCCCCGGAGGACACCTCTCTATAACTGGGATTGGGCAGATGGCCCGCAGTGTAGCCGGAGATCACCTCCTCCACACCGGGCACTTGCTCCAATCCGGATTCAACGCACCAGAAACAGCCGCCGGCGAAGGTGGCAGTCGCCAAATCGGCCCTGCCCTGAACAAACTGGGAATCGGAATCTTTACCCGCACAGGCGGTCAGAGTGGAAACCGCCGCCAGCAGCGCGGCGCACCAGAATAAAATCTTTTTCATTCGTTCAATCCAACGGAAAACACATCCCAGTCAGACACCTTATGATGGCATTTTGTTTCACTGCTAACAAAGACCATCTAAGTCAGAGCACTTAAACCATCATGATGCCGGTACAAACCGGCCTGGTTGGGATACGCCCGCACTGCTCTGGCCTACTCTACCCCTGCGGATCGCAAAGCGCGGTCGGCCCTTAGAGGTCTGAGCCGATAGCAGCTATCGGGTAGAATACCCGCGCAGACACAACCCTGCCGCGCCAGGTTATAGCCATACCACGCCTCCTGTGACAGAGTAGAGAGGGGGGGAATGGACCAAATCCACTTCATTTATTATGAACAGAGGCTCAGTTTGGCAATCTAGAGGTTTTCATTTTCTCCAGCAAGTTGTATAAGTTTTGGTAGCGAAGCGCCGTATGCAAGAGTGAAATGCAGAGCCGATATCTATCCGTGATCCTGGTAGGCATTACTGTTGTCGCATCCCCAGTCGATGCGGAAACCGTAATCTACGGGCGTCTGCACAGTAACGAGGCATACCCCGATCCTGTCGCCAACAAAGGTTCCCGCTTCCACCTTAAGGATCCCCAGGAACTGAGCAGCGGCCTGAAAGCCCTGTTCGAACTGGAGTGGCAGGTCGACAACGGGGAACTCCTGAGTAGTCGCAACCAGCAAACCGAAAACCACCCGGTTTATATCGCATCCGACGCAGACCGGGAAAGCACCGCCGTTGGCCGACAGGGAACCTCCTACTACAACGGCGCGAACAAGGTCGATATCTGGGATCTCTCCATCGACTACCGGCGAGGACCTCTCACTATTGGCACCTCGTTTTCGAACTATCGCGAAGATGGCCTGGAAAATCGGGAGCTGTGGGGGGCCGCAACCCGGTATCGCTTTTCTGATTTCGCCCTCACGGCCCAGTATGAATACGATCGGGAACGGGACTTAGAGAAGAGCCACGAATGGACTCTCATGGGAGAGTACTACCTGGGCAACAACGTCCTGCACGCCAGGTATTCGGATCGAGACTGGGATGGCAGCACCGACCCCCACTGGACCTTCGGCCTGAAGCACCAGATCAACAGGCGCACCAGCTTCTATGCCGAATTCCAGGACAACGACCGCGATACCGAACAGCTTTACGGCGCGGGCATCCGGCACGATTTCTAGCCAGCCTACCTATCCTCAAATCTTGACCCCAGTCTTACTGGCCGTCCTGACGATGCGCCGTGTTCCGGCGCCAGCGTGAGACCCACCGACCGATTCCGGGGAGCAGCAAGGCAAACAGGGCGGTTAGCACGCCTGCGAGGATCCAGTACTCCCGGCGCCAGAGAAAAACGAAGCTCTGCTGATATTCTCCTTGTTTGAGCAGATCCACCCCATATTGGAATTCCTGAATCAGGTCACCTTCGCCCGGCGGAGGCGGCAGCGGTCGCTGCCCACCGCCAACGGGAAATCCCGGATAGCCCGGCCCCTGCATGCCACTGAACGGAGGCGGAGGCAGCTGCTGCACCGGCCCCGCCTTCTCCAGCCAGAGCCAGAGGACCCAGCCGGCGATGAATACCAGAATGTAAGTCCGTACCAGCCCCATCAATACAATTCTAGCCTTATATCAACTCCACATCAGACATGATTTCCACCAGCGCCGGTCCGTCGTGTTCGATGGCCGTTTTCAGCGCCTCATCCAGCTGCTCTGCCGTCTCCACTCGAATCCCCAGACCGCCACAGTCACGGGCGAAGGCCGCAAAATCCGGATTGCTCAGCGCAGTCTGCCATACCTCCCAGTTACCCGCTCGCTGTTCTTTGGAGATTTTTCCCAGTTCTCCGTTATTCAACAACAGATGAGTGATGTTCATACCGTATTTCACCGCAGTGGTGAACTCCGCTAGATATTGGCCGAAGCCGCCATCCCCGCTGATCGAAAGCACGGGCCGCCCCCGCTGTTCGTAGCTGGCCTGGGTCGCCGCCCAGGCCCCCATGGCAGCCGGAAAGCCAAAGCCGATGGATCCCAGATAGCCGGACATGAGCACACTCTGATTCTTACACTCGAAATAGCGACCGAAGGAGTAGGTGTTGTTGCCGACATCGACGCACAGCACTGCATTCTCCGGACAGAGACGGCTCAGCGCTGCGAATATGGAAGCTGAGTTGACCCCCTGGCCGCGGTCCCGGGCCTCCCGGCTTTTTTTCTCCTGGCGCCAGATGTCCCAGCGCTGGACCAGCTCACTGCGCTGATCGACAGTATCAATATCCGCCGGCAGGGCAGCAAGAAACTGCTGAATGGAGACCCGGATCTCACCCCACACGGGCACTTCCACCGGATGAAACTTGCCCAGGGCCATGCGATCGAAATCCACCTGGATAATGGGTTTCTTCGAGCTGATACCCGTGTGATTCGAGAAGGAGGCCCCAAAGACGATTAGCAGGTCGGCCTGATTCATACACCAGCTGGCCACCGGCGTTCCGCTGCGCCCCAGCACGCCGGCTGCCAATGGGTGCTGGTCTGGAATCTGACCCTTGGCCTTGAACGTGGTCAACACCGGTGCATTGAGGCGCTCCGCCAGCTCTACCACCGTCTGCATGCAGGTCCGGGCGCCGTAGCCGACGACGATCACCGGGCGCCGGGCGCTGGCGATACGCGCCACCGCCTGCGCCACCGAATCCGCCGATGGGGCAATGTCGCTGCGACCCAGACGACCTTCCGGCCCGGAGGGTTCGGCGCCTTCGGCGGCGGGGATCACCTGCACCTCGTCAGGAAAAATCAGATGCGCCACGTCCCGCTCCACCAGGGCGTGCTTGAGCGCCAGGCTCATCAGCTCGGTATGCCGGCTCCCCGGCAGCACGGTCTGACTGAATTCGGTCACCGCTTCGAAGGCGGCGGCGAGATCGATCTCCTGAAAGGCCCCTGGGCCGAATACCTGAGTGTTCACCTGACCGGTAAGGGCCAACACGGGCGCCCGGTCCACCCGGGCATCCCAGAGCCCGGTCAGTAGATTGGTGGCACCCGGCCCGGCGATAGTGAGGCAGGCTGCCGGCCGCCCCGTGAGCTTGGCATATCCGGAACAGGCAAAGGCCGCCGCCCCTTCGTGGCGGATACCAATATAGGTCAGATTGCCCTTCTGCTCCTGCTCGCGAATGGCGTCCGCCAAGCCCAGATTGGAGTGACCCACCATGCCGAAGACGTGGCTGACGCCCCAGTTGACCATGGTTTCCACCATCAGATCGGAAATGGTACGAACCCGCTGCCGCCGTTCGCGGATCTGTACGTAGACGCCATCATCGCGCTGCTCCAGCGGAAAGCTCGGCACTCCGTCATCGAAGCCACCGGGGGATTTTCCGGTCAGGGGGTGAAAATCCCAGCCATGCCAGGGACAACGCAGCCAGCACTCGTCTCCTTCCGTGCATTCGATCGAACCCTCCCCTAACGGACCACCCTGGTGCGGGCAGGCGTTACCCAGGGCGCCGTATTTCCCGGCATGGCAGGTCAGGGCGATTGATTGACTGCCGGCCTGCACCGTCCGCACCTCCCCTTCCTGCATATCACCGGGTTCCGCCACTTTGTACCAGACCGTCTCCAGCCCCTCCGAGGCATCCAGATCCTGTTGGCTGATCTGTTTATGGCTGCCGTCACAGAGTGGTGGTTTTCCGCTCCGTTTGCACTGGCAGAAAAAGTACTTGCCATCCTGTTCCGCCTTGAACGGCAGGGGTTCGAAGGGAGTGCCTCGGTGCGAACCGTCACAGTAGGGCTGATTGCTTGATTTGCCGCAACTGCACCACCAGATCTCTTCCCCGGCCTTCAGCTTGATCGGGAAAGGACGGGTATCGGCAATACGGGGCTTGGTCATTGACTCGTTCCTTTCAGGTGATGTGGCGTCATAAGCATACCTCCTTTTCGACCACCCGGCCTGTAGCTCTCCGGGCGGACCAGTTATTGGCGGCTTGCCCATACCCCGCGAAACGCCTTGTGGAGCTCCATGGCCACCAGAATTATCAGTGCCAATCCCAGCAACTCCAGCCAGTGATCGAGAGAGACCGGCTGTACGCGCAGCACCTCACTGATCCAGGGTGTATACATGGAGCCGATATGTATCAACTGGGCAGCGACCGTGCCGAACAGCAGCAGCGGGTTACGCAGGGGATTGTGGAGAAAGGCGGAGCGGCTCTCGGAACGGCTGTTGAATACATGGATATTCTCAAACAGCACCATCAGCAGCAGGGTGCCGTTGCGTGCCTCATCCACCGTGTAGCCGCTGGTGAGCAGCCATTGGAATAGCAGGAAAGCGACGCTGCCCATGACCAGGGCCGAGAGAATCACCCGTTCTACCATCAAGCGATTGAAGATCGGCTCCTGGGGGGATCTCGGCGGATAGCGAAGTTCCCCCCCTTCCGCCGGTTCCAGTGCCAGCGCCACATCCTGGATGCCATTGGTCACCAGATTCAACCAGAGCAGCTGCACCGCCAGCAGTGGCAACGGCAGCCCTGTCAGCAACGCCAAAGTGAAGAGCACCAGTTCGGCTACCCCGGTAGAGATGAGCAGGAAAATCACCTTGCGCACGTTGGCATAGGCGACCCGTCCCTCCTCGACCCCGGCCACTATCGAGGCAAAGTTGTCGTCAGTAATTATCAGTTCGGCCGTCTCACGCGCCACGTCGGTGCCGCTGCGTCCCATCGCGACGCCGACCTGAGCTGCCCGCAACGCGGGTGCATCGTTGGCCCCATCACCGCTTACCGCCACGAAGTGACCGTTGCGCTGCAGGGAGTGAACAATGGCCAGTTTCTGCTGCGGCTCCACCCGGGCAAAAACCCTGGCCCGCCGGGTAAGGCGGTCCATGGCCTCGTCATCAGGTGCCTGTCGCAGTTCAGGCCCGGTGACCAATTGATCCTGCGAGTCGGCCAGTTCCAGTTCGCGGGCGATGGCAAAGGCAGTGGCGGGATGGTCCCCGGTCACCATAGCCACCTCGATACCCGCCTTCTGACAGGCGGCAACCGCGGCCTTGGCCTCGGCACGAAGCGGATCGATCATACCCACCAGGCCGAGCAGATCCAACCCCCGCAGGTGTTCCTCGGAAAACACCTCACCCGAGCTCAGCCCAATCCTCCCTGCTGCCAACGCAATCACCCGATATCCCTGGCCGGCCAGATTCTGTGCCTGCTGTTCCAACCAGCTCCAGTCCAGTGACGCGGACCCCGACCTCGTCGCCATACCACTGCACATCGGCTGCAGTTGCTCCAGGGCCCCCTTTACGAAGGCGAACTGATCTTCCCCAACCCGGTTGAGGCTGGCGGAGAAGAGGCGTTCAGATTCGAACGGGATATCTGCCATCTCGGGAAAGGCATTGACCGTCTCCGCCTGGGTGATCCCGGCTTTGTGGGCCATTACCAGTAGCGCCACGTCGAGCGCGTCACCATGATGGGTCCAACCTTCGCCGCGACGCCCCAGAAATCCCTCGTTGGCCAGCACCGCCGCCCGGCAGAGCTGTTCCAGCAACACCTGCTCATCCGGCTCGGGGGTCCCCGCCGGCGTAACGATGGTACCTTCGGGCTGATGGCTGTCTCCGGTCACCTCCCAGACATCACAACCCGGGAAAAGGATACGCCGTGCCGTCAGCTGATTCACCGTCAGCGTGCCGGTCTTGTCGGTGGCGATGAAGGTGCAGGAACCCAGGGCTTCCACCGCCACCAAACGCCGCACGATCACGCTGCGTCTTGCCATCCGCCGCATACCGATGGCCAAGGCAACGGTAAGCGCCACCGGCAGCCCCTCAGGAATGGCAGATACCGCCAGCGCAACCGCCAGCAGAAAGATCTCAGCCAGCGGCATGCCACGACTCAACGCCACCCCCGCCATCAGCAAGGCAGCAAGCCCTACCAGCAGCGCCACCCGGTGGGTGAACCTCTCCATCCGGATCAGAAGCGGCGCCTTCGCCGCCGCCCTGCCCAGCACCGCCTGGGCGATCTGACCAAGTTCGGTTGCCAGCGCGGTGGCAACCACTACCCCACTGCCTCGACCCCGGCTTACCAGAGTGCCTGCAAAGGCCATATTGACCCGGTCACCCAGCGCACTGTCCGCGCTCAGTGTATGATCCGCGTCCTTCAACACCGCCTGGGATTCGCCGGTCAAAAGGGATTCGTCCACTTCGAGATCGTGATTCGCGAGCAGCCGCAGATCAGCCGGTACCCGGTCGCCCGACTCCAGCAGCACGATATCACCCGGGGTCAGCACCTCGGCATCGATCTCGTAGCTCTCCCCCTCGCGCAGTATCCGGCAGTTGGTGCTGACCAGCTGATTCAGAGCCGAGGCGGCGCGCTGGGCCGAGAACTCCTGAATACAGCCGATAATGGCGTTAACCAATAACACCGCGGCGATGAATCCCGCGTCGGACCACTCCTGGATCATCAGCGAAACCAGAGCGGCACCTACCAGCACATAGATCAACGGGCTGGCAAACTGACGCAGGAATACCTGGATAAACCCCGGTGGCAAGGATTGGGGTAGCGCGTTTGGCCCGTACCTTTCCAGACGGGCCGCGGCCTCCGCACGACTCAGCCCATGGGGCGAACTGCGCAGGGCATCCAGCGCTTCGGTCGTGGATATGGCGTGGGGCTGAGACAGCACAGGAATCGGCATGCCGGAACCACGAGTCTCATTCCGGGTTGAAGCGTTCGAGGGCTGTTGCTTCACTACCTTCTCGCATTATGCGGATACTCACCATTGACCAAAAAAATCAGCCCGCTCCCGGCTAGTCCTTAGCGGTTGCCGGTGGCGGGCTGATTTTTTACGGTAAAGAGATCCTCGCTTGCCGGCGGTCCGCCGATTAGCCTACTCTTCGAGGGGAGCGCCAGGCCCGTCTGCCTTCAGTTCGACGATGGCACTGCTCCGATCTGCTTCCGTAGCGTACATCGCGCTGGTCGCCACAATCTGACCGTTGGCAGCCTTCAGATTGAAATAGAACTTACCGTTCTTGGCCTCTTTCAACTCATAACGGGCGTCGTCCTGGCAGTTATTCCGCACGGACTCGACACCATTCAGGGCACTCTTCTTTGCCTTGTAGTTTTCGCTCTTGGCCACGATCTTTCCTTCCCCATAG
>Ga0316189_10000830_pt1 | contig 30961 bp, 22 predicted proteins | sample LowCovwburrow_MG_FD_204930 | JGI IMG/M metagenome (GOLD analysis project Ga0316189, IMG submission 204930) | Coastal sediment microbial communities from Maine, United States - Lowes Cove worm burrow | ecosystem: Environmental > Aquatic > Marine > Coastal > Sediment | place: USA: Maine...
CATTGCTGAAGCTAGAGATAAAGGCGATTTAAGTGAAAATGCCGAATACGATGCCGCCAAAGAAGCGCAAGGGATGTTAGAGATGCGAATTGCTAAATTAGAAGATGCATTGGCAGGAGCACGTATAATTGATGAATCCCAGTTAGATAATTCTAAAGTATTAGTATTATCGAAAGTTAAAATAAAAAACCAAACCAACGGTATGGAAATGAATTACACCTTAGTTGCCGATGGTGAAGCAGATTTAGCCGCAGGTAAAATATCTGTAAATTCACCTATCGGGAAAGGGTTATTAGGAAAATCTGTTGGAGATGTAGCTGAAATACAAGTGCCAAATGGTGTAATGAAATTTGATATTATAGAGATTTCTCGATAATTGTCATTCCTGTGTGTCACACTGAACGACCTGTGCTGAGCGGAGTCAAAGTGAGCCAAAATCAAAACCTATCAAGTTTGAATAAATATAAAAGATTCCTGCTTAACTTAAACAGGAATCTTTTATATTTACAAATACCCTTAAGAATTATGGCATCAATATTCACTAAAATAGTAAATGGAGAAATCCCTTGTTATAAGGTTGCCGAAACCAATGATTTTTTAGCATTTCTTGACGTAAACCCTAATAGTAAAGGACATACGCTTTGTATTCCTAAAAAGGAAGTCGATAAAATTTTCGATTTAGATGAAGCTACTTATTCAGGTTTAATGCATTTTTCAAGACAGGTTGCTCTAGCTATTGAAAAAGCTATGCCGTGTAAACGTGTTGGAATAACCGTTATTGGACTTGAAGTACCCCATGCACATGTACACTTAATTCCGTTACATTCTATGGACGACGCACGATTTATTGAAAAAGTAAGGCTAACTGCCGAAGAATTTCAAGAGACCGCAGAAGCAATAAAAGCAAACTTATAGTTTAGTATTGAAGCACTAAAAACAGTGCTGCAATACTAATAACCACAATGACTATAATAGCAAACCATGATAGTTTTTTTAAAGCGGTAGATGCTTTTTTAGGCACAAAAACTTTTTGATGATACTCAAAAACGCGTTCAATATCATCTGTCCATTGCACAGGATAAATAGTAGTATTACAGATTTCGCATGCTATATTATAATTAATTTTTTTAGTTACCGATGTGTAAAGAAGAGTTTCTAAAAACTTCTGTTTAAAAGCCAAACGCAAACCATCTTTACTAAAACATTCGGGACAGTTATTTTTTAGCACCACTTCTTTTACGGTTATAAATTTCTCAGACATAAATTTGGGGGTATTAAATTACTCGTTTTAAAGCAACTTGTATGGTTGTGCCTTTGTTTATTTCAGATTGTAACACTTTAATTTTGCCATCATGAAAATCTTCAATAATACGTCTTGTTAAAGATAAACCTAAGCCCCAACCACGTTTTTTAGTGGTAAAACCGGGTTCAAATATTTTTTTAAATTGATTTTTAGGAATACCTTTTCCAGTATCGGTTATACTTACTTTTACGCTATTTTCTAGCTGAGAGATCTCGACACGAAGTTTTCCTCTGCCTTTCATAGCATCAATAGCATTTTTCACCAAGTTTTCAATAACCCAACTATACAACTGTTTATTAAGTTTTACAGGAATATCACCAGTTGGAGTTATAATTTCAAAATCTATGAGTTTTGATGATCTCGACTTTAAATAATCATAAGAATTAACGGTTTCTTCAACAATATCGGCAACCTCTAAAGTTGGGATAGAGCCTATTTTACTAAAACGCTCGGTAATGGTTTGTAAACGATCTATATCTTTTTCAATTTCAACAATATATTCAGGATTAACATGTTCGCTTTTTAAAATTTCTGTCCATCCAATTAAAGATGATAACGGCGTGCCAATTTGATGCGCCGTTTCTTTTGCCATACCAGACCACAATTTGTTTTGAGTCGCATTTTTATTACTGCTATAAAAGAAAAAGATAACCGCTCCAAATAGAACGATAATTAAAATTAATGCTAACGGATAGTATTTTAATTTGTTTAATAATGGTGAATTGCCGTAATAGATAGTGCTTATAATTTTTCTATCTTGTTTTACTTGAATAGGAGTGTTTTCTTTTTCAAACCTCAAAATTAGATTTTTAATATATATTGAATCTGTTGCTTTAGTTTCATCAATATTATTATAACTGGAAATATTGCCATCAGAATCAACCAGTATCATTGGCGTTGTTTTGTTGCTTGTAATAACTTTTAAAGGCAAATTTCCCATATCTGCATCTAGGTTGGCCATTTTTTGTAAATCAGTTTGAGCAAACGACCAATTCTCCATTTTTACACGTTCTTCATCTTTAAAATGTTGGAAGAACTCATAGGTTTTCCATAAAATAAGAGACACCATTATAAAAGATGCCACTATCATAATCCAACGAAACGTATTTTTATACTCGGTAAAAATCATTTATTTTTAATTAATCAGTAATATAATGCAAATCTGTTAATATTATTGCGCAAGTTGTTAGTAAATCGGTTTTTAGCGGATTGCCAAAATAGCGACATTCCCTTTCGTAGCAATCATTTACAAATTGTTTACAGAAGGGAATTAATGTTGAAAACTAGATTAAATTTTAATGTTTTTTTTGATTAGTTTTGTGAAAACTTTAAAAGTTTAATGACATCGTTTGAGCCTAAAGACATTTCAACAAGTAAATTACATGGTTATTTGTTAAGTGCGGTAGCACCAAGACCTATTGCTTTTGCAAGCACATTAGATGCTGAAGGCAATCCCAATTTGTCGCCATTTAGCTTTTTTAATGTGTTTAGTGCCAATCCGCCAATACTAATTTTTTCGCCGGCGCGTCGTGTTAGAGATAATACCACTAAGCATACATTGCAAAATGCTGAAGCTACAAAAGAAGTGGTTATAAATGTGGTGAATTACGATATGGTTCATCAAATGTCGTTAAGCAGCACAGCGTATGCGGACGGTGTAAACGAGTTTGAAAAAGCAGGGTTAACCATGTTAAAATCTGATATTGTAAAACCGTTTCGTGTTGCCGAATCGCCAGTGCAGTTTGAGTGTAAAGTGAACGATATTGTTAAGTTAGGAACTCAGGGTGGTGCTGGAAATTTAATTATATGTGAAGTTGTAAAATTGCATATAGATAATCGTGTTTTAAATAAAGAAGGCATTATAAACCAGAAGAAATTAGATTTAGTCGCCAGAGCTGGAGGTAGTTATTATACGCGTGCTAAAAAGGGTTTTTTTGAAATACCAAAGCCATTATCAACTTTAGGTATTGGTGTCGATAATTTTCCTGATTTCGTAAAAAACAGTAAGGTTTTAACAGGAAACGATTTAGGTATGTTGGCGAATGTTGAAGCGTTACCAACCAAAGAAAGCGTTAAAGCATTTATTAAAAATATAGGAGAGCGTCACCCAAATTTAAAAACGACAAAACAAAAACATAAATTAGCACGTAATTATTTAAGTTTTGGAGACGTAGAAAATGCCTGGAAAATATTATTATCTTAAATTTAAAACCATACAAAACAGAAAATATTAATAAAAAATAAATATTATAGATTAAATGGAAGTTCAAGGAAAAATAAAAATGATTGGAGAAACTCAAACTTTTGGAAGTAATGGGTTTAGAAAAAGAGAAGTTGTAGTAACTACAGAAGAGCAATATCCACAACATATTATGGTGGAATTTGTTCAAGATAAAACAGACTTATTAAACAGTTATCAAGTTGGGCAACAAGTTAAAATAAGTATCAACCTACGTGGTAGAGAATGGATAAACCCACAAGGAGAAACTAAATATTTTAACTCGATTCAAGGTTGGAGAATTGAAGCTTTACAAGCTGAAACTACTGGAGAAAACTTACCACCAGTGCCGCCAATGGATGCTTTTGAGCCAGCTGGAGATTTAAAAGAAGAGGATCACGACGATTTACCTTTTTAAGAAATCATAAATCAATATGTCACCTTGAGCATTGCTGAAATGAAAACACATTTTCATTGAAAGTAGCAAGTGAAGCTTGTCGAAAGGTCTTATTAAAATTAACCTCAATGCTAATTTAACATTGAGGTTTTTTATTTTTATAACATGCATTACTTAACAGACAAAATATGGTTCCCCAATGTAAATCAAGCAACCCAAGACGGTTTACTGGCTATTGGTGGCGATTTATCTGTTGAGCGATTATTACATGCTTATAAAAATGGTATTTTCCCTTGGTTCGAAGCCGACGAACCCATACTATGGTGGTCTCCCAATCCTCGTTTTGTACTGTTTCCAGAAAAGCTTAAGGTCTCAAAAAGCATGAAACAAGTATTGCGTAATTGCGATTATACCGTTACAATTAACAACGCTTTTAAAAACGTAATTACAGCATGTTCTAAAATTAAACGCGATGGTCAAGCAAGTACATGGATAACGAATAGTATGATTGAAGCATATGTGAATTTACACGAGTTGGGTTATGCAAAATCTGTTGAAGTTTGGCGAGGTCATACATTGGTAGCTGGATTGTATGGCATCGATTTAGGGAACGGTGTGTTTTGTGGAGAAAGTATGTTTACCAACGAAAGCAATGCTAGTAAAGCGGGTTTTATAACGTTTATACAAAGCACCAATTATGAACTTATAGACTGCCAAGTGTATACCAAACACTTAGAGAGTTTGGGTGCAGAAGATGTTTCTAGAGCGGCTTTTTTGGAGTTTTTACAATAGTATTTTATTTTTGAGTTAAACTAGAACAATTATTTTTATTCTTTTTTCTTCGGTTTAAAAATAAACGCATTATTAAAATTTCTTTTTATTCTTTTTAAAGCTCTATCTGCTTCTAAACGCGTTCTAAAATTGCCAACCCAAATCTTGTAATTTCTAGGCAATTCAAATACGAGTTTAGATCGCCATTGATTGTACATTGAATAGTATTCTTTTTGAGCAGCTTCGGCACCAGCACGATTACCACTATAGATTTGTACTTTATATCTATCTGAAGTGTTTTCATCTTTATTAAGCTCTTTTTTTAAGTTTAATAATGTTGTGATGTTTTTATCTTGATTTATAATTATATTACTTTCTTGTGCAAAACTAGAAGATATAATTAATGCAAAATAAAAGATAGTAAAAAAATAGGTTTTATAATTTAATACCATTCTATTTATCTTTTCTTGGTTTAATAGGCGGACTCGCATTCGGGAATTTTTCTTTGATTACAACCCTAGCTCTTTCTGCTTCTATTTTAGTTCTGTAATTCCCAACATAAACTTTGTAATTTGGGTATTCAAAATTTATCGTAGGTGTATATTGAGGAAATATTTTTTTAAACTTAAGCTTAGCATCTTCTGCCTTAGATTCTTTGCCTTGAAAAATTAAAATTTTATATCTATCTGATGTGTTTTCATCTTCATTAAGCTCTTTTTTAAGATTTAATAAAGCATAAATATTGTCATTTTGATTTATGCTAACGTCTCCTTGCTGTGCTAATAATTTTGTTGAAACTAATGCAAAACAACAAGCAACAAACAAACTAATCTTTATTTTTAATGCGTTCATTCTTTTAAATATTTATACAAATGTATACGTTATAAACTTAATTATGGCTCTTTTTATTATTTAGAATCCCTCTAAATTACCAATTAACACTTCTGTAATATTTCTAAAATCGACTTTAAGTATTACTTTTGCGAGAGATTTTTTTAACTGTATTTTTTTCTATTATTATATGAAAAAATCATACCAAAGTTTAGAAGTTAATTTAACCAACAATATGATACAGGTAATTTACCGTAAACTAACCTCAAATATTCTTCATTTCGGGTTCGTTATTTTACTAACACTTACAACTGCTCTATCTGCACAAGAAGGAGATGTGACAAAAGGGAAATCACTATTTAATGCTAATTGTGCTGCATGTCATAGTTTAGATAAGAAAATGACAGGTCCTGCTTTGAGAAATGTAGAGCAACGTTTAGCCGATGACGAAGGTTTAGATAGAGATTGGATTTATGCTTGGATACGTAATAGTGCAGGTGTTATTAAATCGGGAGACGCTTACGGAAACAAAATTTATAATGAGTATGGTGGAGCAGCTATGACTGCAATGCCTCAATTATCAGACGAAGATTTAAATAATATTTTAGCTTACACAGCTGCAGAGAAAAAAGCTCCAATTCAGACAGCGATTGCTACTGCTGAGAATGCGGATGCAGGTTCTTCTTCGGGTATTTCAAACGAAATTATTTTAGGTGCTCTAGCAATTTTATTTGTATTGTTAGCAGCGGGATTGTTTATAGTAAATAAAACGTTACGGCGCTTTGCTGAGGCTCAAAATATTGATTTTGAAGAGGATTCAAAAAGAAAACCTTTATGGAAAGCCTTTGTGCAAAATCAATTTTTAATGCTTGTTGTGTCTATATTCTTTTTATTAGCTAGCGCCTATTTTGCCTTTGCATATTTTATGCAAATAGGAATAGATCAAGGATATCAACCCGTACAAGAAATTCATTATTCACATAAAATTCATGCAGGCGATAATGGGATTGATTGTAAATACTGTCACTCTTCTGCTAGAACAAGTAAAACATCTGGTATACCATCTTTAAATGTGTGTATGAACTGTCATAAATCAATTTATGAAGTATCGCCAGAAACTGCTACAGCAGAATACTCAAAAGAATTTTATGATGGTGAAATCAAGAAGTTATATGCTGCTGCTGGATGGAGCGATGAAGAACAGAAATATGTAAATGAAGGCACGCCAGTAAAATGGACACGTATTCATAACCTTCCTGATTTTGTTTATTTCAATCACTCGCAACACGTAACTGTTGCCGGTGTTGAGTGTCAAACTTGTCATGGACCAGTTGAGGAAATGGAAATTATGTACCAACATGCACCATTAACCATGGGTTGGTGTATAGAATGTCATAGAACAACAAATGTTAATGTAAAAGATAATGCTTACTATACTAAAATTCACGAAGAACTTTCTAAAAAGTATGGTGTAGATAAATTAACTGTTGCTCAAATGGGCGGGTTAGAATGTGGTAAGTGTCATTATTAATTTATTAAGAAGTAATTCAATTATATAATATGTCATCAAACAAGAAATACTGGAAAAGTGTTGAAGAGCTAAACGAAAACAGCTCTATTGTTGAGACGCTAAAACAAAACGAGTTTGTTAATGAAATTCCTACGGATGAATTTTTAGGTGATAAAGAAACATTAGAGGAAACATCAACAACACGTCGCGATTTCTTAAAGTATGTTGGTTTTAGTACTGCGGCAGCATCTCTTGCAGCTTGTGAAGGCCCTGTAGTTAAATCTATTCCTTACGTTGTACAACCTACAGAAATAATCCCTGGTGTTGCTAATTATTATGCAACGACTATTGCTGATGGTTTTGATTTTGCAAGTGTTTTAGTTAAAACCCGCGAAGGTCGTCCCATTAAAATTGAAAACAATGTTTTAGCAACTACTCATGGTAGTGCAAATGCTAGAGTAAATGCATCGGTTTTGGGATTATACGATAGTCTAAGAGTTCAAGGTCCAAAAAAAGGCGAAGCGTCTATTTCTTGGAGTGATTTTGATGCAGAAACAACAGCGAAATTAACAAGCATAGCTGTGGCGAATAAAGATATTGTGTTGTTAACACAAACTTTTGCGAGCCCATCTACAAGTAAGTTGATTTCAGAATTTACAGCAAAATATGGTAATGTACGCCATGTTGTTTACGATGCAGTTTCAGAATCTACAGCTCTTGATGCTTATCAAGCAAAATATGGAGAACGTGCATTAGCAAATTACGATTTTGCCAAGGCAATGACTATCGTTTCTGTTGGAGCAGATTTCTTAGGCGATTGGCAAGGCGGAGGTTTTGATTCTGGATACTCTAAAAACAGAGTGCCAGATCATGGTAAAATGTCGCGCCATATTCAATTTGAATCTAATATGTCGTTAACTGGTGCAAACGCCGATAAGCGTGTGCCTTTAACGCCAAGTCAGCAAAAAATAGCTTTAGCTAAATTATACAGTCAAGTTGTTGGAGGATCTGTTTCTGCACAAGACTTACCTGCTCATATCGAAGATGCTATTAGTAAAGCAGCTTCTCAACTTAAAAAAGCAGGAAGCAATGGTTTAGTAGTTACAGGAATTCAAGATGTAAATGCTCAAACGGTAGCTTTAGAAATTAACGAAGCTTTAAATAGTAAAGCTTTCGATAAAGCGACACCAATAAAAACAAGACAAGGTAACGATAAAACTGTTGCTAAGTTAGTTGCCGATATGAACGCGGGAACTGTTGGCGCTATTATCATGAGTGGTGTAAATCCAGTATATTCGCTTGCTAATGCTTCAGATTTTGCTGAAGGATTAAAAAAGGTAGATTTATCTGTTACGTTTTCAATGAAAGCAGATGAGACTTCATCACTTACAGATTATATTGCTGCTGCACCGCACTATTTAGAATCGTGGGGTGATGTAGAATTGAAGAAAGGACATTATGCGTTAACACAGCCAACAATTCGTCCTTTATTTGATACCAGACAATTTCAAGACGCTTTATTAAAATGGACAGGAAACGATGTTTCTTATCACGATTATATAAAAGAAGCTTGGGGAACTACTATTTTAGGAGATAGCTCTTTTAACAAAGCATTACACGATGGTGCTTATGTTGGAACTATTGCTACTGAAACGGAAGATACTACTGAATCTGTTGAGTCAGAAGAGGTTGAAACACCTTCAGGAAATGCAGCGCGAGCTTTAGCAGCTTCCTCAAAATTAAACGGAGGTTTAGAATTAACATTATATACCAAAGTAGGTATGGGAGATGGGCAACAAGCCAACAACCCATGGTTACAAGAATTTCCAGACCCTATAACAAGAACATCTTGGGATAACTACTTAACTGTGTCTAAAGCAGATGCAGAGGCTTTAGGTTTAGTAAATACTCACGTTGCTACAGGAGCATTGAATAGTAATTATGCCAATGTAACAGCAAGCGGGACTACAATAAAAGTTCCAGTAATCATTCAACCTGGACAAGCAAAAGGTTCTGTTGGATTAGCATTTGGTTACGGAAAAACTTTAGGTTTAAAAGAAGAGATGCAAACAGGTGTTAATGCCTATGCATTATATCAAAACTTTAATAATGTACAGCCCGTTACTATTAAGGCTGCTGGTGGAGAACATGAGTTTGCTTCGGTGCAATTACACAACACCTTAATGGGTCGTGGTGATATTGTTAAAGAAACAACTTTAGAAATTTTCAACACAAAAGATAAAAAACACTGGAATGCTATTCCTGTAGTGTCTCTTAATCACGTTGAAACTCCAGTAACATCGCCAGAAGTTGATTTATGGGATGAGTTTGATCGTTCTATTGGGCATCATTTCAACTTATCAGTAGACTTAAATGCATGTACTGGTTGTGGCGCTTGTGTTATTGCTTGCCATGCAGAAAATAATGTGCCTGTAGTAGGAAAAGAAGAAGTACGCCGTAGCCGTGATATGCATTGGTTACGTATTGATAGATATTATTCATCTGAAGAGACTTTCGATGGTGATAACGAGAAAAAAGAAAATGCTGAAGGTTGGTTTACAGGAACTAAACAAGCATTAAGGGAAATGGAGTCTGGTTCTGAGAATCCTCAAGTCGTATTCCAACCCGTAATGTGTCAGCATTGTAATCATGCACCGTGTGAAACCGTTTGCCCAGTAGCTGCAACGTCTCATGGTCGTCAAGGACAAAACCACATGGCTTATAACCGTTGTGTAGGTACTAGATATTGTGCAAATAACTGTCCTTATAAAGTACGTCGCTTCAATTGGTTCTTGTATAATGGTAATGATGAGTTCGATTACTATATGAACGATGATTTAGGACGTATGGTATTAAACCCAGATGTGGTAGTACGTTCTCGTGGTGTGATGGAAAAATGTTCTATGTGTATTCAAATGACACAGAAAACCATTCTTGATGCAAAACGTGACGGACGAGAAATTAAAGATGGAGAATTCCAAACCGCATGTTCTGCAGCTTGTAGCAATGGAGCAATGACATTTGGAGATATTAATGATAAGCATAGTAAAGTTGCAAAACTTAAAGAAGATAATCGTATGTATCACTTATTAGAAAGTGTTGGTACTAAGCCTAATGTGCAGTATCAAACAAAAGTGAGAAATACAACAGAAGCATAAATCTAATTAAAGAATCAATTATATAATTATGGCGTCTCATTACGAAGCACCTATTAGAAGACCTTTAGTTACAGGCGAAAAATCATACCACGATGTTACTGTGGATGTAGCAGCACCTGTAGAGGGAAAAGCAAATAAACAATGGTGGATAGTTTTTGGTATTGCACTTGCCGCTTTTCTTTGGGGTATTGGATGTATTATTTATACAATATCTACAGGTATTGGAACTTGGGGTTTAAATAAAACCGTTGGTTGGGCTTGGGATATTACTAACTTCGTTTGGTGGGTTGGTATTGGTCATGCAGGAACATTAATTTCTGCTGTACTTTTATTATTCCGCCAAAAATGGAGAATGGCAATTAACCGTTCTGCGGAAGCCATGACTATTTTCTCGGTTGTTCAAGCGGGTTTATTTCCAATTATTCACATGGGTCGCCCATGGTTAGGCTATTGGGTATTACCAATTCCAAATCAATTCGGGTCGCTATGGGTAAACTTTAACTCACCATTACTTTGGGATGTATTTGCGATTTCTACATATTTATCGGTATCATTAGTATTTTGGTGGACAGGTTTATTACCAGATTTCGCCATGCTTAGAGATAGAGCAATCAAACCTTTTCAAAAGAAAATATATGCATTATTAAGTTTTGGGTGGTCTGGTAGAGCTAAAGATTGGCAACGATTTGAAGAAGTATCTTTAGTGCTTGCTGGTTTAGCAACGCCACTAGTACTTTCTGTACATACTATTGTATCGTTTGATTTCGCCACATCGGTAATCCCGGGTTGGCATACAACCATATTCCCGCCTTATTTTGTTGCAGGTGCGGTATTCTCAGGATTTGCTATGGTAAACACGCTTCTTATTATAATGCGTAAAGTGTGTAACCTTGAAGATTATATCACCGTTCAACACATCGAATTAATGAACATCGTAATCATGATTACAGGTTCTATAGTTGGTGTAGCATATATTACAGAGCTATTTATTGCATGGTATTCTGGTGTAGAATATGAGCAATATGCTTTCTTAAATAGAGCAACCGGACCTTATTGGTGGGCTTATTTATTAATGATGTCGTGTAATGTGTTCTCGCCTCAATTTATGTGGTTTAAAAAATTAAGAACAAGTATTATGTTCTCATTCTTTATCTCTATTGTGGTAAATGTAGGTATGTGGTTCGAGCGTTTTGTAATTATTGTAACCTCGTTACATAGAGATTACTTGCCATCATCATGGACGATGTTCTCTCCGACATTTGTAGATATAGGAATATTTATAGGAACCATAGGATTCTTCTTTGTATTATTCTTATTATACTCAAGAACATTCCCTGTAATTGCGCAAGCTGAGGTTAAGACGATTTTAAAATCTTCTGGAGAGCGTTATAAGAAAATTAGAGAAAGAGGTGATAGTTTAGTTGGAACAGGTGTTGATGCCAGAACATCTGGAGGAACTGTTTCTAAATCAGCTAAAGTTTCAAAAGAAGATAATTCAGAAAAAGTAAGTAACTTATTAGGAAGCATTGGTGCTTTCGATGCAGCTACTCAAACGGCTGATGATTTAAAGAAAGTAAATGGTATTGGCCCTAAAATGGAAGAAGTACTTAACAGCATTGGTATTTATACCTTCCTTCAAGTTAGTAAGATGACCAAAAAAGAATATGATTTGTTAGACAGCATTACAAGTTCTTTCCCTGGAAGAGCAGAACGTGATGATTGGTCTGGACAAGCTAAAAAATTAATAAACTAAATATAGTCAATGGAAACTTCAAAAGTTATTCACGCTATTTATACCGATGATGATGTATTAATGTCGGCTGTTAAAAAAGTTAAGGCAGAAAGACATCACATTGAAGAAATATATACACCGTTTCCGGTTCACGGATTAGACAAAGCTATGGGTTTAGCCCCAACACGTATTGCTATTACAGCATTTATTTATGGGTTAATAGGCTTAACAGTATCTATCGTTATGATGAATTTTATCATGATTGAAGATTGGCCTCAAAACATTGGAGGAAAACCAAGCTTTAGCTATATAGAAAATATGCCAGCATTTGTGCCAATTATGTTTGAACTTACAGTGTTTTTTGCTGCCCACTTAATGGTAATCACGTTTTATTTACGTAGTAGAATGTGGCCTTTTAAAAACGCCGAGAATCCAGACCCTAGAACCACCGATGATCATTTCTTAATGGAAATCGCAGTTCATGGAAATGAAAATGAATTGGAAAGTTTGTTAGCAGAAACTGGAGCAGTTGAGATTAATATTATTGATAAAGAAGAAGGACATTAATATGAAGCGCTTAATTAAAATAGTAGTATTAGCAGTGGTGTTTGTAGCCGTATCTTGTAATAAGAGTACAGCTCCAAACTATCAATTCATGCCTAACATGTACGAATCTGTAGGTTACGAAACTTACGGAGAAGCGGCATTTCCTAATGGTGTAGAAGCACAATTACCAGCAGAAGGCTCTGTTGCAAGAGGTTATATCCCTTTTGATATTGAAAACACAACCGAAGGTTATAATTTAGCAAAAGAAACTTTAATGAACCCTTTAGATTCTACGCAAGTTGATTTAACTAGAGGAAAAGAGCTTTACGATATTTACTGTGGAATTTGCCACGGTAATAAAGGAAAAGGACAAGGCAACTTAGTGAAGCGCGAAAAGATTTTGGGTATTCCAAGTTATGATGATGCAGGTAGAGCAATAACCGAGGGTAGTATTTACCACACTATTTATTATGGTAAAAATGCAATGGGAAGTTATGCAAACCAATTAAACGAAGAAGAACGCTGGCAAGTCGTTTCATACGTGTTGAAGTTAAAAGCAGATTTAGAAAAGTAAGAAGATAAGATAAGTTTATATATAGATATGTACACATTCTCAAATAAATTAAAAACATTTTCTATCGCCCTAATAATTATAGGAGCTATAGGTGTTGTTTATGGTTTTATGGATTCTCATAAATCTTTAGATGACGTAAAAACAATGTTGGCTGAAGAAGCTTCGCACCACGGAGGAGGGCATGCAGAAGAGGCACATGTAGTTGCTAAATCTCATAATGAACACGCTGAACAATCAGCTCATGCTGATGAAAGTCATGGTGATGAACATGCAACAGCAGAAGCACATCATGGTGATGAGCATGCAGAACACGTCCAACATCAAATCGCAAACAGACCTTGGTCTGCACTTTACGTAGCAGCCTTTTTCTTTATGATGATTGCTTTAGGTGTTTTAGCATTTTATGCGATTCAAATTGCATCACAAGCTGGATGGTCTCCAGTACTATTTAGAGTTATGGAAGGCATAACATCATACTTGTTACCAGGTGCTTTAATTGTTTTGGGAATTGCAGCAGCGTCGCATTATATTGGACATGATAATATATTCATGTGGATGAACCCAGATGTGACTAACCCAGAAAGCGAACATTACGATAAATTAATAGACGGAAAGTCATCGTTCTTAAATGTACCTTGGTTTCTTATTAGAGGTTTAATATTTATTGCAGGATGGAGCTTATACCGTTATTTTTCGCGTAAATTCTCTATCGCACAAGACACAGCAGAAGACAATAAAAACTTTAAAAAATCATTCCGTATTGCTGCCGCCTTTTTAGTGTTCTTTATTTATACAGAATCTATGATGTCTTGGGATTGGATTATGAGTGTAGATCCGCACTGGTTCTCAACATTATTTGGGTGGTATGTATTTGCAAGTATGTTTGTAAGTGGAATTACTGTAATCGCATTAATTTCAATCTACCTTAAATCTAAAGGTGTTTTAGAATTTGTAAACGAAAATCATTTACATGATGTTGCTAAGTATATGTTTGCTTTTAGTATTTTCTGGACCTACTTATGGTTCTCACAATTCATGTTAATTTGGTACTCAAACATTCCAGAAGAGGTAACGTATTTTGTTACACGATTTGAAGATTATCAATTGCCATTCTTAGGTATGGTCGTTATGAATTTTGTATTTCCTATATTAATGTTAATGAATGCCGATTATAAACGTATTCCTTGGTTTGTTGTTATGGCTGGATTAGTAATATTATTTGGACATTATATAGATGTTTTCAATATGATTATGCCAGCAACGGTAGGTGATAGATGGTTTATAGGTATTCCAGAAATAAGTTCCATATTACTATTTGCAGGGTTATTTATATTTGTTGTATTTACAGCTTTAACAAAAGCACCATTGCTAGTAAAAAGATACCCTTTCAAAAAAGAAAGCGAAGAATTTCATTATTAATTAAGATATAAATAAAGACGAACGATACCAATGACTGCGTTATTAACAATTATAGTTTTAGTATTTATTTTAGTTGCCATATGGCAAATGGTAAAGATTTTTGATTTAGCTCAAGCTAAAAGCGAAAACTCTCAAGTTGCCACCGATAAGGACAACACCATAAATGCATATTTAATGATGGCCTTTTTAGCTTTCATTTATATCATTACCATTGTATGTTTTGTAAAATGGGGAGATTTACCATTAATATCGAATTCTGCATCAGAACATGGGCCAGGTTTTGATAATTTGATGATTATCACTTTTGTAATCTTATTTATTGTGCAAACCATTACACAATTTTTATTACACTATTTCGCATATAAATATAAAGGAGAGAAAGGAAGAAAAGCCTTATTTTTTGCCGACAATAATAAATTGGAAGCTATTTGGACCATTATTCCTGTAATTGTTTTATCAGGTTTAATTATCTACGGATTAAATACGTGGATTAACATTATGGGTGTCGATGAAAGTGACGACCCTTTAGTAATAGAATTATACGCTCAACAGTTTAATTGGAAAGCTAGATATGGTGGAAATGACAACACTTTAGGTAAAGCTAATGTGCGTTTAATTGATATTGACCGTGCTAATATTTTAGGTTTAGATGAGGCAGACCCTAATGCGCAAGACGATATTATTACAACAGAATTGCACTTACCCGTTGGAAAACCTGTGTTATTTAAAATGCGTTCTCAAGATGTTTTACACTCGGCTTATATGCCTCATTTTAGAGCTCAAATGAACTGTGTTCCTGGTATGATTACGCAATTTGGTTTTACACCAACCGTAACGACCGCAGACATGAGGCAGACCCCTCAAATAATTAAAAAAATTGAAAACATTAATAAGATTAGAGTTGAGAATAGCAAACCATTAATAGCTAAAGGCGAAGAGGCTTTAGAACCTTATGAGTTTGATTACCTACTGTTATGTAATAAAATTTGTGGTAAATCTCACTACAACATGCAAATGAAGATAGTAGTAGAAACTCAAGAGGAATATGATGCTTGGATTGCTGAGCAAAAAAAATTCAAAAACTCTCTAATTAACTAATTTAAAAGATAAAAACGATATAAGATTATGTCAGCACACGCAGATAACCACGCTCACGACGACGACCACGGACATCATCATAAAGAAACGTTTGTAACTAAATATATATTTAGTCAAGACCATAAAATGATTGCTAAGCAGTATCTAATTACAGGTACTATTATGGGTGTTATTGGTGTAATAATGTCTATGATGATGCGTATGCAAATCGCATGGCCAGAAGAACCTAATGTGCTTTTTGAAGCATTATTAGGGAAATGGGCGCCAGATGGTGTTATGGATGCCGATATTTATTTAGCCTTAGTAACAATACACGGTACCATTATGGTATTCTTTGTGTTAACAGCTGGATTGAGTGGAACATTTAGTAACTTATTAATTCCCTTACAAATTGGTGCACGAGATATGGCATCGGGATTTTTGAATATGATTTCATATTGGTTATTCTTCCTATCTAGTGTAATCATGGTAATATCGTTATTCGTTGAGGCAGGTCCTGCATCTGCAGGGTGGACTATATATCCACCATTAAGTGCTTTACCAATGGCTCAAGGTGGATCTGGTATGGGTATGACCCTTTGGTTAGTATCTATGGCAATTTTCATTGCGTCATCATTATTAGGGTCGCTTAACTATATTGTTACTGTTATTAATTTGCGTACCAAAGGTATGTCTATGACAAGATTGCCTTTAACTATTTGGGCGTTTTTTGTAACCGCTATTATTGGTGTGGTATCGTTCCCAGTATTATTATCGGCTGCGTTATTATTAATAATGGATAGAAGTTTTGGAACATCATTCTTCTTGTCAGATATATTTATTCAAGGCGAAGTATTACATTACCAAGGAGGTTCTCCTGTGTTATTCGAACACTTATTTTGGTTTTTAGGGCATCCAGAAGTATATATTGTAATATTACCAGCCATGGGATTAGTTTCTGAAATTATGGCAACGAATTCCCGTAAACCAATTTTTGGTTATAGAGCCATGATTGCATCTATTCTAGCCATTGCATTCTTGTCAACCATTGTTTGGGGACACCATATGTTTATCTCAGGAATGAATCCATTCTTAGGATCTGTATTTACATTTACGACTTTACTTATTGCAATTCCTTCTGCTGTAAAATCCTTTAACTGGTTGACTACCTTATGGAAAGGGAATCTACAAATGAATCCAGCCATGTTATTTTCAATTGGTTTTGTATCAACGTTCATTACTGGTGGTTTAACAGGAATTATAATGGGAGATAGCGCTTTAGACATTAACATTCACGATACTTATTTTATTGTTGCTCACTTTCACTTAGTAATGGGCATATCTGCTCTTTACGGAATGTTTGCAGGAATCTATCATTGGTATCCAAAAATGTTTGGACGTATGCTAAACAAAAACTTAGGTTATATCCACTTTTGGATAACTGCGGTTTGTGCTTATGGCGTATTTTTCCCAATGCATTTTATAGGCATGGCAGGTTTACCACGTCGTTACTATACAAATAGTAATTTCCCTTTATTTGATGATTTAGCAAACGTAAATGTTATCATTACTATTTTTGCTTTAATTGGCGGCATTGTTCAAATCGTTTATTTATACAATTTCTTTGGAAGTATATTTTTTGGAAAGAAAACAATACAAAACCCATGGCGTTCTACAACTTTAGAGTGGACAGCTCCTATTAAGCACATTCACGGAAATTGGGAAGGAGAAATTCCTCATGTACACCGTTGGGCATACGACTATAGCAAACCAGGACATGATGACGATTTTGTACCTCAAAATATTCCGTTAAAAGATGGAGAAGAAGAATTGCAACATTAAACCAATTCCTGCGTCTTGCACTTAGCGTAGTCGAAGTGAAGGCAGAAATCTCATAGTCGAGAATCGATAAACATAATTAAAAGCCTTTCCATAACGGAAAGGCTTTTTGTTTATATTTGTTAAAAAAGAACACTATGTGTTCTTTTTATATTGGTTTGTCATTCCTGCGTAGGTAGGAATCCACTATTGATAAAATCTTTAAATAATATAAAAGATTCCTGCCTCCGCAGGAAATTGTTATGAACGAAAACTTAGATCCAACAGACGAAAATTTTTCTCCAGAAGAATTAGATGTAGAAAGAAAGTTAAGGCCCTTATCTTTTGATGATTTCACAGGTCAGGATCAAGTACTTGAAAACCTTAAGATTTTTGTTCAAGCAGCAAACTTACGAACCGAAGCCTTGGATCACACCTTATTTCATGGCCCTCCAGGGTTGGGTAAAACAACCTTAGCACATATTTTGGCTAACGAATTGAGTGTAGGAATCAAAGTAACATCAGGCCCTGTTTTAGATAAGCCAGGAGATTTAGCAGGTTTACTTACAAACCTTGATGAGCGCGATGTGTTGTTTATTGATGAAATTCATCGATTAAGTCCCATTGTAGAAGAGTATTTGTATTCTGCCATGGAAGACTATAAAATCGATATTATGATTGAATCGGGGCCAAATGCACGGTCGGTACAAATAAACCTAAACCCGTTTACTTTAGTTGGCGCAACAACACGTTCAGGTTTATTAACGGCACCTATGCGCGCACGTTTTGGTATTCAGAGTAGATTGCAATATTATAAAACCGATTTACTAACTACCATTGTACAGCGAAGTTCTGAAATTTTAGATGTGCCCATTTCAATGGAAGCGGCTATTGAGATTGCTGGTAGAAGTAGAGGCACACCAAGAATAGCCAATGCCTTATTACGTCGTGTGCGCGATTTTGCTCAAATAAAAGGGAATGGTTCAATCGATATTAAAATAGCGAAATACGCCTTAGAAGCATTAAATGTAGATGCATACGGATTGGATGAAATGGATAACAAAATTCTATCTACCATCATCGATAAATTTAAGGGTGGACCAGTCGGTATTTCAACAATTGCTACCGCAGTAAGTGAAAGTTCGGAAACTATTGAAGAAGTTTACGAACCCTTTTTAATTCAGCAAGGGTTTATAATGCGGACCCCTCGTGGGCGGGAAGTTACAGAGCAAGCTTATAAACATTTGGGAAAAGTTAAAGGATCTGTTCAAGGCGGACTGTTTTAGTTTAATTTTTGCTGTGATGTCAGGCTGAGCGCAGTCGAAGCCCTTAAAAACTACAATCATGTATTTTTACTACGTATATATTCTCAAATGTTCTGATAAATCGTATTATACAGGAATAACAAATGATTTAGATAAAAGATTTAAAGAGCATCAATCTGGTTATAAAAAAGACTCCTATACTTATAAGAGAAGGTCATTATCTTTAGAATTTTATCAAGAGTTTAATGATGTTATACAAGCCATTTACTTTGAAAAGAAAATTAAAGGATGGACGAGAGCTAAAAAACAAGCTTTAATAAATGGAGATTTTGATATGTTACAAGTACTTTCTGAATGCAGGAATGCAACTCATTATAAATATAATAATTAGTTAAGTTTGCACTTCGACTGCCCTCAGTGTGACATCAAGATGAATTTAAAAAACCAATATTCAAGTTTAATAAAAGAAGAAGCCAAACGCCTCGGTTTTTTGTCATGTGGTATAAGTAAAGCACAATTTTTAGAAGAAGAAGCTCCGCGTTTAGAGAAATGGTTAAAGAACAATATGCATGGACAAATGCAATACATGGAAAACCACTTTGATAAGCGTCTAGATCCTACTAAACTTGTTGAAGATTCAAAAAGTGTTGTTTCTTTATTGTTGAATTATTTTCCATCAGAAGAACAAAATCAAGATAGTTTCAAGTTGTCTAAATATGCTTACGGAACCGATTATCATTTTGTAATAAAAGACAAACTCAAATCCCTTTTAAACTTTATTCAAGAAGAAATAGGAGAAGTTGGTGGGAGAGCTTTTGTAGATTCAGCACCCGTTTTAGATAAAGCTTGGGCTGCTAAAAGTGGTTTGGGTTGGATAGGGAAGCACAGTAACCTGTTAACCCAACAAGTTGGTTCTTTCTATTTTATAGCTGAACTTATTATCGATTTAGAGCTCGATTACGACATGCCAACCACAGATCATTGCGGCACTTGCACGGCATGCATTGATGCCTGCCCAACAGAAGCCATTACAGAACCTTATGTAGTAGATGGCAGTAAATGTATCTCGTATTTCACTATCGAACTTAAAGAAAATATCCCCACAGAATTTAAAGGGAAGTTTGACGATTGGATGTTTGGTTGCGATGTGTGTCAAGATGTTTGCCCATGGAATCGGTTTTCAAAATCACACAACGAACCACTATTTAATCCGCATCCAGAATTACTTTCCATGACTAAAAAAGACTGGCAAGAGGTTACACAAGAAATATTTAGTAAAGTATTTCAAAAATCAGCGGTTAAACGCACAAAGTTTTCAGGCTTAAAAAGAAACATCAATTTTTTAAAAGAATAGGTGTTGATTTCACAAGATTACTATCTTTGTTAGCTTAGTAAAACACACCTATTATGAGTGAAGAAAGCAAACGAAGAGAAGCCCTTATATACCATGCAAAGCCAACGCCAGGAAAAATAAAGGTGGTCCCAACCAAAAAATATGCAAGCCAAAGAGATTTGTCTTTAGCCTATTCACCAGGTGTTGCAGCACCTTGTTTAGAAATAGAAAAGGACAAAAATAATGCCTATAAATATACAGCTAAAGGAAATTTAGTCGCAGTAATATCTAACGGAACTGCCGTTTTAGGTTTAGGTAATATTGGACCAGAAGCTTCTAAACCCGTTATGGAGGGTAAAGGGCTGTTATTCAAAATATTTGCAGATATTGATGTATTTGATATTGAAGTAGATACTGAAAATGTAGATGAATTCATTGAAACGGTAAAAAATATTGCACCTACTTTTGGAGGCATTAATTTAGAAGATATAAAAGCACCTGAAGCTTTTGAAATAGAACGTCGTTTAAAGGAAGAGTTAGATATTCCAGTAATGCACGACGACCAACATGGAACTGCTATTATTTCTGCTGCAGCCCTGTTAAATGCAGTAGAAATTGCAGAAAAGAAGCTAGATAATGTTAAAATAGTAATAAGTGGGGCGGGTGCTGCCGCTATATCATGTTCGCGCCTATATCAAGCATGTGGAGCTAAACGCGAAAACATGGTTATGTTAGATAGCAAAGGTGTTATTCGAAATGATAGAGAGAGTCTTTCTAAGGAGAAAGCAGAATTTGCTACACATAGAAAAATAGATACATTAGATGAAGCCATGAAAGACGCCGATGTTTTTATTGGTTTGTCCATGCCAGATATTGTAACTCCAGAAATGCTTTTAAGTATGGCAAATCACCCTATTGTATTTGCCATGGCTAACCCTAACCCAGAAATAAAATACAATATAGCCGTTGCAACACGCAAGGATATTATTATGGCAACAGGACGCAGCGACCATCCTAACCAAGTAAATAATGTATTAGGATTCCCATTTATTTTTAGAGGCGCTTTAGATGTGCGTGCTTCAAAAATTAATGAAGCCATGAAAATGGCTGCGGTTAAAGCCTTAGCAAAACTGGCAAAAGAGCCTGTGCCAGAACAAGTTAATATAGCCTATGGCGAAACACGTTTAACTTTTGGTAAAGATTATATTATTCCAAAACCTTTCGATCCGCGTTTAATAGCCGAAGTGCCTCCAGCTGTCGCAAAAGCAGCAATAGAAAGTGGTGTAGCTAAGGAGCCTATTACGGATTGGGAAAAATATCAAGATACACTTAGAGAACGTTTAGGTTCAGATAATAAACTAGTAAGACTATTGCTTAATAGAGCAAAACTTGACCCAAAACGTGTGGTTTTTGCCGAAGCCGATCAGTTGGCTGTTCTTAAAGCAGCACAAATAGCTTACGAAGATGGAGTCGCTATTCCCATTCTATTAGGACGAAAAGAGACCATTCAAAATCTAATGAAGGACATAGAATTTGATGCCGATGTACTAATAATTGATCCTAAAACAGAAGAGGAAAACCCGCGTAAAGATAAATATGCAAAAGTATATTGGGAGCAACGAAAACGAAGAGGTATAACCTATTACTCGGCACAAAAATTAATGAGAGAACGCAATTATTTTGCTGCAATGATGGTTAGTGAAGGCGATGCCGATGCTCTAATTTCTGGTTATTCTAGAAACTACCCTACCGTAGTAAAACCTATGTTAGAGCTTATAGGAATGGCAAAAGGAGCGACAAGAATAGCCACTACAAACGTAATGATGACTAAAAGAGGACCGCTTTTTTTAAGTGATACTTCTATTAACATTGATCCGAGTGCTAAAGATTTAACCAAAATAGCACAAATGACATCTCAAGTTATTAAAATGTTTGGTATGCAACCCGTTATGGCAATGATCTCGTATTCTAATTTTGGGTCTTCAGAGCATATTAATACTTCAAAAGTACGAGAGGCTGTATCTTATTTACATCGCCATTTTCCAGATATGGTTGTTGATGGGGAGTTACAAACCGATTTTGCTTTAAATGATGAAATGCTTCGCGAAAAGTTTCCGTTTTCAAAATTAGTAGGTAGAAAAGTAAATGCGCTAATATTTCCAAGTTTAGATTCGGCAAATATCACTTATAAATTACTAAAAGAATTAAATGATGCTCAATCTATTGGCCCCATAATGATGGGCATGCGTAAGCCCGTGCATATACTTCAGTTAGGAGCAAGTGTAGACGAAATTGTAAACATGACGGCTATTGCAGTAATTGATGCACAGCATAAAGAAAAATGGGAATTAGAAAAGGCGAATTCTAAGTAGTCTAAATGTGTTACTATTTGAAACCCTTGTTAAAAAAATGATGTTTTTTTTCTTTAAATGAAGACATTAGAAAGCGAAAAAAGGCATTTTTATTACTGTAAATTCAAATGGCAAATAGTTTTAAATGCAAATAATTTTATTACATTTGGTCGATTAACGATTAGGGATAAATGATAACACATATTCAAGGAAAACTTACTGAAAAAACCCCAACAAGTGTAGTTATTGAATGTCATGGCGTGGGTTATAAGCTTAATATTTCATTACACACCTACTCTCAAATTCCAGATAGCGAACATTTAAAATTATACACACACCTTCAAGTTAAAGAAGACTCTCACACGCTTTATGGATTTTCATCATTAGCCGAACGCGAAATTTTTAGATTACTCATCTCTGTAAGTGGCATTGGCTCTAGTATAGCACGTACTATGTTGTCGTCGCTAACGCCTAAACAAGTACGAGAAGGTATTGCCGTTGGAGACGTAGCATTAATTCAATCTATTAAAGGCATTGGAGCAAAAACAGCGCAACGTGTTATTATAGATTTAAAAGATAAAATTTTAAAGATTTACGATATTGATGAAGTTTCTGTTTCAAAAGACAATACCAATAAAGATGAAGCGTTATCTGCATTAGAAGTACTTGGTTTTGTTAAAAAGCAGGCTGAACGTGTCGTGGATAAAATTATAATGTCACAACCCGAGGCCAGTGTTGAAACCATTATAAAACAAGCTTTAAAAAATTTATAGCAGATTTTGAATATACCAGAACCAATTTTTTATAAATCGATTAAACATTACTTTTTATTAGTTTTTGTATTGCTATGCACGTTCTCAGTTTGGTCTCAAGAACCTGCTCAAGATTCTGTGAAAACAGGATTTAGTTTAGGGAAGCTAAAAGCTCCAAATCCTAAAAGTGTAGAATCAAAATACACTTTCGATCCTATAACAAACCGTTACATTTATACAGAGAAAATTGGAAGCTATAATATAAAACACCCCGTTATTTTAACACCAGAAGAGTATTATGCTTTGGTAGCAAAAGAAAACTTAAAAACGTATTATAAAGAAAAAATTAGTGCTTTTGATGGTAAAAAGGAAGGGTCTGAAGACGGCCAAAAAAACTTAATCCCTGAGTTTTATGTAAAGTCTGATTTATTTAGGTCTATTTTTGGGAGCGATACTATAAATGTGGTTCCTCAAGGATCGGTAGAAATGGATTTAGGAATCTTGTTTTCAAAACAGGATAATCCTTCTTTTTCACCAAGAAATAGAAGTAACTTTACTTTCGATTTCGATCAACGAATCAGTTTAAGCTTACTAGGCAACGTAGGCACAAGATTGCAAGTAACAGCAAATTACGATACGCAAGCGAGTTACGATTTTCAAGATATTATTAAATTAGAGTTTGACCCGTCTATTGGAGGAGGTGAAGACTCAATAATTCAAAAATTAGAGGTTGGTAATGTAAGTATGCCATTAAATAGCTCATTAATTACAGGGGCACAAAGTCTTTTTGGCGTCAAGGCACAATTACAGTTTGGAAGAACTACGGTTACAGGTGTGTTTTCCGAGCAAAAATCACAAGCTAATAGAGTGGTTGCCCAAGGAGGCGGTACTTTAGAAGAATTCGAATTGTTTATTTGGGATTACGATGAGAACCGGCATTTCTTTTTAGCTCAATATTTTAGAGATACTTACAATAAAGCATTAGAAACCTACCCATATATTAATAATAAAGGGTTACAAATTACCAGACTTGAGGTTTGGGTAACTAACAGAAGTAATAGAACCGAAAATGTTAGAAATATTGTTGCGTTTCAAGATTTGGGCGAAACAGATTTAATAGGCCTGCAAACACAACCAGCAGGATTTGTAAATGCAGGAATGGGTGCTGTACCAGACAATAGTAATAATGATTTTGACCCTACAACGATAGGGGCTTCAGGTCTTCTTACAGAAGCAGTTAGAGAGGTTGCAACCGTGCAATCGGGTATTTTAGTACCTAATGTTAATGAGGGATTCGATTATGCAAAATTAGAAAATGCTAGAAAGTTAATAAACGGACAAGAATATGATTTGAATAAAGACTTAGGGTATATTTCTTTAAATCAGCGTTTAAATAATGACGAGGTATTAGCAGTTGCTTTTCAATTTACTATAGGCGGAAAAGTATTTCAAGTTGGTGAGTTTGCCAATGATGGTGTTAACTCTACAGCAACTGGGAATGATACCGATGGAGATGGTATTCCAGATTCCATCGATGCAGATGTTAATGGTGATGGAACTGTAGATAATGGTCCAGATACCGATGGCGATGAGATTAATGATACAGGAGATTCAGATATAGATGGTGATGGTATAATAGATAATGGTCCAGATGATAATGCCGATGGGATTAACGATCAATTTGTAACTATTCAAGAAGGTTCAACACAGAATTTAGTGGTAAAAATGTTGAAAAGTCCAATTACCAGTGTTAATCAACCCGTATGGAAGTTGATGATGAAAAACATTTATGATACTGGAGCATATAATTTAAGCCAAGAAGATTTTAAACTTAATATTTTTTATAACGAAGCCTCTCCTTTAAATTTTATTACTCCAGTTGGAACAACCGCATTTCCAACGCCTGGACCAAATGAAGAGCCATTAAACGAAAGGCCTTTGCTAAGAGTGTTTAGTTTAGATAAATTAAATTATAATAACGATCCACAAGCGAAAGGCGATGGTTTTTTCGATTTTGTACCCGCCATAACCGTTTTGCCACAAACAGGAAAAATAATATTCCCAAGTGTAGAACCCTTTGGGGAGTATCTTTTTGATAAACTATCAATTAGTGCTGCTGAAGATTATAACAATGATGTGACGTATAACGAAAACCAAACAAAGTATGTTTACGATATACTTTATAAAAGTACAAAAACAGCTGCTTTAGAAGAAGTTGAAAAAAATAAATTTAAAATAAAAGGGCGCTACAAATCTGCTGGAGGAGGTGGTATTCCAATACCTTTTGGTGCAGCCAGAGGATCTGTAACGGTAACAGCTGGAGGTCGTGTTTTAGTCGAAGGTGTAGATTACACTGTAAATTATGCTTCAGCTAGGGTAGAAATTTTAGATGAATCTTTAAAGGCATCAAATACACCTATTGAGGTTTCTACTGAGAATAATGCAGTTTTTGGTCAGCAAACAAGACGTTTTACAGGAATAAATGTTGAGCATAAATTCAACGAAAATTTTGTTTTAGGAGCCACGCTTTTAAATCTAAATGAACGCCCAATTACTCAAAAAGCAAATTACGGTTCAGAATCTATAAACAACACTATTTTTGGTGTTAACGGTAACTATTCAACCAAAGTGCCTTTTTTAACAAGATTAGTAAATAAATTGCCAAATATAGATACCGATGTAGAATCTAATTTATCTGTTAGAGGCGAGTTTGCTTATTTAGCACCCGGTGCACCAAAACGCACAAACCTTAACGGAGAAGCCACATCGTATGTTGACGATTTTGAAGGCTCACAGGGAAGCATCGATTTAAAATCACAACAATCGTGGTTTTTGTCAAGTACACCGTTCGATACTAGTTTGGGTTATGTAGATGTTACTAGCCCTACAGCTGCTTCAAATTTAGAAAACGGCTATCAAAGAGCTTTATTAAACTGGTATACTATTGATCCTATTTTTTATAGTAATAGACGACCAGATGGTATTTCAGATAACGATGTTTCAAGCTTATTTACAAGCCGCGTATTTATAAACGAGCTATTTCCAGATAGAGATATAGTGCCAGGTCAAAACTCGGTGCTTTTTACTTTAGATTTAGCTTATTATCCGTCAGAAAGAGGACCATACAATTTTAGTCCAGCAGCAAATGGAAATATACTTCCTAATCCGCAAGACAGTTGGGCAGGTATAACGCGCCAATTAACATCTACAGATTTAGAACAAGCAAATGTAGAGTATATTGAATTTTGGTTACAAGATCCATTTCAAGAAAGTCCAACTAACCCAGGGGGTAAGTTAGTTTTTAATTTAGGTAATATTTCTGAAGATGTTTTATCTGACGGAAGAAAACAATACGAAAACGGATTGCCAGATACATCAAACAACGCTACTACTTCTGAAACAACATGGGGAAAAACACCAACAAATCAATCTTTAATTTATGCGTTTGATAACACCGGACAAGATAGAATTCTTCAAGATATTGGGTATGATGGTTTAAATGATGCCGATGAAGGAGCTAAGTTTACCGCTTTTTCAACATTAGACGATCCAGCAAACGATAACTACAGCTATTTTTTAGATGCAGAAGGTGACGTTTTCGAACGTTATAAAAAGTTTAATGGTGTGGAAGGAAACACGCCTGATACGTTTTCAGATACTCAAAGAGCATCTAATACACAACCAGATGCAGAAGATATTAATCGTGATAATACCATGAATACGATTAATAGTTATTTTGAGTACGAGTTAGACATTACACGCGATAATTTGCCAGAATCGGAAGCAGATTTTGATAACATACCAGACAGCAATCCTTTAAAAGACTTTTTAAGAGATTTTAAAAGTAGACCAAGAGCACTACCTAATGGAGATAGCAAAGAAGTGCGTTGGTATCAATTTAGAATTCCAGTTCAAGGAAGTCATGTTACTTCAATTGGAGGAATTAATGATTTAAGATCGGTACGTTTTGCTCGTGTATTCCTTAAAGAATTTTCAGAAAACACCGTGTTTCGTTTTGGTTCTTTAGATTTAGTGCGTAGCGATTGGAGAAGATATACGAAGGCTTTAGATAAAAATGATGCTACGCCCGATGACCCTCAAACCGATTTTTCGGTAGGTGTTATTGGAACACTTGAAAACGAAGGAAGCTACCAAAGACCTCCAGGGATTGACCCAGAAGAGTTATTTAATAATAATACAGTTATTCAGCAAAATGAGCAATCGTTAGTGGTTAATGTTTGCAACCTTGAGTCCGAAGACGCTAAAGCAGTTTATAAAAATATAAGTATAGATATGCGCCAATATAAGCGTATTAGAATGTTTATGCACGCAGAATCTGACGAAACTAGAAGCACATTGGCTAATGATGAATTGGTTGGTTTTATTCGTATGGGAAATGATTTAACCGAGAATTTTTATCAAATAGAAATACCTTTACAAGTTTCAACATCGACAACAAGGGAAGGACTTTGGCCAACCGCTAATGAAATTAATTTGCCAATTGATGTTTTAGGGCAAATTAAGTCGCTTGGAATATCAGATGGAACTTTAACAAATTTAGACCCTACATTTTACGATGTTATTAACGGAGAAGCAGTTCCAATTACAGGAGATGAATATTCAAATTATATAGCTGGACAGCACAGAATAGCCATAAAGGGAAACCCTAATTTTGGTGATATTAGAACGCTAATGGTCGGTGTAAAAAACGCTTCAGATAGCGACGATGTTTGTGCCGAAGTTTGGTTTAACGAGTTGCGTTTATCCGATTTAGATAACGAGGGTGGTTGGGCAGCAGTTTTAAGCTTAGATACCAATATTGCAGATTTTGCAGATATTAGCGCTACAGGAAGACGAAGCACTTCAGGTTTTGGTTCTATCGAGCAAGGCCCAAGTCAGCGTAGTTTAGAAGATGTTAAGCAATACGATGTGGTAACCAATATTAATGTTGGGCAATTATTACCAAAAAAATGGGGTGTTCAATTGCCATTTAATTATGCACAAAGTGAAGAACTAATAACACCAAAATACGATCAGTTTTATAAAGATTTAACATTAGAGTCAAGATTAGATGCAGCTAATAATGCAGCTGAACGCGAAGAGATAAAACAAAACTCAGAAGATTATACAAAACGTCAAAGTATTAATTTTATAGGCGTTAGAAAAATAAGAACTGGCGAATCTGAACCACGCTTTTACGATGTTGAAAATTTAACACTTAACTATTCTTATAATAAAGTTGAGCATCGCGATTTCGAAATTGAAAACTCAGTAAATAAAACCCTTAGAGTTGGTGCAAATTATGCGTTTAGTTTTAAACCAATTACCATTGAACCTTTTAAAAAGAACGACTCTTTATTTAGAGGTAAGTATTGGAAAATTCTAAAAGATTTTAATTTTAATTTGTTACCAACAAGTTTTACTGTGAATACCGATATTAATCGTCAATTTAATAAACAGAAGTTTAGAGACATTGATTTAGGCGGAGGTAATATTGGTATTGAAGAATTATTTAGAAGAAACTACACCTTCGATTTTCAATACACCATCAATTATAATTTAACAAAATCGTTGAGTTTTAATTTTACTGCGGCAAATAATAATATTGTCCGTAATTATTTTAAAGACAATATTGTAAATGGCGAACAAGACCCAACTTTAGATGTTTGGGATGGCTTTTTAGATTTTGGCGATCCTAACAGGCAAACACAAGATTTAGGCATTACCTACCAATTACCAATAGATAAAATTCCAGTATTTAACTTTTTAAAAACAACCTACCAGTATTCTGGGAATTTCCAATGGCAAAAAGGATCAGATTTATATGGCAATTTACCGTTAACAATAACAGACCCTATTACAGGCGTTGAGACTACAAATAATTACGATTTAGGAAATAACATTCAAAACGCTAATACCCATAATATCAATTCAACTTTAGACATGAAAAAGTTGTATAAATCGATTGGATTAGTAAAAAAACCTATTAGAAATGTAAAGCCTAAACCATCTAAAGGTGGAAGTTCCACAGGAGATAGTAAACCTCAAAAGAGTAAAAATAAATCGGTTACAAAACTGTTAAATATTGGCGTAGATATTTTAACAAGTATTAAACGCATTCAATTTAATTATTCTGAAAATAACGGCACATTCTTACCAGGATATACCCGATCACCAGGATTTATAGGCACACTAAAACCAACACTAGGTTACACGTTTGGCAGCCAAAGTGATATAAGACATTTAGCAGCAAGAAATGGTTGGCTAACGGTGTTTCCAGAGTTTAATCAGCAATACACCGAAACCCATACAAAGCAAATGGATTTTTCGGCAAATTTAGAGCCCGTAAAAGATTTAAAAATTGATTTTGTTGGTAATAGAGCATATTACGAAAATTATAACGAAAATTATAAAGTAGAAAGTGGAATATATAATTCGCTAACACCAAACACCTTTGGAAACTTTAATATATCTACTATTTTAATTAAAACAGCATTTGATAAAAGTGATGAAAATATTTCGGAAGCCTTTAACAATTTTAGTACTAATAGATTAAAAATTGCAGATAGATTAGCAGAAAAATTTTATGGCAATTCAACATACGCTAGAGATGCAGAAGGTTATCCGTTAGGCTTTGGTAAAAACAATCAAGCGGTATTATTACCAGCCTTTTTAGCAGCTTATTCTGGGCAAGATGCCAGCAAAGTTAAAACCAGTGCATTTAGAAATGTGCCAATTCCTAATTGGGATTTTAAATATACTGGTTTTATGAAGATTAAATGGTTTAAAAAACGCTTTAAACGTTTTTCTTTAACGCACGGATATCGCTCTACGTATACTATAAATCAATTTAACACTAACTTAAATTTAAATTTAGATACGAGTGCAAACGAAGCTCCGATTTCAGGATTAGATTATGCAAGTCAACCGTCTGAAGCTTTAGACCAATCGGGTAATTATAAAAACGGAACCTTATTTAGCAACATTAATTTAATGGAACAATTTAGTCCATTAGTAAGGCTGGATTTCGAGATGAAAAATTCCATAAAAATTCTTGCTGAAGTTAAAAAAGACAGATTATTATCACTTAGTTTTGACAACAATTTGTTAACCGAAATTCAAGGTAACGAATATATTATTGGTTTAGGTTATAGAATTAAAGACCTGCGCATTAATACAAAACTTGCAGGACCAAAAAAGCGTATTGTAAGCGATTTAAATATGAAAGCCGACATATCGGTTAGAGAGAACAAAACCATTATAAGGTATTTAGATTTAGAGAATAACCAAATAACAAGTGGTCAAACCATTTGGGGTTTAAAATATTCGGCAGATTATGCTTTTAGCAAAAACCTAACAGGCATTTTTTATTTTGATTATAATTTTTCTGAATATGCCATTTCAACAGCATTTCCACAAACAACCATTCGCTCTGGATTAACACTCAGATATAATTTCGGAAATTAAATCAAAAAAAAGATTCAATAAAAAATAAATGGATTAATTTAAAAGGTTCTAGTTCATTATTAGCTTAGTCACGAATTGCACTAATATTTTTTATACGGTGTGTTGCATCAAATCCATTTTAAACTAGAGCTATTTAAAACAATAAGAAATGGTATTATTATGCAGGGCAAACGCATTAAACTTTCATCAGGTTCAGTACTTTGATTAAGTAATGATTGTCCCACCCTGCTTTCATTCGTCTACTCTTAACCCCTATTTTACTTGATTTTTCGTTTTTTAATAAGTTAAGTGCTATTTTGTTTAGGATTGAGAAGTTTTGTGCGGCATTACCTTATTCTCTTTCTAGAAGCATCTTCAGAGAAAGCGACATCTAGTGTCCAATGTAGTTTGTTTTCAATAGCCCAATGTGAGCGAATAGCTTTTTGGAAGTCTTCAGGTT
>Ga0316189_10000831_pt1 | contig 30945 bp, 25 predicted proteins | sample LowCovwburrow_MG_FD_204930 | JGI IMG/M metagenome (GOLD analysis project Ga0316189, IMG submission 204930) | Coastal sediment microbial communities from Maine, United States - Lowes Cove worm burrow | ecosystem: Environmental > Aquatic > Marine > Coastal > Sediment | place: USA: Maine...
CTTCTGCTGCTTTCTCAGCTGCTACTGCTGCTGCGCCTTCAGCACCGCATTTGCCTTCGCCGCATTTGCCTTCGCCGCATTTAGCTTCTGCTGCTTTCTCAGCTGCTACTGCTGCTGCGCCTTCAGCACCGCATTTGCCTTCGCCGCATTTGCCTTCGCCGCATTTAGCTTCTGCTGCTTTCTCAGCTGCTACTGCTGCTGCGCCTTCAGCGCCGCATTTGCCTTCGCCGCATTTGCCTTCGCCACACTTAGCTTCTTCAGCACCGTGACCTGATGCTAATTGCATATAACCATTCGTTAACTCAGCTGAAGAAAATGGGCTTGTTTCTGCACTTGCCAACGTTGGTGAGAGTGCTAAACCAGCTGTTAACGCCGCGCCAGCTGCCAATGCCAGCGTTTTTTTATTAGTAGATATCGACATGTTAATTTCCTGTTATTATGTAAAAAATTAAAAACAACCCGCCACAATGGACCAAGCTTGTTAAGGTAGACACACACAAAAGCAAAATGTTACATACATCATGAAAAAACTTTTCAAGTCTAAGCGTGACGACGAAAATGCTTTAATACAAAATCTGATCGACGGTGACCCAGTAGCTTTTGAGCATGTGGTGGCAGAATACCATAATCTGATGCTGTCTGTAGCGAGAGCCATTGTTGGTCAAAGCATTGCTGATGAAGTTGTTCAAGAGGCTTGGATTTCTGCCATTAAAGCCTTGCCAAAATTTGAAGGCCGCTCTTCTCTTAAAACATGGCTGATCCAAATTGTCAGTAATGGTGCAAAAAGTCGCGTCCGTAGAGAAAACCGATACCTTTCCCTAGATGAAGGTTGGGAAGCCGTTGCCGCTGATAAATTTGACCATACTGGTCACCGTATTGATAACGTTTTGCTCTGGGAACAAGCTACACCCGAAGCTTTATTGGCTAATGAACAATTACAAGTCGTCATTGAGCATGCTTTCCAAGCACTGCCCGCCATGCAACGCGCCGCTATGACAATGATTGATATGGAAGGATTTAAAATAGAAGAAGTGTGTAACATTTTAGACATCTCTTCGTCTAACGCTAGGGTATTACTGCATAGGGCTCGCGTAGCAGTCCATCAGTCTATTGAACAATATCAGGATAATGAATAATGCTCCAATGTAAAGATGTAGTCGAAGAAGCCAGTAACTATATTGACGGCGATTTACCGTTGTTCAAACGCATTGGTCTATTTTTGCACGTGGTTCTTTGCCGGTGTTGTCGTAATTACGTCAATCAGATTCGTCAAACCATTGATACCGTAGCCATAACAAAACCTAAAGAACCTGATGATACTGACATTGAAGCTTTAGCCAAGACCTTACATAAGGCTTATGTAAAAACACATCCTAAGTAGCCGTTAACGCTGATATTTCTGTTTCCACTCGGAATACGGCATATCGTAAATATATTCCCGAGCTTGGTCATAATCAACTGACAGCCCCTTTTCTTCTGCCGCTGCCATATACCACTTTGCTAAACAGTTGCGACAAAAACCCGCTAGGTTCATTAAATCAATATTTTGCACATCGGTATTCTGTTGTAGATGTGCTAATAAATGGCGAAAAGCCGCTGCTTCGAGTTCAATTTGTGTTTGTTGTTCCATATTCATTCTCTTAAAATAAAAAGCACCGCACATGATGACTTGCAGTAAGTTGAGTTTGTTCAGGGTAGCTTTCCAAACATTGTGGCATCACTTTTGGACAACGTTGATGGAAGTGGCAGCCCTTAGGTGGGTTTGCAGGTGATGGAAGCTCTCCTTCTAAACGAATAACTTCCCTGTCCTTATTATCATCCAATTTGGGCACAGCTGATAATAAGGCTTGTGTATAAGGATGTTGCGGTGACTGCAATACATCATCTCGTCTGCCCATTTCGACAATTCGGCCTAGATACATTACAGCAACGCTATGAGCCAAATAATCGACGACCGAAATATTGTGGGTGATAAAAAGATAAGACAGGTCGAGTTCTTGTTGTAATTCCCGTAATAAATTGAGTATTTGTGCTTGTACTGAGACGTCTAAGGCACTCGTAGGTTCATCACAAATAATGATTTTAGGCTTTGCAGCCAAAGCCCTTGCAATGCAAATTCGTTGCCGTTGCCCACCTGAAAACTCATGAGGGTAACGGTATTTGTATTGAGTATCTAAGCCGACTCTTTGCAATAAACTATCGACACGCTTAGCCCGGGTTTCGGCATCTTCTGTATCGCTACCTGAAATCATCGCTTCCTCAATGACTTGGGTCACCGTCATGCGTGGGTTCATTGAAGCATAGGGATCCTGAAAAACAATCTGTAGCGCATTACGATGTTGTTTTAACTGACTCGTTGATAATTGATTTAATATCGCCCCTTGGTAGCTGACAACCCCTTCTGTCACAGGGACTAACTGTAAAATCGCTTTGCCTACTGTGGTTTTGCCACAGCCCGACTCACCTACCAAGGCGACCGTTTCGGCTTGCCTTAATTGTAAACTGACATCATCAACCGCTTTAACATGTCCCACTACGCGTTGAAATAAGCCCTTTCTGATTGGAAAATGAACACGGAGTTTTGTGACGGTTAATATTGGTTCCTCAATCGTCGCTATCTCTTGTATGGGTGAATCCTTTATTGCTTGTTTTTGTAATACCTCATCGTCACGCTTATGATCTGGTGCTAATAAATGACAACGCACGCCCCCCTGTTCGCCCCTTTGGATCCATTCAGGTCGTGTTGAATGACAATGTGTTAAAGCCAAATCACACCGTTCAACAAAACGACACCCAGCGAAAACAGTGTCCAAGGCAGGTACATTGCCTTTAATCACCGTTAAACTTTGTTGGCGTTTTTGTCCGGTTGGCAAGGACTCAAATAATTTCTGGCTGTAAGGATGATCGACTTGTTTGAAAAACTGGTCTCTCGGGGCAGTTTCGACTATTTGACCAGCATACATCACCGCCACATGATCAGCCATTTGCGCTACAACAGCCAAATCATGACTGATTAATAAAATGGCCATGCCAGTATCACGTTGAATTTGCTTTAATAAATCTAATATTTGTGCTTGTATAGTGACATCCAAAGCCGTTGTCGGCTCATCGGCAATCAATAACTCTGGCTCACCCGCTAAGGTAATGGCAATCATCACCCGCTGTTTCATCCCACCTGATAATTGGTGCGGGTAATCTTTAATCCGCTGTTCAGGATCAGGAATACCGACCGATGTTAATAAACTGGTCATGCGATCCTGTAAAGCGTGCCCTTGCATGTCAAAATGCCATTGCAATGATTCACCAATTTGCTGACCGACCGTCAATACCGGATTTAAAGAGCTTTGCGGTTCTTGAAAAATCATCGCGATACGCCGGCCACGGATATGCTCCATTTCCGCTTCTGACAGCGCTAATAAGTCTTGGCCTGCTAGTTCAATTTTGCCAGCCACAATACGACTAACCGGGTGAGGATTTAAGCGTAATAGTGACAAGGCTGTCATAGACTTACCGCAACCTGATTCTCCTAACAAGGCAAATGTTTTGCCTTTCTCCAACGTAAAACTAATATCATCAACAGGCTTTATCGGCTTTGTTGCTAATCCAATATGTGTTGTCAGACCTGTGACTTTTAATAATGCGGTCATGCTAGTTTTTGTGCTCTTGGATCAAAGGCTTCGCGAACCACATCAGCAAATAAATTGGCTGCCAGTACTAATAAAAACATGAAAAAGAAGGCCGCGGTCAAAGACCACCAGACAACCGGATCTCGCGCCATTTCTAAGCGAGCACTGTTAATCATATTACCCCAGCTGATCATGGATGGATCGACCCCAACACCGACATAAGATAAAACCGCTTCTGCTAACACTAAACCGCTAAAATCGAGCACCACAGAAATCATCACAATATGCATTAAGTTCGGCAAAATATGGCGATGCAAAATACTTAAGCTATTAGCACCTAAGGCTCTTGAAGCTAAGACATATTCAGCTTCACGTAATTTGAGTGTTTCGCCGCGTAAAATTCGACATAAGCCGGTCCAACTGGTGACACCCAAAATAATACATAGAAATAGCAAACGCATATCTGCCCGCTCGGCAATGGTGACAAAATTCTCTGGGTGATTATTCATATACACTTGCAACATCAATACAGCTGCTGCAATCAGTAAAACACCTGGGATCGAGTTTAAAGTGGTATAAACATATTGAATAGCATCATCAATCCAGCCTCTAAAATAGCCGGCAGCAATCCCCAACGATATGGCCAATGGCAACATCACTAGCGTCGTTAAAGTGCCAATCACTAATCCTGTCCGAATACTCTTTAGTGACTGATAAAGTACATCCTGCCCCACCTTATCTGTCCCAAAAACATGATAATCAACACTCAACGCTGCCACATTGAAAACCGCTAACAAAATGATGGCTAACATCAACAGCGCCGTGCGAATTGGATAAATTGCTTGGCCTGCCAATATCTGTTTTGATTCCCTTAGCCAACTGGTTTGGTGTCGTTTTGCAAGATAATTAATCGCTAAAGTCACCAGCAGCAACCACCAGGCCATGGCTTTAAGACTACTTGATATAATTGTCTGACGAATATCGTTTAATTTGTCTTGTTCTGATGCTAAATGTGAACCGGCATAATGTAATTTAGGATAATCATAATTCAGCTGTGTGCCCTCGCCTGCCTGCAGTTCACGTGAAAATGAGCGTGTTGCAAAAGGTGCTGAATAGGTTTTTTCTACTTGCGTCCGTAAGGGCGTAATGGCTAAATCTAAGACTGCGAGTACTTCGGTAGCATAGTGTTGTTGTTCTGAAGCTGGACTATCATCTAAGGCTAAACGAAAATGGACTGAATCGAGTAAACCAACGATGACATAGCACAGTAAGATCATGATCGAGAGTACGCCACGTTTACGCTTTAAAACAGATTTCCACGGTCTGCGCAGATGAGGATGACGCCGAATATACAAAACACTGACTGTCACAACCCCTAAAAGTAGGTAAATAAGGAGGTCAGTCCATAAAAAAACAGGCAGAAAAGGAAGAGACGACATAAACGTTAATGTGACAGCCCAGAAATATCCACTTTTAATTCTTTCGGTAGCGAAAACTCAACTTTTTCAGGACGACCCGCTAACTCGCTCACTTGCGTGACGCCAAGTTGTTTTAGTCGTTCAACCACATTCTGAACTAATAACTCTGGTGCCGAGGCACCTGCTGTTAAACCAATACGTGATTTGTTCACCAACCAGTCAGCGTTAATCTCTTCAGCATTATCGATAAGATAAGCTGGCGTCGCTAGCTTGTCAGCTAATTCGCGTAAACGATTTGAATTAGAACTGTTTTTAGATCCCACCACCATGACAACATCACATTGCTGTGCCAAGTTTTTCACCGCATCTTGGCGATTTTGCGTGGCATAACAAATATCATCTTTTCTTGGTCCCTCAATAGCAGGGAAAACCTGTCTTAAAGCATCAATAACGAGAGAAGTATCATCAACAGATAGCGTCGTTTGGGTTACAAAGGCCAAATCATCGGGATTTTTCACCTGTAATTTAGCGACATCTTCAGGCGTTTCAACCAAATACATGCCACCGTCATTTGAAGTGTATTGGCCCATTGTACCTTCTACTTCAGGATGCCCCACATGGCCAATTAAGATGCACTCTTTACCTTGCTTTTCAAATTTAGCCACTTCCATATGTACCTTAGTGACTAATGGGCATGTTGCATCAAAAACATTCAAACCTCGTTGTTTACCCTGCTCTTGGACTTGTTTAGACACACCATGGGCGCTGAAAATAAGAATGCTATTATCAGGGACTTGATCGACCTCATCGATAAAAATCGCACCTTTATCTCGTAAATCTTCGACAACAAAACGATTGTGTACCACCTCATGGCGGACATAAATAGGAGCGCCAAAAATCGTCAAAGCGCGTTCAACAATTTCAATCGCCCGATCAACGCCGGCACAGAAGCCTCTTGGGTTCGCCAATAATAATTCCATGTTTTACAACACGGCCTTTGGATAAGATCCTAAGACACGACACATTGATGAAGCTTGTTCTAACTGCGTCAACGCTTTGGCAACAGCACTGTCATCACGATGGCCATCAATGTCGATAAAGAACACATATTCCCAAACACCCTGCCTTGATGGTCTCGACTCAATGCGCGACATGGTAATACCACTTTTTGCTAGCGGTTCAAGCAATGTATAAAGCGCGCCCGGTTGATTCTTAGTCGACACTAATAACGCCGTTTTATCTTGCCCTGATGGGCCAATATCCTGACGACCAATGACTAAAAACCGGGTGGTATTGTTCGCTTCATCTTCTATATTGCTGGCTAATGTGACTAAATCATAAATTTCTGCGGCACGATTGGCCGCAATAGCCGCTGTTCCAGGCTGATTAACCACTGTTTTGGCTGCTTCTGAATTGCTGCTCACGGGCACTTGTTCGCAATCAGGACAATGATTAAGCAACCATTGTCGACACTGCGCCAAGGCTTGTGGATGACCATATACTTTCGATACTTCGGATAAGTTGGTTTCTTTACTCAGTAAGTAATGATGAATACGTAATGACACTTCGCCATTGATTTTCAGGGGTGTACTGATAAAGCGATCTAGCGTGTGTGAAACCATTCCCTCGGTTGAATTTTCAACAGGTACGACGCCGTAACAGGCATTACCCACTTCAACCGCATTAAAGACATCGGCAATGGTTGACATCGCTTGTGGCTCAATAGAACCGCCAAATTGTTTGACTGTCGCCGCTTGGGTAAATGAGCCTTCTGGTCCCAAATAAGCCACTTTCAGTGGTTTTTCTGCTGCTAGACATGCTGACATGATCTCACGGAATAGTCGTGCGACTTCTTTTGAATCGAGCGGTCCTTGGTTTCGCTCGATCACTTCACGTAACACCATCGCCTCACGTTCAGGGCGATAAAAATCAGTTTGTTCACCATTGGCCACTTTGATTTTAGCGACCTCTTGCGCAATTTCAGCACGCTGATTGAGTAAGGCTTGAACTTGCAGATCAATGTCATCTATTTTTTGTCGTATGGCCTGCAAGGCTTGCTTTTCACTCATTTATATCATCCTTTCTAGCCTAAACACACCATCGATAAGTATGCATATCAATCACACTCACTCACTGCTAACTATTCGTCAGCTGCCGTTGCGACTTCACCATTCTCTGGTTCAACATCGGCATCATCCGCATCGTCTTCACCTTCAACTTCTAATACCCGTTCAAGGCCAACGAGTTTTTCTTTCTTGGTCAAATTAATCAGTTTCACACCTTGGGTATTTCTACCCACAATAGACACATGCTTCACGGGTGTTCTAACCAAGGTTCCACCATTGGTAATCAGCATAATTTGATGTTCCTCCAGTACTTGTACTGCACCGACAACATTACCATTACGTTCAGAGGTTTGAATCGAAATAATCCCTTGCCCGCCTCGTCCTTGGACACGGTACTCTGCTAGATGGGTACGTTTGCCAAAGCCGAATTCGGTGGCCGTTAAAATTGCGCCATCTTCATCATGAGCAATAATTAATGAAATAATTTTCTGGCCTTCTGGTAAACGCATACCGCGTACACCACGAGAAACACGACCCATTGAACGGACATCCGTTTCATCAAAACGAATCACCTTACCACCTGAACTAAATAACATAATGTCAGATTGGCCATTAGTTAAAGCCACATCGACCAGTTTATCGTCTTCCTTCAAGTCGACAGCAATAATACCGTTCGCCCTTGGACGTGAATAATCGACTAAAGGTGTTTTCTTGACCGTGCCTGACTCTGTCGCCATAAAGATAAATTTATCGGCTTCAAATTCACGGATAGCCAATACGGCATTAATTTTTTCGCCCTCTTCTAGCGGCAATAAATTCACTATCGGTTTACCGCGGGCCGCGCGGCCACCTTGCGGTAATTCATACACTTTTTTCCAATACACTTTACCTGCACTTGAGAAACACAATAAAGTATCGTGAGTGTTGGCAATAAAGAGATGCTCAATAAAGTCTTCATCTTTCATTGCCGTCGCAGATTTACCTTTACCACCGCGGCGCTGTGCCTGATAAGTATCCAACTGCTGTGTTTTGGCATACCCTGCATGTGACAAGGTCACAACCATTTCTTCTTCAGTGATCAAATCTTCCAGCGTCAAATCAAGATGAGCATCGAGAATTTCAGTGCGGCGTTCATCACCGTACTCTTCTTTTACTTTGACCAATTCTTCACGAATTACTGCCATCAAATTATCAGGATCACTTAAAATCGCTAGCAATTTGCCAATTTCATCTAATACTTCACGGTATTCATCTAAAATCTTATCTTGTTCTAAGCCGGTTAAACGATGTAAACGCATATCCAATATGGCTTGCGCTTGCGTTGCCGATAAGTGATAAACCCCATCGACCAAACCTAAGTCAGCCTCTAAACCTTCTGGGCGAGATGCTTCGGCACCTGCAGCGCCCAACATGTCAAGAATCATTTCTGATCCCCAACCTTGTGCTAATAATGCCGCTTTGGCTTCTGCAGGATTGGTAGATGATTTAATCAACTCAATCACTTCATCAATATTAGCTAAAGCAGTCGCTAAACCTTCTAAGATATGAGCTCGATCACGTGCTTTGCGTAATTCAAATAATGAACGACGTGTCACCACTTCACGGCGATGACGAATAAAGGCATCGAGAATCGCTTTTAAACCCAATAAACGAGGTTGACCATCAACAATCGCCACCATATTGATACCAAATACCGTTTGCATTTGGGTCTGTTTATAGAGGTTATTCAGGATGACTTCAGGCACTTCACCACGCTTGAGCACAACCACCATACGCATGCCATCTTTATCCGACTCATCACGTAATGCAGAAATACCTTCAATTTTCTTTTCTTTAACCAGCTCCGCTATTTTTTCTAAAAGCCGTGCTTTATTGACCTGGTATGGCAGTTCATTAACGACAATACTTTGTTGGCCAGTGCTGTCATTGGTTTCAATATCGGCTCTGGCACGAATATGAACGCGTCCCCGACCCGTGCGATAAGCTTCACTGATGCCTCTCGCACCATTAATCATGGCTGCCGTTGGAAAATCAGGACCTGGGATATATTCCATTAAGCCCGCTATATCGATATCTGGCTGATCAATTGTCGCAATACACGCGTTTAAGATTTCGGTCAGGTTATGGGGTGGGATATTGGTTGCCATCCCGACAGCGATACCCGAAGAGCCATTGACTAATAAGGCCGGGATCTTGGTCGGCAATACTGAGGGCTCATGCTCTGACTCATCATAGTTAGCCGTGAAATCAACGGTTTCTTTTTCTAAATCCGCCAGCATTTCATGGGTGATTTTTGCCATACGCACTTCTGTATAACGCATCGCAGCCGGTGAATCACCATCGACCGAACCAAAGTTACCTTGACCATCGACTAACATGTATCGCATAGAGAACGGCTGCGCCATTCGAACCATGGTGTCATAAACCGCTGTATCACCATGAGGGTGATATTTACCGATTACATCACCGACAATACGCGCTGATTTTTTATAGGATCCATTCCAGTTATTACCCAACTCCCGCATGGCGTATAAAACACGGCGATGAACCGGTTTAAGACCATCTCTGACATCGGGAAGCGCCCGTCCGACTATCACACTCATCGCATAGTCGAGATAGGATTGCTTCATCTCATCTTCTATATCAATCGTGTCCAATTCTAAGGCAATATCAGTCATCTAACTTATCATCCAAATAAATATTAAGCGCTATCGAGCAACGAAACCATAATCCTATCATTTAAGGCGATTTCATGCACGTTTGTAGTCAGACTTTACTAGGGGGCATTGTCAGAAAAATAACCGCTTAAATCGTCCTCTAAGGTCGACAGCAGTTTTTCAAGGCCTGTTTTCCAGCCTTTTACAACATTTGACGGCGTTGTTTCTACGATATTAATATCAATATGTAAGCCAGTTTGAAATATCACTTCATCCGTCGTGGCATGCTGATCTGTCATAAAAAACTGCATTTCTAAAATGGATTGCGGCGGAAGTTCAGGTCTTTTAACACCGTATAATCCTGTCACTGCCGTTTCCAAAATCAGATCTGACTCATGTTGAGGATCTAAAATAACGGCACTAAATAAACCCGTTTTTTGTAGCCAACGTTGGAGCTGTGTTGTAATCATCTCTTCAGGGGTATCAAAAAACTCATGTTCTGGCTGCGGTTGAAACGCATTTTCACCTACTTTGAAAACTAAGTTTTTTGCTCTAAATTGTGATGTCACTTTCACTGGTGCCAAATACAAGACCCTGCCACCCGACCTGTCATGCTCTTTCAAGCCACGATCCACGTCTATTACATAAAAATGTTGTGGTTCTTCGACCGTAGCCTGTTCTGGTTTCGCCCCCATTAGACCGAAACAGCCTGTTAGGCTCAACATCATTAAGACCATCAGGCCTTTTTTAATGATCACACCCTTCATTTACTACCCCACTTACTCTAATATCGATTATCGTTGAAGGTTTTAGTCAACGTTATTTCAACCGCTATAATAAATTAACTCTCATTGGATTGCTCATTTTGGAACAATTAAAAACACAAATACGCGATATCGTCGACTTCCCTAAACCAGGGATTGTCTTTAAGGACATTACGCCATTATTAAAAGATCCCGATAGTCTTAAATTGGTCATTGAACAATTAGCCACCCCCTATCTAAAAACAGAGATTACTGCCGTTGCTGGTATGGAGGCCCGCGGCTTTATTTTTGGTAGCTTAGTCGCCAACTATTTAGGCGTCGGCTTTATCCCTTTACGAAAGCCCGGTAAATTACCCTACAATGTTGCGAGTGTCGATTACACACTCGAATATGGCAATACCAGCCTAGAAGCGCATATTGATGCCATTGAAACAGGGGACCGTATTTTGTTAATTGATGATCTACTAGCGACGGGCGGAACAGCTAAAGCCAGCTGTCAATTAGTCGAACAGTTAGGTGGCGAGGTTATTGCCTGTGCCTTTGTTATAGAATTGGCTAGCCTTTGTGGTCGTGAACAATTAAGCGCTTACCCTATTCATTCCTTGATTACTTACTGATGTTAAAGCAGACCCCAACCGCTTGTACCCACAGCCATCAGGCAGAAATTGAGGTTTCCCACTAATCAGGTAAGATTGGCACTCGGCACCACCACAAAGACTTAAGGAAGACAGCTTTATGCACGAGCAAGCGATTATCGCGCTATCGACTATTGGCATCGTCGCCATTATCTGCCAATGGTTTGCCTGGTGGGTTAAACTACCTGCCATTGTCTTTCTGTTACTTGCTGGCATTATTCTAGGCCCTCTCACCAATACGCTCGACCCTGAAGCTCTCTTTGGCGACTTATTATTTCCTATGGTCTCTCTCTCTGTTGCCATCATTCTATTTGAAGGTAGTTTGACCTTAAAGTTCGAAGAAATTCGTGGTTTGCAAAAAGTGGTGAGAAATATGCTGACCCTTGGCGTCGCCATTACATGGGCGGCCATTTCTATCGGTACACATTATATTATTGGCTTTTCATGGGATCTCTCTATTCTGTTCGGTGCCTTAATGGTTGTGACGGGTCCCACGGTTATTGTCCCCATTTTGCGTACCGTCAAGCCCAATAGCACCATCTCGAATATCCTACGTTGGGAAGGTATTGTCATCGACCCGCTTGGCGCCATCCTAGCTGTTTTGGTTTTCGAAGTTATTTTATCGATTCAACTACAAGGTCATGCTTCTTTTGATCACACTGTACTCATGTTTGGTAAAACATTAGTGATAGGCACGCTCATTGGTGCTGTTCCCGGCTATTTATTCGGTCTAGTGCTTCGCAAACATCTTATGCCGGAGTATCTCCATAATGTCGCGACATTGACGGTCGTATTCGCTGTCTTTGCTTTATCTAATCATTTCTCCGAAGAGTCTGGCCTATTAGCCGTGACCGTCATGGGTATCTGGTTAGCCAATATGAAAAATGTGCCGGTCGACGATATCTTAGACTTTAAGGAAAGTCTAAGTATTTTATTAATTTCAGGCCTCTTTATCCTATTGGCCGCCCGCTTAGACTTTTCTGAATTTGCTACCTTGGGCTGGCCTGCTTTGGGATTGTTTCTATTTATTCAGTTATTTGCACGACCGATTAAGGTAGTGCTATCAACTTTAGGATCAGGCTTATCATGGCAAGAAAAATTTATGATCAGTTGGATTGGTCCTCGCGGTATTGTGGCGGCAGCCGTCACCGCTTTATTCGCCCTACGATTACAAGAAAATGGAGTTGAAAATGCCGAGCTTTTGGTTCCACTCGCCTTTACCATCATCATTGGTACTGTCGTACTACAAGGCACCACCTCCAAGTTTTTGGCTCAACTATTAGGGGTTGCTGAGCCAGATGATAATGGTTTCTTAATTATTGGTGCCAACCCTGTTTCTCGTATGCTTGCACACGCCTTAAATGAGAATGATTTCAACACACTGGTGACGGATAGTAGTTGGGCCAACATCAAAACCGCCAGAATGGAAGGCCTCAAGAGTTATTACGGTAATGCTGTTTCTGAACATGCTGATAGACACCTCGACTTAGTAGGCATCGGTCACTTATTAGCCATGGCCCCACAAAAAGAATATAACGCCCTAGCAGGGCAACGTTATCGTTCTGAATTTGGTAGTAACCGGGTTTATTTTTTGTCTTCTGAAATCGAGAAGGAAAAGCAGCATGAAGACCAAAAATCACGCACAGCTGTTAACCATGACCATCAAATTTTATTTAGTGCCGATACCACTTTCTCAAAGTTAGCCAGTTTAATTAGCCAAGGTGCCAAAACCAAGCAAACGACTATTAGTGATAGTTTTGGTTATGAAGATTACCGTAAGCAATACGGCAAGCGAGCCATTGCCTTATTTGCTTTTAATGAAAAAAGACAACTTCGGTTTTTTACTGATGAGACAGAGTTTGTTCCTAACGCAGGTTGGACTATTACGGCATTGATACAGGAAGAAGTCGAAAAGACTTAATTCGATACATAAAAAAGGACCCGCGCTTAGTGAAAGGCCGGTCCTTTTTATGTTCCTAAGCGAGCTATTGTTAATGCTATTTTTGTTGTTTTAATAGATCACGAATTTCAGTTAATAATAATTCTTCTTTAGACGGTTCTGGCGGCGCTGAAGGGGCTGCCTCTTCTTTTTTCTTAACAGAGTTAATGGCTTTAACTGCTATAAAAATAGCGAACGCTATAATGGTGAAATCAATCAATGCTTGAATGAAACTACCATAGTTAATTATCACAGCGGGGGCTTCACCAACGGCCTCTTGTATCACATAGCCTAGGTCGGCAAAATTGACACCGCCTATTAAGACACCAATAGGCGGCATAACGACACCGCCCACGAATGAAGAAACAATTTTACCGAATGCTGCACCAATAATGATACCCACCGCCATATCGACTACATTACCTTTAACGGCAAACTCTTTAAACTCACTCATCATGCCCATGTCAATCTCCCTCTATATAAAACGCTTAAAATTTAAAAATAGTATGCTACCTAATAAATATGACAGAAATATTTCCGCGCGGTTTTCGGTAGTCTTTGCCTCAATTTTAGTCCAAGATTACAGTGTCTCCCGAAGTGCCTTAATATAGCCTGAACCTTGTACTGCTTTTCTCCGGCAATATGAAGTAAAGCATCATACATGATAACGCGATCTGTTCTTAGCTTCATATAGAACCGTATCAACTAACTTAACAATGATTGAATAAAAATCTGATATCCCTAATACTATTGGTCTTATAGATTGTTTACACAATTATTTTAAAGCTATGTTTTATGACTTCACATTCTGATCAAGACGATATAGCCTTATTTCGACAAGAAGTTGGCGAAGTAGAACATATTGCTTACGATAAGATCATCCCCGTCACTAAACCTCCGACAACCAAATTGCAATCTCGCCAAAATACTGCTGTTGAACCCCACAGCACTTTATCCGATATTTATGAGCCGTCGACGGTTGTCGGCAGTGAAGAAAGCTTAAGTTTCCGTCGCAGTGGTATTCAAGAACGTTTATTGTCCCGATTACGCAATGGCCATCTTAAAATGGATGCTGAGCTCGACTTGCATGGCATGACCATTCCCGTTGCACACCAAGCCTTGGTAACGTTTATTCAGGACTGCTTAAAATACAAAATTCGTAGCGCACGGCTCATTCATGGCAAGGGCTGGAGTTCAAAGCATCATAAGCCTATTTTAAAAAGCAAATTAAATGGCTGGCTACGTGAAATGGATGATGTCTTGGCTTTTTGTTCCGCTCGCATTGAAGATGGCGGCACCGGTGCATTGTATATTTTGCTCCGCCGATTAGATAAAAATAAATAACCGCCGCAACGGTTATTTATTCCTAATCTCTCGATCCCCTAACCTACCCACTTTCTCGCATTGTGGAATAGCCGTAACCACGGGCCATCTTTACCCCAATCATCCGGATGCCAGGAATGTTGTACAGTCCGTGTCACTCGCTCTGGGTGTGGCATCATAATTGTGACGCGACCATCCGTAGTCGTCAGCGCTGTAATACCCCGTGGCGAACCATTCGGATTTTGAGGGTAACGTTCGGTGGCTCTGCCATGATTATTAATATAACGCATGGCCACCAAAGCATTTTCCATATCAGCTGTACTATCAAACTCTGCTCGACCTTCGCCATGTGCGACAGCAATAGGCATTTTGGAACCCGCCATCCCTTTTAATAAGATAGAAGGTGAATCAACAATCTCTACCAATGAAAAACGCGCCTCAAACTGCTCTGATAAATTGCGTTCAAATATCGGCCAATGATCACTGCCGGGTATCAACTCTTTCAGTTGCGATAACATTTGACAGCCATTACACACACCCAGTGCAAAAGTATCTTCGCGTTCAAAAAACGCACTGAATTGCTGTCTTGCGCGATCATTATGCAAGATAGTACTAGCCCAGCCACGTCCCGCCCCTAAAACATCGCCATAAGAGAAACCGCCACAGGCGACTAAACCTTTAAAGTCAGCCAAATCAACACGGCCTTCCAAAATATCGCTCATATGGACGTCTACTGCGGTAAAGCCGGCATGATCGAATGAAGCCGCCATTTCTAATTCGCCATTCACACCTTGCTCACGCAAGATAGCTATTTTAGGTCGAATCCCGCTGATGATTAATGATGCTGCAATATGCTCATCAGGATTAAATGATAATGAGACATTTAAACCGGGATCACTATTCGCTGAAATGGCATCAAACTCTTCTTTTGCACAATCTGGATTATCACGAAGACTTTGCATCTGATAACTGGTTTCAGCCCAATAAGCTTGAAGTCTGTCACGTGGTGCATCAATGATTTTAGTTTCATTAACCGTCACGACAATCTGCTGATCATCTCGTAATGTGCCAATGACATGACTGTAATGGGCTAAATCACATTCCCTTAAGATAGCCAAGGCATCATCAACATCACTATGACGCACTTGGATGACTGCACCTAACTCCTCATTAAACAGTACAGGTAAGACTTCACCTAAACCCGACAAATTAATCTCTAAACCGCAGTGCCCTGCAAAGGCCATTTCACATAATGTTGTGATTAAGCCGCCGTCACTTCGGTCATGATAAGCCAATAATAGATGATCTTGTCTTAGCTGTTGGATGGCTGAGAAAAAGTTTTTTAAATCTTCAGCTTCATCCAAGTCTGGAGAGTAATGCCCCACTTGGTTATAGACTTGGGCCAAGGCTGATGCCGCTAGACGGTTAAAGCCTTTACCTAAATCAATGTAAATCAGGTCAGTGTCGCCGACATTGGTTTTCAATTCCGGTGTCGCCGTTTTGGCGGCATCGACAACAGGCGAAAAAGCAGTGATCACCAATGATAAAGGTGACGTGACTGATTTAGTCTCATCTTGCTGCTGCCAGACTGTTTTCATCGATAATGAATCTTTACCGACGGGGATAGCAATTTCCAGTTTCGGGCATAATTCCATGCCGACCGCTTTGACGGTCTCATACAAAATGGCATCTTCACCAGTATGTCCACAGGCTGCCATCCAATTGGCTGATAATTTAACATCGCCTAATTTTTCAATATCGGCAGCGGCAATATTGGTGATTGCCTCACCAATCGCCATCCGGCCAGATGCAGGTGCATCAACCAATGCGATGGGTGCACGCTCGCCCATTGCCATGGCTTCGCCAGCAAAACCGTGATGATCTGCTAAGGTGACAGCACAATCTGCCACCGGTACTTGCCATGGTCCCACCATTTGGTCTCGGGCAACCAGTCCTGTGACACTTCTATCACCAATCGTTATTAAGAAACTCTTACTGGCGACTGTCGGTAATTTTAAAACCCGCTCTAAAGCCGCATTAGCATCAATCCCGCCTAACTCTAATTCCGGCTTATAAAATGTTTGGTGTTTAACATCGCGTAACATTTTAGGCGGTTTGCCCAATAGTAATGACAAGGGCATATCAACAGGCACGCTGTCATTGTCTGCATCACCGACCAACAAATGCTGCTGTTCTGTTGCTTCCCCGACAATGGCCCATGGACAGCGTTCACGGTCAGCAATCGCCTTAAATATTTCAACTTGATCCTCTGCTATGCCTAATACATACCGCTCTTGCGATTCATTACACCAAATTTCCATCGGTGACATGCTCGGTTCATCGTTCGGTACCAGTCGTAAATCAAAACGACCGCCTCGCCCACTGTCATCAACTAACTCAGGAAAGGCATTGGATAGTCCACCGGCACCAACATCGTGGATGGCGATAATCGGGTTTTTATGATCGAGTGCAACACAGCGATCGATCACTTCCTGACAACGGCGCTCCATTTCTGGATTACCTCGTTGTACCGAAGCAAAATCTAGACTTTCTTCACTGCTGCCCGAAGACACAGAAGATGCGGCACTACCGCCCAGCCCAATTAACATTGCTGGGCCACCGAGTACAATCAGTTGTACACCCGGCTCAAAAATATTTTTCTTAACATGCTGGGGCCGAATTGTTCCCATACCGCCAGCCACCATGATCGGTTTATGATAGCCGCGCACCTCTATGCCATCTGCTGAGGGTACAGCCGCTTCATAGGTTCTAAAGTAACCACATAGATTAGGACGACCGAATTCATTATTGAATGCCGCGCCACCTAAAGGTCCTTCTAACATGATCTCTTGTGCCGACGCCATCCGTGCTGGTTTGCCATAGGGCATTTCCCAAGGTTGTTCATAACCTGAAATATTCAGATTCGAGACTGAAAACCCCGTTAACCCTGCTTTAGGCTTAGACCCTCTACCTGTAGCCCCTTCATCACGAATTTCACCACCCGCACCGGTTGCCGCTCCGGGAAAAGGCGAAATAGCGGTTGGATGATTGTGGGTTTCCACTTTCATGATGATATGTTGCTCTTCACCTTGATAGCGATATTGATTGGTCCGCATATCAACATGAAAGCGCTGGCTCATTGGTCCGGCTATGACCGACGAATTATCACTATAAGCGGTCAACACACCTTCAGGATTTTTTGCATGCGTGTTGCGAATCATATTAAACAGCGTTTCAGGCTGTGGATCGCCATCAATGACCCAATCAGCACTAAATATTTTGTGGCGGCAATGTTCAGAATTAGCTTGGGCAAACATCATCAATTCGACGTCATTTGGATTTCGACCCAAAGAAGTGAAATTATCGACCAAATAATCAATTTCATCTTCAGCCAAGGCTAAACCCATGGTTTTATTGGCATCCACTAAGGCCGCTCGACCGCCAGCTAAAATATCAATCGCTAATAATGGACGAGATTCGCTGTGCATAAACAAGCGATCCGCTTCATCTTCCGTTGTGAAGACAGATTCGATCATCCGGTCATGTAATAAGCTACCCACAGTCTGCCATTGCTCCCGTGACAGCGATGTCTCGAAAGTGACAAAAAAGGCAATGCCGCGCTCTATCCGAGCCACCGTGCTAATACCACTATTCGACACAATATCTGTTGCTTTACTCGACCACGGCGAAATCGTACCCGGTCTGGGTGTGACTAGAAAAAAGGCCTCATCACCTCCGCTCGTACTTGATGTGACTTTTGCTTCGAGCAGACTTGATAATACGGCCTGTTCTTGTGTCGTTAATTCATGATCATCTGTGACATCGATAAAATAACGATACTCGCTACGTAATGACGATATATCGCTGATCTTATCTTGAATTATGCTTAATAATTTCGCTAATCGAAAAGCGGAGTGTGCCGAACGGCCAATCATTTGTAACATGGTGATCCTAATTCACATCAATCAAGCTAATAATGATACTTTATGTCGCTTATCTACCCAAATAAATTACTAATCACTTCTATGCCTGATAAAGCTAACGTCATCAGACCAGCGCTCTTTCGCCACCTTGTGATCATAATCTACGATCTGTTGCTACTGCTCTCTAGCCTGTTGTTAGCGACATTTATTATTGTCGCACTCAATGGCGGTGAAGCCATCGGACATGGCAACCCGTTTTTCATTGCCTATTTGTTACTGCTTAGTTTTGCCTTTTATGGTTGGTTTTGGACCCACGGTGGACAAACTTTAGGCATGCGAAGTTGGAAAGTCACCTTGTACAGCCACAATCATCAAGCTATTGATTGGCGGCAGGCTTTATTACGTTTTATTGTATCTATTATGGCTTGGTTACCATTCGGCTTTGGTATCTGGTGGCAATATTTAGGCAAAGATAATCAAAGTTGGCCAGATCGTGTGTCTGGCACTTATCTGCATTATTCAAAAAATGCTAAAAATAAGCCGTAGTCGCTCAGAGTTGAGCTACTCAGACAGCTTTGTACTGTGCAGTCAACCGGCCGAACACTGATCTTTGTATTGCCGCCATTCATGGTCAATAAGAGACATAAAAATAACTCATATAAGCTATTCATATCAATTACGCCCATAGAGGGCCATACTCATAGTGTTAGGCATTGACTTCGCAAGATGGCAGTCACTGCTAGCAACCACCCTTAGGTTGGCTCAGGCTGACTTTTGGTTTATCGCGTTACGATAGGTGTAAAGTATTATGAGCAAAGGACAAGACAGTAAAAAAAATGCTAAAAAGAAACCGCTTTTAACAGCAAAAGAAAAGAAAGCCGCCAAGGCAGCCAAGAAAGTCGGAACAAAAATTTTTGGATGATGGAGCATGGAGCGGCCATCAAAGGCTTTCGTTGATATTTAATTTTTATTCAGAATATTGGCTAGACGCTATCCAGCTAAGTTGAATAAACATTACAACAAATGTGCAATCATGTTTCGATGTTCAATAAGCTGTCCGTTTATGGGTATTCATTGATTTCGATTGTTCTTAGGTCTCGCTGCTTGTTACCGCTTTATCGTCATTTTCTGATCGAGCTTGAACGCCCTGTGGCTCACTCGTGTTTAGCCCTGATTTTTGCAAGCGCTTTTCTTCCTTCTTTTTCTTTTTGGCGATTTCTTTCTGGCGCTTTTCAAAAGCGTAATTGGGTTTAGCCACGCGTATCTTCCTCTACATAATTCTTAGGGTTGGAGCCGATAGAATACGGGATTTCACAAGCAATTGCGCTCTTCATAGCACCAATGCATACAGATGCCGCGCGTCTAAGGCGACTACAGAGAAACCTTTGTCTCGTCTCCCTTAGTGAGACTCTGAATACAAGCGGGTATACAAGCCACCACCATTGATCAATTCATCATGATGGCCTTGTTCGCTGATCCTGCCATCCTCAAATACATAAACGCGATCAGCTTGGCGAACTGCGCTAAAGCGATGGGCAATGATAATGGTGGTGCGTTGTTGCAAGAATTCATTTAATGCTAGTAGTAAGTTCTGTTCTGTTTCCATATCCAATGCGGATGTCGCTTCATCCAAAATAACCACTTTCGGATCAGCGAGTATCATTCTCGCTATAGCTATGCGCTGACGTTGTCCCCCGGATAGCCTGACGCCTTTTCGGCCTATTTCGGTATCTAAATCGTCTTCTAAACCCCAAACAGTGTCTGTCATCTGAGCCACGTCTAGTACATGCCAAATATCTTCGTCAAGATAATCTCTGCCCATGGTCAGATTTTCACGAATAGTGCCATTAAAAATGGCCGGATGCTGTAAGACCGTTGCCACATTTTCCCTGACTGTTTGTAGGCCTATTTTCTCAATCGGTACGCCATCAAATTTAAGTTCGCCACTTTGATGTGGGTATAGGCCGAGTAAAACTTGGACTAATGTTGATTTTCCTCCACCACTGGCCCCGACTAACGCTACCTTTTCGCCGGCTTTAATATCTAAACTCACCCCTTTTAGCACATCCTCATTATCACCATAGCGGAAGTGTAAATCCTCAACCGTGATACCGACGGTATGTTTGCCTTTGAATGGGTTTTCTGTGCTTTCGTAATGAGGTTCTTGTTCTAGATTATTCAGCTTGTTAATACGTCCTAATGCGGCTTTGGCTGCATACCATGCATATTGAATACCAATGACTTCATTGACCGGACTCATCATGAACCATAAATAACCGAACACCGCCATCATCTCGCCAATACTGAGATCTGATAGCAGTACCATCATCATGGCTGAGGCCCGAAACACCTCAAAGCCCAATAAAAAAATAGTGAAACTCAGTCGGTTTGCGGTATCACTTTTCCACGCATAAGCCACGCCATGGTCTCGCACCAATTTAGCTTGGTCAGATAAGCGTTTCAAATAATGCGTTTCTCTATTGGCGGCACGCACTTGCTGTATACCTTCTAATACCTCTGTTAATGAAGACTGAAATACTTCAAAGGCTTTATTTTCACGCTGTTTTAATAATTTAACTTTCTTGCCAATAACCACGGTGGCATAGATAACAATCGGGTTAAGTAACAAGATAAATAAGGCCAATTGCCAATGCATGATCAACAGAATAATAGCGGTACCGATAATCGAGAGGATCGCCACTAATAAACGACTGATAGAGGTGCCAATAAAGCTGTCAATGGTATTCAGATCAGTCACAAGATGGGAGCTGACTGCACCACTGCCCAGTGTTTCATATTCTGCCATCGAAATTCGTTGTAATCGTTGTAGTAAGCCATGACGAATTCGATAGGTAATATCTTTAGCAATAATGGTGAATTGGCGAGTCTGCCAAACATTAAAAACCAAGGAGAACAAGCGGAGGCTCATAGTGATTAATAATACGACGATCAAATAACGGGCTGGTTGATGCCAAAACTCAGGGAGCAATTGATTAATGGTGCCGACGATAAAGCCCGGTTTATTTAACAAGACTTCATCGACCATCAAAGGCATTAATAATGGGATAGGAACAGCACAGAGTGTGGCTAATATCGCAATGATATTTGCTTTGAACAAAGCCGCTTTATGTTCTAAGGCAACATCAAGAATATAACGGCTGTTATAGGTATCACGCATAGATTTATATTCAAGGGCTTAAGTTACGTTTATCTATCAACTAGCTTAGCAAGTCCGCCGTGTAATTACACCCTGTTTGGTTAATAGAAACTGCTTTATTAAGCTTGTTTAAACAACACCTCGAGATAATGTTTATATTGTTCAAGGTAGGTCTCAACGGCATCTGCTTCTGGCATGATCCTCGCTATAATATAAGCCCCTTCTAGCGTCGTTAAGAACATGCCAGCGACTTTATCTGGGTCAACGTCTGTTACCGGTGGATAGAGCGCGATAATGTCCTTTAGTTTACTGCTAAATTTATCTTTCCACTCTTTCATCGTCGTCGATACCATCTCTTCGATATCTTTATCGACAAGTTGGTTTTCATAACAATAACTTGCATAAAGGCAGCCGATCTCATCTTTTTCAAGTTTTGCATGCTGCTCTTGAATCAAACCAACGAAGATCAATAATTGTTGTAATGGATCATTACTTAACTTGCTTGCCTTGGCAAAATACTCATTAAGCGTATTCAATTTACTGGTTGAGAACTTTTCAATCATTGCAATAGCGAGATGTTTCTTCGAGGGAAAATGATAAAAGAATGTCCCTTTCGTAATCCCCACTTCAGCAATGACTTCATCAATGGGTGTGGCGACATGGCCCTGACTTATCGCTAAGCCCATTGATGTCGTTAATATTTTATCGCGAGTTATGTTGCCATCTCTTGGCATATTCCACCTCTTGTACTGAATGGTCTATATGATTAATTGAGTCATCAATATCTGATAAACGCCTATCATATAGGCGTTTACATGGTTTGTCACCTTACTCTCATAAGCTGAACTTAACTCAGTGATTTTATTTTATACCAAATGGTTGACATAAAAATATTTCCGCGTATTATGAACTTATACCAATCAGTCAGTATAAAAACTGTTTATTATTCATCATTACTTGAGGACATTAAGCCATGATAAGGACCTATAAAACCCAAATTAACATTGCCGTCACAGCAGATGAAGTGTGGGAAACAATTACTCAAGCTGAATTTACAAGTGATTTTTTACCTGAAATTAGCCGCAACCCTAGCAAGCTAACTTTATTTAAACTTGCGATGCATAGAAATGCATTAAAAGTCATGCCAGCCTATATGGTTGACAAAAAAACCATTAGTTGGGATAGCAATGCCAATACCAGCATTGAACTAGCGAGAAAAGATTTAGCGGCTGAGATTAATAATGTTGATATCAGTCTTCGTGATAATGGACACAGCACATCAGTGAGTATTGAAGTGCACTATACGACCCAATTTAACGCAACCTTTTTACAAACAGAAAGGGCTGTTCGAGGCTTATTTAATCGTAAATTAAACGTGCTTAAACAAGACTTGGAATCAACTACGCAACAACGACATCAACTGCAAGCAGCTTATAACTAGGCTGGATGTCTAAAAATCATGATTACGAATGGTGTTGCCCAATAGCCGCTAATTAATTTAGCGCTTCCTCCAAGCAGTACCATTCTATACATGAAGTAAGGCTTAGCCTTACATTTTAAAGTAGCGAATCAGGGAGGCCCTCCTCTTACCCCTTTGCCTCTCTGATTCGTTTTACTTCATCCTTTCTTCTCTATACAGCAGCTATCTTGTCTTTCCGCATAAGCTAATCAGAAAGCTTTTTTAAACCACTGTCATTAGTACTTATCTTGCAATAACTCGGCAAATGTCTTTTTCAATTGTTGCGCGACTGCTTTTGCTTCATCAGCGCTATACGCAACAGCCTCACCTTTTCCCCATATCGGTGCCGGCCAAGCTTCATCCGTTTGATACCTTGCCACGTGATGAATATGTAGCTGGCTGACCACATTGCCTAAAGCCGCAATATTCATCTTATCGGCACCCACTAACTCAGATAAATGTTGTGCAACAAATGTGGACTCTGTGGCTAGCTGTTGTTGATCGTCCTTATTGAGCTGATAAATCTCAGTGATGTTTTCGCGCCTGGGGACCAAAATCACCCAAGGGAAACGCGCATCATTCATCAATAAAATATCACAGAGCACCAATTGCCCTAGATGGATAGTATCTTGTCTTAGACGTTGATGTAATTGATACACTATGCTGCTGCCAAATATTTAGTCACAATTTCATAAACATCGGCTGAAAGCGCTTTCTGATCGGCAATGCTTTGCAATGCTGACTTCATTAAACTTTGACGCGTTTCATCATATTGTTGCCATGAATTAAAAGCCCCTAGCTGACGAGATGCAATTTGCGGGTTTAATTTATCGATGACGATGATTTGTTCCGCTAAAAACTGATAGCCTGAGCCATCAATGGCATGAAAATTAACGGGATTATTCCGACAAAACTGGCCGATCAATGAACGCACATTGTTCGGGTTAGTGATATTAAATGCCGGATGATTCATCAGCCCTTTCACACGTAATAAGGTGTTGGGTAAGCTCGACTGTGCCTGTACCGCTAACCACTTATCAACTACCTGACGATCATGCTGCCATTGCTCATAGAAGGCACGCAGGGCATGTTCACGTTCTGGCCCTTCATGCTCAAGCAATGCTGCCAAGCCCGCCAAGGTATCCGTCATATTATCTGATTGTTTCATTTGCTTTAAACAACGCTGCGTTTGCATCGGATCACCCGTCGTCATCAGATAATCTAAGCAAATATTTTTCAAACTCCGCCTTGCCATCTCTGCAGCATTAAATTGATAGTGTTCTCTTGTGGTCAGCTCAGAGTAAAGATCTAAAAACTGAGTTTTCAAATGTAATGCCAGTTCTCTTTTCACGTAACAATGTGCAGCATGAATGGCATCCACATCTGCTAGTTTTTGCTGCGCCGCCAGATAATTTTCTGACGGTAAAACCAACATTTTCGCTACTAGGGCTGGGGATGATGCACCGCCTTCTAACACCGCGCCAAACTGTTCGACGAATTCAATTGGTAAAGACAGGGGCTTACCCTGTTTAGCCACATCCGCAAGGTCCAACAACACATTAATCAGCAATTGTTGACCGGCATCCCATCGACTAAAGCTATCATTATCATTGGCCATTAAGAATGCTAATTGTGTAGTTGTTCTCTCCAAATTCACCTTAACGGGTGCTGAAAAACCGCGCAAGAAAGATAAAACCGGTTCGGATGCCACATCAGTGAAAACGAACTGTTGCTGCTGTTCCTTTACTGACAATACCCGTGTTTCTAGTGTACTGGGGCTTGTCTCACCTTCCAACTGCATGGGTATTGCTTCACCATGCTTATCCAACAAGCCGACAGCAACAGGAATATGGAAAGCGTGTTTTTGTTGCTGATCTGGTGTTGGGTCACAATGTTGTTTGATGGTGACGGTATATCGTTGGCGGACAATATCATACTCTGTCGCTACATCCAGTTGCGGCGTACCGGCTTGTGAATACCAACGCTTAAACTGTGTTAACTCTATGTCATTGGCATCTTCCATTGCTTTGACGAAATCATCTGTTGTGACAGCCTGACCATCATGGCGCTCAAAGTATAAATCCGTGCCTATTCTAAAGCCTTCATCGCCTACGATCGTCTTGATCATACCGACGACTTCAGCACCTTTTTCATAAATGGTTACGGTATAAAAATTACTAATTTCGATAAAAGAAGCGGGTCTAACAGGATGCGCCATCGGTCCGGCATCTTCTGCGAACTGCATAATGCGTAATTGATTCACATCCTCAATACGCTGTACTGCGGCTGAGTTCATATCGGCACTGAATTGCTGATCACGTAATACGGTAAACCCTTCTTTAAGACTCAACTGAAACCAATCACGACACGTTACGCGATTACCAGACCAGTTATGGAAGTACTCATGACCCACAATGCTTTGAATGGTGTAATAATCTCGGTCTGTCGCCGTTTCAGGGCTGGCTAATACACAAGCTGAGTTAAAGATATTCAGGCCTTTATTCTCCATTGCCCCCATATTAAAGTCATTGACGGCAACGATCATAAAGACATCTAAATCGTATTCTCGACCATATCTGTCTTCATCCCATTTCATCGCTTGTTTTAATGACCTTAAGGCATGATCACATTTATGACTATTTTCAGGATCGACATAAATTTCTAATGCAACAGGACGACCTGATGCCGTTGTAAAACTATCCTGTTGTCGATGTAGATCGCCAGCGACCAATGCAAATAAATAGCTCGGTTTTGGGTGTGGGTCATGCCATCTAACCCAATGGCGACCGGCTTCGGATTGGCCCTGTTGTTCTAAATTACCATTCGATAACATAATCGGCCAGTCTGCTTTATCAGCGACAATCGACACCGTAAATACCGCCATCACATCAGGCCGATCTGGGTAATAAGTGATTCTGCGAAACCCTTCCGCTTCACATTGCGTACACAATAAACTGCCAGAGTGATATAAACCCTCGAGTGCAGTATTCTGATCAGGATGAATCAGCGTCTCTATTTCAAGTTCAAATTGTTCAGGTACGGCTGAAATTAATAATGTTTTATCCGTTCGCTGATACTCATTGCCCTGGAGTTCACGGCCATCAATTTTAATCGACTGCAACATTAGCTGCTCACCATCCAACACACAATCACCACCCAGCCCATCAGAGTTGCGACGCATGGAAAGTACGCTACGTACTTTGGTATCAGAACGGCCTAAATCAAAGTGCAAAGCCACATGATCGACCCAATAATTAGGTGCTTGATAATCAGCTAAGAAAGTTTCTTTTGGCACAATTTGGCTGGACATAAGGACACGCTCAATAATAATTAAAAATCTTCTAACTCTTTCACCGGCCAGACTTCATATGCAGGGACTTCATAGGGATGATTTTCTATTAAAGCGTTTAACACTGCTTTAATATTTTGGCTATGGCACAGCATTTCAACTCTGTACTCTTCAACTATTTCAATCTTATTCGTTTGGCCAATAAACGGTTGACTACCCACTAATGGTCGAAACTGTCCTTGGCCTAAGGTTTCCCAAGCACAACAATCATAAGCTTGATACTGCCCTGCACCCTGCTCAAATAGGGCTGTTTTCACTTGTTCCTTATGGCGCTCAGGGACAAAAAAGACCAGCTTATAGCGTGTTACTTTATCTTCCATTTTTGCCCGATACCCGGTTCACTGTAAACCCTCTGAATATCTGATTCGCAACGCTGTGACTTGACTACGACTTAGGCAAGGTTACGCCCTGCTGCCCTTGATATTTACCATTACGGTCAGCATAGGATGTTTCGCACACTTCATCTGATTCAAAAAACAGCATTTGCGCGACACCTTCATTGGCGTAGATCTTGGCTGGTAAAGGTGATGTATTAGAGAACTCTAATGTCACATGGCCTTCCCATTCTGGTTCTAAGGGCGTGACATTAACGATAATGCCGCAGCGAGCATAGGTCGACTTACCTAGACAAACGGTGAGGACATTACGGGGAATTTTAAAGCGTTCTACCGTTCTAGCCAAAGCGAAAGAATTGGGCGGGATAATACACACGTCTGAATTAACATCGACAAAGCTGTTTTCGTCAAAATTTTTGGGATCAACAATCGCTGAGTTAATATTGGTGAAAATTTTAAATTCACTAGAACACCGCACATCATAGCCATAACTTGAGGTACCGTAAGAAATCATCCTACCTTGCTCATCTTCACGCACTTGGCCTGCTTCAAAGGGTTCAATCATATTGTGTTGCTCTGCCATCCGGCGGATCCATTTATCTGATTTGATACTCATTCTGTCGTCACTTTTAATGTTTATTAAACGTTTGCCATCATAGCTGATGTCTTTTGCCAACGGTATTGTTATTTAGTCGTTTTGAACCACAATATTAGGAAATGCAGAAGAATAATCCTTTGCTTGTCGCGCTAACCTTGCCGCTACACGCGTTGCAATTAATCGATAAGCTTTGGCAATATCGCCTTCTGGGTCAACAGCAACAGTGGGCTGACCATTATCAGCATTTTCTCTGATCCGGATATCCAGCGGTAAACCACCCAACAAGTCAACCTCATATTGCCTCGCCATTTTCTCACCACCACCACTACCAAAGATGGCTTCTTCATGGCCACATTGACTACAGACATGGGTACTCATATTTTCGATAATACCCATCACTGGCACATTGACCTTTTCAAACATTTTGAGCGCTTTTCGCGCGTCTAGTAATGAAATATCTTGTGGTGTGGTGACAATGACGGCACCACTGACAGGCACATTTTGAGACAAGGTCAATTGAATATCACCTGTACCTGGTGGCAGGTCAATGACGAGGTAATCTAGGTTATCCCAGTTAGTGTCATTGAGTAATTGCTGCAATGCTTGTGTCACCATCGGGCCACGCCAGATCATCGGTTCTTCTTCATCAATCAAATAACCGATGGACATACTCTGCAAGCCGTAACTTTCAATCGGTTTAATGGTTTTACCATCATCTGATTCTGGTTTTTGGCTTTTACCCAACATTCTGGGTTGGCTTGGCCCATAAATATCCGCATCTAAGATACCGACATTAGCCCCTTCCGCCGCTAAGGCTAAGGCAAGATTAACCGAGGTTGTAGACTTACCGACGCCACCTTTCCCTGAGGCAACCGCGATGATATTTTTCACCCCTGCTAAGCCTTTTACGCCTTGTTGTACTTTGTGTTTAGTGATCTGCCAGTTAATCGTCAGTGATATGGCTTCGACATCAGCCTGCTGTTTCAAAAGCTCGATTAACTCCGCTTCCATTTGCGCTTTATGACCCTGTGCCGGATAACCTAAGGTCACCACGATTGTTAATGCCTCTCCCTCTATTTGAATAGCTGATTTTGCATGACTATCTCCCAAGGACACCAAACTCAGTGGATCTTGATATTCATTGATAATCTGTTTGATTTGGGCAGGGTTTAGCATGTATCGCTCCAATAGGATTTAGGGCTGTATTATATTGGGGTATTTTAACCTGCCTGACCGTTAACTTCATCCATATAAGCGGTGTGGTCATTGAGACAGCTTTATTACGATTAAGTAGTCGGGCTTTATGCCCAAGATCATTTACTTATTCTGATACAGTAATTTATTCATTTTAGTAATATTTGTCACACTGATTTCTTTCGGACACACCCGCTCACATTCACGATAATTACTGCAAGTACCGAAACCTTGTTGCTCCATCTCAGCCAACATTTTTTTCGGGCGATGTGGATCTATTTCGCCTTGTGGCAAACTAGATAAATGACTGACTTTCGCTGCTACAAATAAGCTGGCTGATGCATTAGGACATACCGCGACACAAGCACCACAGCCAATGCAAGTTGCCGAATCAAAGGCATCATCAGCGACGTCTTTATTTATCGCAATGGTATTGGCTTCATTGGCCGAGCCTGTTCTGGTCGCGATATAACCACCGGCTTGAATAATATTGTCAAAAGCGCTTCTATCCACAATCAGATCTTTCACAATGGGAAAAGCGGTGGCGCGCCAAGGTTCAATCCATAATTCTGGTTCTTGTGCATAATCACGCATATATTGCTGACACGTTGTTGTGGCAAGATGTTTGCCATGCGGTGAGCCATTAATGACCAAACTACATGCGCCGCAAATTCCTTCCCGACAATCAAAATCAAATGCGATAGCATCATGGCCATTCGAGATAAGTTGTTCATTCAAGGCATCGAGCATTTCCAAAAAAGACGTGTTTTCACTGACCTCTATTTGATATTGCTCAAAATAGCCTTGCGCTATCGCATTTTTTTGTCGCCAGATATGTAAAGTAAAATTCATCGGTAGTTTCTTGTATTAGGCCGGACAAATTCAAAATGTAATTCTTCTTTATAGAGTACCGGCATGCTGACTTTGCCACTATATTGCCAAGCGGCGACATAGGAAAAATCCTCATCGTGACGCTGTGCTTCACCATCATCGCTAATGTGTTCTTCTCTGGCATGACAGCCGCAAGACTCTTCTCGCGTTAGCGCATCGATACACATCAGTTCGGCTAATTCAAAGAAATCAGCAATTCGGCCGGCTCTTTCCAGGGTCTGGTTGAGGTCTTTATCGACACCGGTGACTTTAACCTGCTGCCAAAATTGCTCGCGCAAGGCCTGTATCTCGGTAATGGCTTTTTCTAAGGTTTCTTTCTCCCTTGTCATACCGCAGGCATCCCATAAGATACTGCCTAGCTGACGATGAAACTCATCCGGTGTTTTTTGTGGATCCGGTGCATTCAACAATTGATCTATTCGTGCTTGACTCGTTTTCAGCGCCTCATCCGCTTCGAGATAATCTTTATTTAAATCTAACGGCTTTTGCCCTGCCAAATAATTAGAGACCGTGGTTGGCAATACAAAGTAACCATCCGCCAAACCTTGCATTAAGGCACTCGCCCCTAAACGATTAGCCCCATGATCAGAAAAGTTGGATTCTCCCGCAGCAAACAGGCCATCTATCGATGTCATTAAATTATAATCAACCCACAAGCCGCCCATCGTGTAATGAACAGCCGGATAAATACGCATCGGTGTTTCATTGGGATCTTCATCCGTGATCCGCTGATACATCTCAAATAAGTTTCCGTATTTTTCGCTAATAGTATCAAGCCCTTGTTCATCAATGGCTTTGGCAAAATCAAGGTAGACGCCTAGTTTCTTACCGTCAATTTCATGACCCACACCACGCCCATCATCGCAAATCAGCTTTACAGCCCTAGAAGCAATATCGCGTGGCACGAGATTACCGAAGGCGGGATACATGCGCTCTAAAAAGTAATCCCGATCTTGTTCGGCTATTTGTTCTGGCTGTTTATCACAATCTTCAGCCTTTTTGGGCGCCCAAACACGGCCATCATTACGCAATGATTCGCTCATCAAAGTCAGCTTAGATTGCAAGGTGCCATGTTGCGGAATACAAGTTGGGTGGATTTGGGTAAAGCAAGGATTGGCGAATAACGCGCCTTGTTTATGGGCCCGCCATGCCGCCGAAGCATTACACCCTTTGGCATTGGTTGATAGGTAAAATACATTACCGTAGCCGCCGGTGCACAAGACAACACAATCCGCCATATGACTTTCCAATTCACCTGTAACCAAATCACGCGTCACAATGCCTTTAGCCTGACCCTCAACCATAATCAAATCTTGCATTTCACAGCGTGAACGGTGGCTAATACTCCCTGCTTCAATTTCTTTACTCATCGCTTGATAAGCCCCGAGTAAGAGTTGCTGACCCGTTTGACCTCTGGCATAAAAAGTACGGGAAACTTGTGCTCCGCCAAAAGATCGATTGGCTAAATAGCCACTATATTCTCGGGCAAAAGGCACACCTTGTGCGACAGCTTGATCAATGATGCTATTACTCAATTCTGCTAAACGGAAAACATTCGATTCACGTGCTCGAAAATCACCGCCTTTTATCGTGTCATAAAATAATCGCCAA
>Ga0316189_10000832_pt1 | contig 30900 bp, 15 predicted proteins | sample LowCovwburrow_MG_FD_204930 | JGI IMG/M metagenome (GOLD analysis project Ga0316189, IMG submission 204930) | Coastal sediment microbial communities from Maine, United States - Lowes Cove worm burrow | ecosystem: Environmental > Aquatic > Marine > Coastal > Sediment | place: USA: Maine...
GCAGTAACGCACCCTCGACGCAGTGAGTTCTCTTACACCACCCCCCGCCGCGATCCACCCGGCTCGGGAGTGCATGTATATGACGAAGATCGAGCAATCCAGAGCGATGACCGTGCACATGGTTCACTCGCCGGCACAACTATCGTCTGAGTCGCCGCGTTCTGGCTCTGCGGGCCTGCCACCTCGCCTCAGCGAAATCGACCCGCGAGCGGAGTTCGTCGGCCCACCGCGCGCCGCGATCCTTATCGCCGACAGCGACGTCGCGTTCTGCAACACGATCAGCGCCGAGCTCAAGGCCTACGGGTTCTACTGCGCCTGCGCGCGCGACGGACCGCGGGCGCTCGACGCGGTCGCCCAGGGCTCGTTCGATCTGCTGATCGCCGAGACCCAGCTCCCCGGCAGCGCAGGGCTGGCGTTCGTCGAGTTTGTCGCCCAAGAGCACGACGAGATCCCGATCCTGCTGGTCACCGCGGCGCCGCGCATCGCCACAGCCGTACAGGCCATGCGCCTCGGGGTCGCCGACTACCTCATCAAGCCCGTCGATCCCCACGCGCTCCTCGAGGTCGTCCAGCGCGCGCTCGATCGGGCCTACCGTCACCGCCGCGCGATCCAAGCGCTCCACACCCTCTGCGACGTGCTGATGGAGCAGCCGCCGGCGAAGACCTCGAGCGCGGCCTCCCAGCGCGACGCCGAAGACCTCGCCGAGCTCAGCACCCGCGAGCGTCAGGTCGCGCTCACGTTCGTCGACACGCCCAGCGTCGCGGGCGTCGCCGAGGCGCTCGGCATCAGCGTCCACACCGTCCGCAACCACTTCCGCTCGATCTACCGCAAGCTAGGGATCCGCTCGCAGGCCGAGCTGATCGCCCGCGTGCGCGGGGCGGGGGGCGGCGCGTGAGCGGACGGGGGCCGCCCTGCGAAGAGGAGGCCGGCCGGCCGCGCGGTTGAGGCATGACGTCGACGCGCGCTCGGCAGGTGCTCGTGCTCCATTTCAGTACGCCCATCTATATGGACACCAGCAGTGTCCAAGTACTGGTACACTTGAGCCATGGGGAACACGAGCGCTGGTAGTCCGAGAGCCGCGCGGATCTTGATCGCCGACGACGACCCGATCTCACACCAGATCTACCATACTCTCCTGCGCAATCGCAGCCACGAGACCGCGCACGCACGCTGCGGAGAAGAGGCGACCTCCCTCCTGCGCCGCGACGACTTCGACGTCATCCTCTCGGACATCTATATGCCGGGGAACAACTCGCTCGAGTTCGTCAAGCGCGCAGGCCGAGAGTTTCCGCTGGTCTCGGTGATCCTGGTGACGGGGTCTCCAGACATCAACACGGCGATCCGCGCCCTCCGACTCGGCGTCGTCGACTACCTCTCGAAGCCGCTTGTGCTCGAGCAGTTCATCGCCCGCGTCCATGTAGCGATCGACCGCACCCGCCGACGCCGGCGGGTCGAGGGCGCCCTGCGCACGCTGACCGGGGAGCTCATCGAAAACCCCGCGATCGAGGCGCAGCCCCCCTCATCGCCCGACGGGTGCCCGCTCCTCGGGAAGCTCTCCCGTCGCGAGCGCGACGTCGCGCTCGCGTTCCTCCGCTCCTTCTCCATCGTCACCGTCGGCAATCAGCTCGGGATAAGCGAGCACACGGTACGCAACCACTTCCGATCGATCTACCGCAAGCTCGAGATCCACTCGCGGGCCGAGTTCATCACCTACGCCCGCTCCGTCCTCGGTGAGAATCTGCCGGGCTCTACGCTCCTGCCCGTGTCGGCCTAGCGCCGTCGCCCAGGTCGGTGGACCGACACGCTGTGGCCTGGACGTCGAGCGACGACGTGGTCATCGCTGACGTGCGAGCCCCGCAGAAGACTAGCCCAGGCAGAACGAGACAGGCTCTGGCAAGCGGCGCAAGAGCATGCACGGAAGCACCCACGCCGTCCCTCACCGTGAGACTCGGCTCAGGACTCGGCTCGCAGCGTACACGCCGCGTCTCGGCCGAACCCCGTACGAGCAGTCCTGGCCCGTGCACACAACCTCCAGCGTCACATGGCGGCAGGGCTAGAGAAGGGACACATCATCGCCACGAACCGCGAAGTGAGGATGAGCCCCTGCGGCACCGCCTACCCGCCGATGGTCGGCGCCGGGCCGTGGCCGACCTGCGTCCGCAGCCGGGTGAGGACCCAAGTGACCGGCGCCCCGAGCTCACCCCAGGTTCTCCCGCTCGCGCACCGGATGCACGCGTCGAGGTCAGGATCGCGGCCGATGAGGGTCTGCAGCCGCTGGATCGTGCAGGCCTCGATCCGGGCGCTCGGGCTCTCGCAGCAGACCCGCCGACGGACCTCCTGGAGAACCGCGTGGTCGTGCTCGATCAGCTCGGGACGCAGGTTGACCTGCATCAAGAGCCCGGCGAACGCGGCGATATCCTGCCACAGACGGACCCCGGCGCGGGCCGTGGCGCGGCTCTCCGACGAGCTCTCGCGCACCCAGCTGATGATCCGCGACTGCAGCTCGCGGAGCATGCGGCGGTCCGAGATCCGCAGGTCCTCGTAGCACGGCCGCCCGATCAGGATCGCGAGCGAGGTCCCGACCAGCCGCAGACGGGCGCGCATATCCTCGCTCGACGGCGGCTGGTCGAGGTTGAGGCGGTCACGGAAGCCGACATACTCTCGGCGGACGTCGAGCGAGCAGCGCACCTCGCTGAGATAGTGACACTCCTCGAACTCGATCCCGGCCCGCTCACACACCGCACGGTCGAGCGCCGTCGCGAACTTGATCACGCGCCGGCGGACCCGCGCGCACACGGAGATCTGCTCCCAGCGATCCGACTCGGGGGTCAGGCGTCGAAACTGCTGGGTGCGCTGGGCGAGCTCCATGCGGGCGATGAACGCAATGTCCGTGATCGACGCGTCGGCGTCGGCGTCCTTTTGCTCGAGCAGTCGATCGATGTGCTCGCCGAAGCCGACGGCGGGCGCCGCCTCGGCCCGCACGCTCGCCCGCACGCTCGACTCATAGTGATGTTGGAGGAGCTTGAGAGCCTGGTCGGCATCGCCCAAGAGGCGCTCGACCGCGACGAATAGCTCGTCGCAGATCGCCTTGACATCGGCGCACTCGTACGTCCGCGTGTCGATCGCCTGAGCGGAGTCGGTGAGCGCGCGGAGCTGCTGCACCAGCGCGCCCGGCGTCTGCACAGACGGGAGCACTAGCACGCCCCCCCCTGAGCGCCGAGACGCGTCCTTGTGCACGCGCGTCGTCGCCGTGGACTCTCCGATCAGGTCATATGCTGCCATCTACCAGTGTCCCCCCGCAGATCTCGATTGAGGTCTCGACGAGAGCCGCAGCCTAATGCCACCACCACTCCCAAGGTTCCCGCCTCAACCCATGCCCGCTTGCTGTAGAGCCTACCGAAGCAGCCTTGGAACGCTCAATGCCAAGAATGGGTCAATCTAGGAGGGGCACTAGGCAACTCAAGTTGTGAGCCTAAGTGCGTGCTCATCTGACGCTTGCATTTCGCACATCAATGAAGGTGGGGTGTCAAGACCCCTCCAATGAAGGCCTCACACGATGATCGCCCCGGAAGCCGCGAATTCGCCGTCAGGGCGGCCAAACGCTAGCAGTAGACGAGGGCTTGCTCTCACGCACCGAGAGGGGGGGTGAGCCCCCACACAACCCCGTAACGGCGGCGCCACTGGCGCAGCCGCCGAAGGTGATCACTTTCCTCAAGAAGGAGAATTCGGGGTCGTCAGCACCGCTGGAGCGCGTCGACGCGCGACGCGAGGCCGCCGCCACGGTCAGCCCAGCCCCTGTGCGTGCGACGGACAGGTCCAGCCAGATCGACCAGAGGACGTCCCCTGGGGGCAGGCGCGAGCGAGCCGAAGGCTCATGGATTCTTCATCGACCGACCGAGCATCGGTCTGGGCGAGCTCTCAGTCGGTGCATACGTCTGCGCGACGCCGGGCCGGGGAGAACTTGAAGGGGCGACATATCGTGCTCCCGTATCGGCAGGCCTCGACGTCGGGGATGCACCCGAACGTAGATCGAAGACCCTGCGCGACTGCGGGAGGTTGGGGTGCCCTTGCCTGACGGACGAATCGTGCCTAGCGGGTCTTTGTCGTCCAGGCTCGCGAACCTGCATTGAGCCTCGCGGTGACATGATGCGAGCTCCTGATTGGCCATTATATGGGACGTCGGGGAGGTGTCGACATCGACGGGCTCACCATGCCGTGAACGTCGACAGAGCTGCCATACCGCCGGGTTCGAGCTTAAGCTGACGGGCTCTGGAGAGACAGGAGCGAGGCTTCCAAAGCTGCCTACCACAAATGTGTCGAGGCATAAGCCCGTATCACCCCACACAGGTCGAGTGAAGAGTGGTTGATGGGCCCAAAGACAGCGCCGATCTCGTACCCGGGCTCGATGCGATGCCCGCTGCGTCTGTCACCTGGATGCAAGCGAGCCCATGCTGCACATGGGCGAACAAACGTCCTCCGACTGAGGCCATGTCGGAGAAGGGCTGCGCGTAGAGCCGATGGGCGAAAATATCCGCGGAACATGGAGGAGCCGACTTGCGAGCATGCCAACTTCCGTCCTTGGGATCTTGAAGGCGCAAAGCCAGCCCGGAATGCCCGAGCGACCTACAGCACCTTGACACTGGTCGGCATGTTCTGCTCGCAGGGACCGCCAGAGCGCCGCTCGTCGCCGGCGCCGACGCGCTCTGCGGTGCTCCGGGAGCGAGCCTGGACCGGCCCGATCTGGTACGGCCCCTGTGCGCCCGCGGGCGAAACCCTTGCGCGCCGCGCCCGCTCGGCCCGAGGTAGGGTCAGCGCATGGCGAAAAAGCTAGTGCTCTGCTTTGACGGAACCTGGAACAGCCCCGACGACGACGGCCACGACCACGACGAGAGCGACTCGAACGAGACCAACGTCGTCCGCCTCTACCGCTCGATCCGCGGCGTCGACACCTGCAACGTCCACGACGGGACCGCGGCTGGCGAGCCGCCGGTCGAGACGCTCAAGTGGTACGACCAGGGCGTCGGCACCCACTGGTACGATCACATCCGCGGCGGCGCCTTCGGCTTCGGGATCTCCCGCAACATCCGCCAGGGCTACAAGTTCCTGATCGACCACTACGAGCCCGGCGACGAGGTCTACCTCTTCGGCTTCTCCCGCGGGGCCTACAGCGCGCGCTCGCTCGTCGGCCTGATCCGCAACTGCGGCCTCCTCCGCCGCGAGCATGCGCAAAAGCCCGACGCCGATGACAACCCGGCGCTGGTCAACGCCTACCAGCTCTACCGCAACCGCGACGGCTCAGCCGACACGCCCTTCGCGATCGACTTCCGCGAGCGCTTCTGCCACCAGCGGATCCCGATCAAGATGGTCGGGGTGTGGGACACAGTCGGCGCCCTCGGGGTCCCGCTCCGCCGCGCCGGCCTCTGGAGCGCCAACCACTACCTCTTCCACGACACCCGCCTCAGCGGGATCGTCGAGCACGCCTACCACGCCCTGGCCGTCGACGAGCACCGCCAGGAGTACGAGCCCTCGCTCTGGGAGCACGAGCCGGGGTCGAGCCAGCAGGTCCAGCAGGTGTGGTTCGTCGGCGCCCACTCGGACGTCGGCGGCGGCTGCCCCCACCAGCCCCTCACCGACGTCGCGCTGGCATGGATGCAGACCAAGGCCCAGCTCGACGGCGAGGGCCTCGCGCTCGACCCCGCGCGGATCGCCGACGTCCGCGACCTCGACGTCGCGCCTCTCCGGGTCACCGACTCCTACGGAAGCTTCATGCGCGGCCTCTACAAGCTGATCCGCGAGCCCTTCTTCCGGCCCGTGGTCACCGGGCCGACCCAGACAATCGACCAAAGCGTCCACGACAAGCTCGGCCGCGATCTCGACTATCGCCCGAAGAACCCGGGGATCGCAGGCTGAGGTCAGGCGCAGCGGATCCGTCGACCATGGTCGTCAGAGGGCAGAGCTGGCGGGCCCTCGTCGACGGGGTGCTTGACCGCCGACCTTGGCGTGATCAGGCGAAACGCTTGCCGCCGCCTCGCTCCAGCGGCAGCGGACAGCCTCCTTTGCACCTCATCTGCCGATCTGATCGAAAGGGACGCTGAAGGGCGCGGAGGCGACATCCTCAGCACAGAGCGGACTCTCAACGTCCCGCTTGCATGTTCTATCCCCCCCATTCTCAACACAGCGCTCACCATCTCCCTGACACCACTCAGCGCGAGAAGCGAGCCCCTTAGCCATCGAGATACACTCGCTCAGCCGTGGACTACACATCGCATCCTGTCCGCGACGCGCTCTTGGACGACGGCGAGCCCTCGCCCGCCTGTCAGCCCCTTGAACCGTCGCCGACCAGGGTCGCCCCGAGCAGGGACTTTCCCGAGCGCTGCCAGATCCCCGACACCACATTGGCCGTGAACCCCGGCAGGGTCCCGAGCGCGCGGGACCTTCGCCACAGCCCGCGAGAGCGCGGCATTCGGCGCGTCGGCTCGTCGCGCTGGTGGAGCGCATCGTCGGCAGAAGGGCGCGCGACCAACTCGACACATCGGCGCGCGACGGACCTCGACACATCGACGCGCGACAGACCTAGGCGCGTCGACGCGCGAGCACAGGCGCGCGGCTCAGGAGAGAACTGCGCTCCTCGACATCCGAGAAAAAAATCCCGTGAGCCGGCGGGAACCAAGTGGGCCATTCACGTACTTTCACAATGAACACGGATGCGAACCAACGCGCGTCAGCGCGTTGGAGAAGTCGGTGACGGTGCTCTCCTCGAGTGGCCGCACTGACACGTGCCCGGAGATCGATGCGCCGCCACGGGTCGCATTCACACATTGACGCCCTCTGCACACACCAATACGATGCGCGCGACGAGCACTCGACCTGACATGCTCCCAGTCCTCGTGGGTCTCCGCGACCTTCGGCGATCTCCCGGCGAGGTCGCGCGGCTCGGGCAAACAGGCGCATTTCTCGACGCGACGGTTGAGGAACCAGTGCGGAGAGTCGACAGTCAAACGGACGCTCCAGCGCGGAAGATCCTCCGCGAGCGGGCGCATCCGCGGGGCCGCCCAATCCTGCCCCCCCTTGGGTCGATGTACCTCCTCAACACCGCCGCCGCAGCTCGGCCGGCCACGCGCCCCAGCCTGCGCGCCGCAGCGCCGCCCCGAGCTTGCCTGCGGCCTCGAGACCTCTTTCGACCAATGCTCGGAGTGCATGTGCTCTGCGCAATCTTACGCCGAGCCCAACGATCCCGTGGCCATAGTCCCCCGCCCCCTCATCTGCCCTCGTCGCCCCGCTCAGCATCGCGAGAACCTGCGGGAAAGCCCAACAGAGCGGCAGTTCGTCGAAGCCGACGGGGTCGACGATTGCGCCGCGAGAGCACACGGGACTATCACCACAGGCTCCCGAGGGGCTATCCACCTCCAGGTGTCGAGCGGAGGGGCGACCGCGTCGAGAGTCGCGTCCCCGAGCGTCGAAGCCCGAGCGAGCCGGCGAGGTAGAGCCGCGCGAACACCCCTACGTGACAGAACATTCGAAGCCGAACGATGACACCGGAGCAGGACCCGCGATGCGACTCACAAGTCAAGACATCAAGCACATAAACACCATCACTCACGACGGCAAGGTGCTCGTCTTTGGCACAGGCCATGACGGTACTGTGTTCTACGCGGCGAAGCGTGCAGGCTTCGAGGACTCGGCCATGCAGGCGGGAGCTGAGCCGTTCGGCTTCGAGGACTGGAGGCCGCTCAGGCTCGGCGAGTCTCTCCCCGACGAGTCCGTCCACGCGCACGAGCGCGAGCATCTCTCGGACGCCAACGGCGTCATGATCATGCGCACGATCTACGGCGACTCAGACGAGATCGTGAAGAGCGCGGACGCGCCGGTGCAGCTCGTCTCCGCCCTCGACCATGTGTACGTGTTCCGCCAGTCGCCAGGCGGCAACCTCCTCGTGAGCCGCTTCGTGCTCGACGGCATGAGCAACGAGCTCATCCCCAAGCTCGAGGTCCGCTATCAGCGCAGCAGGAAGCGCCTAGAGCCGCAGGAGACCAAGGTCTCGGCGAGCCAAGAGAGCTTTGACTCGCTCGACTACCGCGACATCGACGGTGCGCCGTTCTACGAGGGCTCGATCGAACTCTCGTTCCTGGGCAAGCTCAACAGCGGGTGGTTCTCCCCGGTGTTCACGCCCACGATGGAGAGCGACCGCTTTCGCTGGCATATCTTCGCCTATGAGCCGGCGACGTCGACGCTCGTGCTGTACACAGTTGGCTCGTCGTCGCTCTCCCCCTTTGACGTCAAGGATTACCTCTTCGCGCGCCCAAATCGCTCCCAGAAGCACGGCTCCGAGCTTCGCCCCATCCCGGGTATCATCAAGCGCACCATCGCCCTCAACGGGCTCACCGTCGCCGGCGGCCCCTCAGCGACCACCTACGATCTACAGAGGGAGCAGTACTCCCCCACTGGCCCGCAGCTGCTCCGCGACCGGGTGCGGCTGATGCTCGCCGTGCCGATCAGGGGCAACGACAGCGCGACCAAGACCGCGATCCTCGACTTCAGCCTGTCATCGGACGGGACCTTGTCCCAGGTCGAGCGGGTCGCCGATCAGCACAACGTGCTGCGCAACGACGAACGCGAGGTCATCCCACCGCTCACGCTCCTCGAAGAGGTCGAGGAGATCGCCCAGACCGAGCCGCCCCCCGCGGGCATCGTCACAGCGACCGTGCGCGGCGAGAAGGATCTCCTCAGGGTGCGCTCAGACGCAGCGCTCCCCGCGGGCGTCAAGGTCGGCGTCAAGGTCAGGCTGCGCGGCACCCAGAGCTACGACGGACCCTACAAGGTCCTCTCCGTGGACGAGAAGGGCTTCGTCGTCGCCGCTCCCTTCAAGAACGATGAGAAGGGCTTTTGGGAGGTGATCCCCGCCCGCGAGTCCGGCTTCGTCTTCGAGAACATGGTCGTCGGCACCGCCAAGACCGCAGACGGCAAGCTGCGCGTGGCCTGCCCCTCCCACAATGTCAGAATTGGGGATCATATACAGATCTCCGGCACCGAGATCTATGACGGCGTGTTCCCGGTCAAGTCGGTGCCCGAGAGTGGCGCGTCCTTCACCTTAGATACGCCGTACTTCGCGGGCCGAGCCGGCAACCTCAGCCGCATCGTCCGTCGCGGCCTGGTCTTGAATGGCGACGACTGGGTTCACACGCCGGAGCTCGAACTCCTGCCCACACGCCGCGACTTCGACACCGGCCGCACCCTCTCCGCCTGGGTGAAGGTGAACAAGGCCAATCGCGGTACCATCGCCCGCGACAGCGGCTCGCTCACGAGCCTCTTCCTGGACGCGAAGGGCAAGGCCACGTTCTGGGTGCGCATGAGCAACATGGAAGCTGTGATGGTGAGAGATCCAAGTCCGGCCCCGCCGGGCAAGTGGGTGCACTATTCAGCGTCGTTCGAGTACCAAGCGTCGCGCGGCGGCGTCTCTCGGTTTCTCTTGCATCGCAACGGTGTCAGGGTCGCGGCTCAGGTCGTGCCGCCGAACATGCCCGTACACCTGCGCGGTCGTCCGCTCGCGCTCAACGGCGTCGACGCCTTCCTGGGCGTGCAGAAGTTCTCCAGCCCGAGGCGCGCCATCACCGTGTCGGCCTGGGCCCGCAGCGCCAAGGCGACTTGGAGCGCCCACGGCGCGCTGGTGAGCAAGCGCAACGCATTCATCCTCTCAAGCACGCTGAACAGCAAGGCCGTGACCTTCTACATCTTCGTCCCGAACACGGGATGGAAGGGGCTAAAGTTCATCCCGAAGGGTGATATCCGTCAGTGGCACTACTACACCGGCACATATGACGGCCGCGAGCTGAAGCTGTACATCGACGGCCGCGAGGTCGGAAGCAAGGTCGTGGCGAGCGCGACCGTTCCTGGCGGCGTCAACGCGGACACGAAGAACATGCGCATCGGCGGGGACACCGGCTACGACGACCGGCTTCTACACGGCTGGATGGCCGGCGTGGAGCTCTGGGACCGCGCGCTGACGTCAGATGAGATCGGCGCGCATATGGGCACTCGTCTGACGGGCGAGGAGGCGGGCCTCATCGGCTACTGGCCCCTGGACGACGGCTCGGTCGCCGATCGCTCGACCCACAAGCACCACACGATCGCGCGCGGCGGCGCCAAGTTCGTGAACATGCGCTACGTCTATCCGCGCAGCGCACCGCCCATCGCCAGCGACTCGCTCGCGCCCCGGGCCATGCGCTTCGACGGCGTCAACGACCACGTCGAGGTGCCCAAGTACGTCAGTCCGAAAAACGCCATCACCGTGTCCGTGTGGGCCCGCAGCGCGACCTCGGAGTGGAGCAATAGCGGCTGTCTCGTGAGCCAGCGGAGCTCATGCGTGATCTTCCCGGTGCGAGGCAAACGCAGCATCCGCTTTTACCTGTGGATCGGCGGCAAGGCCAAGTACCTATCCTTCACCCCCGGCGACATCACGATATGGCGCCACTACGCCATGACCTACGACGGCAAGACCCTACGCTGCTTCGTGAACGGAAAGCAGAAGGGCGTCAAGGCTGTGACAGGAAAGATCGACCCCGCCACGAGCATGTTCATCGGCCGCGACGGCTACACAAAAGCCGGAGAGCGGCGCTTCGCCGGCGAGCTCGCCCACGTGACCGTGTGGAGTCAGGCGCGTACGGCCGCGCAGCTCACGGCCGATATGTTCGAGCTCCCCGCCGGTGATGAGAACCACCTGGTCGGCTACTGGCCGCTCACCGACAACGCCGAAGACCTCTCGAAGAGACGGCGCACGGGAGTGGCCGACGGCGAGCCCATCCCGGTCATCACAGGCAGCGACCACTACATAGGCCAGGGCTTCGAGGGTCACCTGAGCGAGGTTCAGATCTGGGATCGAGCCCGGTCTGCAGACGAGGTCAAGCGCACCATGCACCTCCACGCCACCGGCGACGAAGATCGACTCGCAGCCTACTACCGTATGGGCGCCACCCTCTTCCCGGAGGCTGTCGGAGGGGCTGGCGAGGACGCGCGCCCGCGCATGCCAGACTTCAGCAAGTTCGGCCGCGATGCCCTCGTCTACGGCGATCCTCACCACAGCGCCCGGCGTCTGAACCGGGCGACGAGCAGCGGCCAAAAGGTGGTCAAGTACGGCCACGACGGCATGGTCGCCGTAGGCCAGCGCGCTCTCTACGAGGAGAGTTTCGAATTCCGCGTGTTCTCCCCCAACAACGCCTTTGATCCGAATAACACGGACAAGCTGGGCAGCAAGCTCTTCCGCTTCGCGTACTGGGGCAAGAACAGCCGCGGCAGCAAGGAGCGGATCCTCTTCCCCACAGACGCGGCGCGGCAGAGCAAATTTATGCTCCTACCGAACGGCTGGTACAAGGCCACCTGTCAGGTGCGCGTGCCCGACGGCGTGTCATTGATGCGCGCCTTCGAGCTCGCCGACGTACGCGGCCTCTGGCGCGCCCAGAAGAGCCCGCCGGTGAAGGAGTGGACCTCCATCGCCGTCCGCAAGCACCGCATCCGCGTGCTCTCCAACTCGGTCACCGAGGTGCGCTACACCGACAAGCTCACGCTCGCCGCCCTGCCCGCGCAGTCGCAGGCCACGCTCCACAAGCTTGACCAAGTGCGGGCAGCGGAGCGCGGCGTGTCCCGCATCGAGGGGGAGATCCAGGGGCTCGAGGCGACCCTCGACGTGGCCCGGAACCTGCTCAGGTACAGCCAGGAGAGGCGGGATCTCGAGATCCAAGTGGTGGATCTGCGCGCAAAGCGGGTCAAGACCGAGAAGGTGCTCGAGGGCTTGCCCAAGGACGACGCAAACTACTACTACCGATTCAGCGCGCGCCACTCGGGGAAGTTCGCGACGATGCTCGCGCAGGATGGCTACTACCGACTAATCCAAGCGGGCTTCTCGTCCTCGGACGAGCAGTTGTTCATGATCACGAAGCCAGAGGACCTGCCCAAAGAATTCAGCGGACACCTGGGCAAGATCACCCTCGATCCGGGTCTGCGATGCCTGATCCCCAAGGTTCGCATCGCCGACCCATTCTCGGGACCCCTTATTCTGGTCCGTGGGAAGAGCTTCATCGCAACCCACACCTCCATCGATGACGAAGAGGCGACCCGGCGCATGCTGTGGCGATTCGACCCCTCCTCGTCCGCAGGTTTTTGGACTGTGCGCAGCCACTTCGACGACGAGGTCTGGGATGTGCACAAGGAGAGCTCAGACGACGGCGCGAAGATCCAGTGGTATCACGAGAAGGGGATCGACGCGCAGAAATTCACCCGCGACAGGACCGACGAGCTACACATCATCGCCAAGGCAAGGCTGAAGAGCGAAACCGCCGTGCTCGAAGCGCTCGTCGCCGATATCGCCAAGCTCGAGCTGCGCCTCGAATGGCTCGTCGGCCTGCTCTCTAAATTCGGCGACCAGGTGTCTACAGACGCGCAGATCGCAGCCTGGGAGGCCCAGCTCGTCGCGGCTCGCGCGAAGCTCAGCAGCGCTCGCAACACGCTCGCAACGCGCGATCAGTCGTTCCTCGACGGGCTCACCCAGGCTCCTCCCGCCTATATGCCCCGACTGGCCCTGGACACCCGCGAGCGCGCGACCCACGGCGCCATCCTCGACTTCGCCCAGCCAAGCGGCGACGTCCAGCTCTTCGAGAGCCTCGAGGGCAACGTGCTGCTCAACTACTTCGACACCCGCGGACGCATACGATCAACGCAGTACGACGCGGTCGCGGACACGCGCAACCAAACCTACGAGCAGTGGCTCCCCGACGGAGCGCGCGCCTGTGTCGATATCCGCGGGAGCGGCCACGCAGCGCTCACCGACACCGTGCCCGTACCCGCGAGCGGCTGGACCTGCGAGGCATGGATCCAATACCCGCCCGCGGCGATGGAGGACGGCTCCGCGTATCCGAGCAACGTGATCGCCGCCACCGCAGACGTTGAGGCCCAAGACGCGCTCCTGATGCTCCGAAACGGGTCCCGCTTGGGCGTGCTGATGGACGGCTGGTTCTTCGACGGCGGCGTCGCGCTGGAGGATCGGCTCGGCTTCGGCTGGCACCATGTGGCCGTGACCTGCGACGGCATGGCCATCACGTTCTACCTCGACGGCGTGGAGGTCGGCGCGAGGCCCAGCAACCAGCCCGCGCTGCGCTTCAACGGCGCCACGGACTACGTCGAGATCCCGGCCCATGACAACCCCACCGACACGCTCTCCATCTCGGTGTGGGCGCGCAGCGACGGGCCGACGTGGAACGCGACCAGCGCGCTGCTCAGCAAGCGTGACGCCTTTCTTCTCGAGCCCGTGGCCGACACGCGCGAGATCCGGTTCACGCTGATGCTCAGCGGCGCAGAGTCCCGGGTCCTCGCGCACACGGTCGACGACATCCAACAATGGCACCACTACTCGGCGACATTCGACGGTGAGCGGATATCGCTCTATGTGGACAGCAAGCTGGTAGACGAGCTCAAGCTCGAGGATCAGACCGCCGTCAACCTCGACAAAGAGACCATGCTCATCGGCCGCGCACACGGCCGCGACCTCTTCTTCAAGGGGGACATCGCCGAGGTCGCCGTGTGGCGAGGCCTGCGGCTGATGAACCAGGTCGCCGAAGATATGCGCCAGAGCCCTCGCGGTGACGAGGACGAGCTCTTCGGCTTCTGGCCGATGCAGCGCGTCCGCGATCCAGACGCGGAGGGAGCGGGAGCGAGCGCGGACTACCAGATCCAGGACACAACGCAGGACGCGCGCCACGGCCTCGTCCACGGCGCGCCTATCGTCGCCAACGCGACGACCTCGCGCGCCCTCGAGGTCGCCAGAATCGGCAACGACGCCCTCGGTCGGAGCCCCATCGGCCGGCTCTCCGAGGTCCGCCTGTGGAGCCTCCCGCTCTCCAAGGACGAGGTCGCGACGCACGCCACGGCGCGGGCCTCAGGCGGCGAGCCGGGGCTGCTCAGCTCTTGGTCTTTTGATGAGGGACAGGGCCAGACAGCCTATGATCGCACGAGCGCAGCGCCCGCGCACGCGACCCTCAAGAACGCGAAGTGGGCGGGATGCACCGCAGACCAGGGCAACCCGGGGAGCTCGGTGCTTGGCTTTATGCCGCACTTCCAGAGCTATGTGACCCTGCCTGGCCCGCAGCTCGCGCACAAGAGCTTCACGATCGAATGTTGGGCCCGACGAGGCAGCGCCAAGGCCGGCGCCCACCACTGGCTCGCTAGCATGGGCACCGGGGCGGCAGGCGCGAGCCTCCACGTCGGCTTCCGCGCGAGCGGCGTGTTTGCCTTCACCTTCCGCGGCGACGGCCTGGACACGAGCAACAAGTACATGGACCTGGACTGGCACCATTGGTGCTGCACCTATGACAGCGCCACGAGAAAGCGCGTGATCTACCGGGATGGCGTCAAGGTCGCGGCAAACACCGCGGCGGCCGACTTCAAGGGCAGCGGCGACCTCTACCTCGGCCGTGGGCTGGACGACGGCTTTCTCCACGGCGAGCTGGTCGAGCTGCGTATCTGGAGCTCCGCGCGTACGCGAAACGACATCCGCGCGAACATGCGGCGGCGCCTCTCCGGCGTCGAACCCGGCCTCTTGGCCTACTATCCGCTGGATCGGATGGATCCCCAGCACCGGCTCCTGGAGGCGGTCTCTGGCCACTACCAGGGCGCGCTCACAGGTGACATGCGGATGCTCTCGTCATCATCTCTACCGATCGCTGGCGGCGGCGCCCTGGTGACCTGCGAGTTCAGCACCACAGGCGTGAACAGTGCGGGCAAGACCCAAGCTGTGTTGCGCCGGTTTCTCGGCTTCGCCGACGGCGGAGACGCTCACCTTCTCTCAGAGCAGCTGCTGGAAGAGCTCGTCATTCAGTGGATCGGCAACACCCAGCTCGCGCCATCGCTGCTGGGATACATCGAGGGCGCGCCCCCGGTGCCCTCCGAGAACTTCACGCGCGACGAGGAGTACGACGAGGCGACCACGGTCACGCTCACCCACTCTGAAGAGACCAACTACACCTGGAACAGGTCTCATTCAAGCGGCTGGGGAATGCACACCGAAGGCTTCGCCGGCCTCGCCTGGAGTAACTTGGTCGGCGGGCCCTTCGCGCTCATGAAAGGTAGCGAGGGCCAGCTGGGTGGAGTCTGGGACTACACCTACGATAGGGGCAAGGAGCGGCAGAGCGTGGTGAGCGCGGCGTCGACGCTGACCGCAATCGACAGCCTGACCTTGACCGGCGCGCTTGAGGACAAGGTCGCGTGCCCCCTGGTGGGCAAGCGCTGGCTCCCCAAGAACGTCGGCTACGCCCTGGTCGTCTCCGGTATGGCCGACGTCTTCGCAACCCGCCTGGCGCGAAGCGGTCGCATGGTGAGCTATGACATCCGACCTGTCGAGGGCGCACCGCTCGACGTCAACACCATCACGTTCATGATCAACCCGGCCTACACGGCGAATGGTTCGCTGGACGGGATGGTCGGGTCTACGGCCGCGCACCGAGTGTACTATCCCCAGGTCCCGGCGATGCGCGCTCAATATGGATCGCACTACCCGGCCAGCTATTTCCGCCTGCGCGAGGCCTACAAGCTACAGGAGAAGATCGAGCGCCAGGACAAGGAGCGCGAGACGCTATTCTTCAACTTCCACGCTGACGAGCTGAGCCGGTCCGCGGGATCGATCGGCGAATGGGGCTCGAAGATGGACAGCCCTGAGGCCGGTGAGGTGAAGATCGACAACGCCGCAGAGATGGACGACTACCGGGCCGAGCAGGCCAAGAAGAAGGAAGAGCTAGAAGACGAAGCCGAGCGCCGCCGCGGGCAGATCGCAACCTTGCGCGAGGCGCTCGGCGAGCGCACGCGGGCCAACGCGGCGTTCGACGAGTGGCAATTCCGAATGGAGAACGTCCTGCGCAAGGCGGGCAAGCGCAATATCGTCAACACCTACGTGTGGGACGCGGACGGGGGATTGCACGCGGAGGAGCAGGGCTTCGCCGACACAGTCGAGCACTCGTTCAACTACGAGATAAGCCATGACAGCGGGGGCGGTCTCATGACCGAGTTCTTCAACGTGGCGTTCAAGGTGACCGCCTCGCTCGTCGGCACCGGACGAAAGTCCGACTCTCGGGGCCAGGTGCTCAGCCAGAGCAAGGCCCTGGAGCTCAACGTAGACCTCTCTGGCGTGGAGAACATCGGCATCACCGATCTCAACGACAACCCGCTCGTGCCCGGCGAAAAGGTCAGCCGATATCGCTTCAAGACCTTCTACCTCGAGGGCAGCACGGACAACTTCCTCGACTTCTTCACCCAGGTGGTGGATCCAGAGTGGTTGGAGAGCAACAGCGAAGAGGCGCGCGCCCTCCGTCAGACCCGAGGTGCGCGGCCGACCCGGCCGTGGAGAGTGATGCACCGGGTGACCTACGTCGAACGACCGGCGCTGGCGCTCGCCGGTCGCGACACCCGGTCGTTCATCGCCGTGGCGGAGGAGTCTGCGACCTTGGGCTTCAAGACCCTGACCCAACGCATCGACCATCTAGAGCAGCTCCTCCACAAGATCTTGAACGGCCTGCCCTAGGTGGGGCTTGCGCGGGTCCCCTCGCGCTCGCGTCGGTCCCCTCGCGCTCGCGTCGGTCCCCTCGCGAGCGCTGGGACGCCCTAATCGCCCGCGATGATGTTGTAGATGTGCGATCGAGCGATGCCGAGGCGCCGCGCCGCCTCGGTGACGTTCCCTCCGCACTCCGCGAGCGCCCGATCGAGGAGAGAACGCTGAAACTGCCGCGTCACGGCGTGCCAGCCCGCCTTCTTGACGAGATCCGCGCTCAGCTGGTCATCTGACGCGGCGGCTCGAACGAGCGTGCTCCACATCCTGCCGTACCCCGCTCGTTGGGCGAGGTCCTCGAGCACGGCCAACTCAAACCGGCGCTCAAACTCCGCAACGCGCCCACTCTCGGTATCGGTACTGTGTGGGGCCAAGGTTGAAGCGGTCATGATGAACGATGCTCGACGAGACAGGTCCGCGCGTCAACGTGCGGGGACCAACACCTGCGCGCAGATTCGCCCGTGACGGCGCGGGTTCGTGACTGTCCAACTCACCTGATCGCCCAAGACTCCAAGGATCACAGGCGTATCAGCGATTCTCGAATTGCGCCGTTGACCTACGTAACGTCGGGTTAGGAGCCTCGTTCGCAGATAGCAGATGATGGTAGTCACACGAGCCGTGGCAGACGTCTGCCCGTTGGCAGCGGAGCCAACGAGCGTCGGTAGAGACAACTCTGTCGGCAGGGCGAGAAGTACAGGAGATCGGTGTTCGCGCGTTCGCGCCTATGCTCGGCGGGTGCGAAGCGCGGGGGCGGGGTTGTCGAGGACCGCGACCGCGAGCCCCAGCTCGTTCGGTGTACCGACCTCCCTTTGGAGGTCGACGGGCCCCCACACTCTCGTCCAGAGCAGATCTCCGTCCAGGGACCGCGCCCGGATCCTCGCATCGGCTGGCGTCGCCCCTTGCGGGGCTTCGCGCCCCGACTGTTGGACCCGGCCAAGCTCGAGATCAAGCGCGAGCCCGGGCGCCCTGCACTGATGACGGCGAATGTCGGCGTGGGCTGAAGTACTACGAGACACAGGTCCAGCCCACCCTGACGGTGCTGCTCGCGGCACTAGCCAACTCCGCCCGCGCTTGCCTAGACTCCCGCGGTGCGCACCCTCCTCCTCTCGCTCGCGCTCTGCGCTCCCCTCGCGCCGGCGACACCCGGCCCGCCAGTCCATCACGAGGCGAGCGCGACGCGCTTCGCGATCATCGGCGACTTCGGAGAGGCAGGCCCGGCCGCGGCCGCGGTCGCCGAGCTCGTGCGCGGCTGGGAGCCCGACTTCATCGCCACGACCGGCGACAACAACTACCCCGACGGGATGCGCGAGACGATCGACGCCAACGTCGGCGCCTACTACCACGCGTACATCGGCGACTACATCGGCGCCCACGGCGAGGGCGCGCCGGAGAACCGCTTCTTCCCGACGCTCGGCAACCACGACTGGCACACCCACGACCTCGCGCCCTACCTCGAGTACTTCGCGCTGCCCGGAAACGAGCGCTACTACGCGGTGTCATGGGGTCCGGTCGACCTCTTCCTCCTTGACAGCGACCAGGCCGAACCCGACGGCAATGACGAGGCGTCGGTGCAGGCGCGCTGGCTCGCCGACGCGCTCGCGCACTCGACGGCGCCATGGCAGCTCGTCCTCCTCCACCACGCCCCCCACTCGTCGGGGAGCCACGGCTCAACGGCGGTGCTGCAGTGGCCCTTCGCGGCCTGGGGCGCCGACGCGGTGATCGCCGGCCACGATCACCTCTACGAACGGATCGAGCGCGACGGGATCGTCTACCTCGTCAACGGCCTCGGCGGCCACGGCAAGCGCTACGACTTCGGCACCCCCGTCAGCGGGAGCGTCGTCCGCTTCAACGCGGAGCACGGCGCGCTCCGGGTCGAGGCCACCGCCGACGAGCTCCGCTTCGACTTCGTCCGGATCGACGGCGAGGTGGTCGACAGCCGCGTCCTCACCGCGCCGCGCTGAGGCCTACGCCGGCGGCCCAGGATCGCGACGGGGCAGAGCCCTCCGCGCGCTCTTGGGCGTTGTCGAGCGCGACGAAGGGATCATCCGCGGTGCGCGAGACATCCACCGGGAGGGAGACGCAGAGCTAGCTCAAAATTCATGAGTTTTCCTTCGACGGTAGGTTCGTCGATGTGGTCGCAACGAAGGTCGTGCGATTGTGGCGACCACTCCAATGGAGTGCGCAGTCGTGGCGCGAGCGCTGCGCGGTCTCCAGCAAGATCAGCCGCCCACGCCACTATGGTGCATCCCACTGGCAGTGCGCGAGGGCGACATACCGAACTGTCGCTTGAACTCCCGGCTGAACTGCGACGGGCTTCCGTAGCCCACACGGTAAGCAGCCTCGCCTGCGTTCAGCCCCTCGGAGAGCATCATCATGCGTGCACGGTGTAGGCGCACCTTCTTGAGGTACTGGATCGGCGACAGCGCGGTGACGTCCTTGAAGATATGCTGGAGGCGCGAGCTGCTGACGCCTGCGCTCTTGGCTATCGTGGCGACGTCGAGCGCTTCGTCGAAGTGCTCCTGCATGAACTGGATGGCCCGAGCCACGCGGTGGCTGTGACCATCGCGAAGCGCGAGCAGACGCAAGAGATCCCCCTGCTCTCCGCCGAGCACATGAAAGAACACCTCCCTCACGACCCCTGGGCCCAGAATCCGCGCCTCGGTAGCATCCTCTGCGACGGAGAGCAGCCTCGTGACGGCATCGGTGAGCTTCGTATCCATCTGGGACACCCGCACCGCGGTCGACGGCGACGGCTCACACCTCTGCGGCATCGCCACCAGGAGCTGGCCAACCTCCGCGACGTCGATCTCGAGCACCACGGCGAGAAAAGGCCGCTCCGGGCTAGCGTCGAGGATCTGTGCGGTCACCGGCACAGGCAAGGAGACGACCAAGTAGTACTCCGGGTTGTATTCGTAGGCCTGATCCCCGATGAGCGCTTGTTTGCGACCCTGGCCGACAATGCAAAGGCACGGCCGGTACTCCACAGCAAAGGGTCCTGTCGGCGCCAGTGCGCGGAACACCTGGAGACCGGGGACGGCGGTATGCGTGACCCCCTCGGCCACAGCCAAACGTCCGATCGCTTCTCTGAGGGAAATTTGTGTCATGGTCATCTCGGGACAGGATTATGTCAGAATTTCGACATCACTTGGCCCTCACCGTCGACACCCAGCAGGAATGTGCAAGACATCGACACAAACAACCTACCGCTCTGGGGCCCCGACTGCGTAGGCTGGGTCCCAGGAGACAACAGTGAAGTATCGATCCCTGGGAAACACCGGTCCGCGCGTCTCCTAGCGATGTCTCGGCACGATGACCTTCGATCGAGGCTTCTTCGGCATTGGAGAGCTCGAGCAGGAAGCCTCTACCAAGCCGGTGAAACGCGCGCTCTCGGAGCTGGCTATCTTCTGGCCGACCAGCGGCACCTTAAAGCTCTGCCCCCCGCGCAGGACCCTCTCGACGTGGACCACGGCGCTCTCCGGTCCTCGCCCGAGGGCGACGTCATGCTCGTCGCCGACTCTATCGTCGAGGTCCTGGTAGAAGCGCGAACGCTGGGCGGCTACCGGCTGCGGCTACCGGCGGCGTCGCCCCGCGGCGTCGCCCCGCGGCGCTCGCAGGTCTCGGGCCTCGCCTTGTCTTCGACGATCTCGAGGAACTCGCCGCGCGCCCCGAGCTTCGCCTGCAGATCGCCGTAGAAGAGGACCTCCACGTGAATCACGACGAGCGCAAAACGTGATCGGGGGGTGGGCGACGCTCCAATCCAATCGGCGGCGCTCGTCAGGTCCTAGACGCCGCTCGAGCCCCGGGGCCAGCCGGCTGGCCGGGTCGTTTGGCGCGAGGACCCCCGCCTCTCCCGTAGCATGTTCACTGGGCAATGTGCTGCGTCCGGCTATCATCGACCGATGAAAATTTTTCGATCGAATCACCTGCTCGTGGCGACGACGAGCGGCCTCTTCGCCCTCGGGGCAGCCGCAGAGGCAAAGGCCGCGACGCCGACCTACTTCGACAACGAGGCGGCCCTCTTCGCCGTGATAGGTCAGTCGGTCACCGACGACTACTCGAACCCCAACTACCAGTTCATCCAGAACAACGCGGCCATGAGCGCCGTCCTCGGCGAGACCGACTACCAGTCCACGGGGCACCAAAACCTCAACATCGTCCAGGGCAGCGACACCTACTGCGCCGGCTGCAACGGCTCGTTTCAGCTCTCCTTCCTCACGACCTCGGTGGGCGACAACCAAGGGGTCCTCGCGGTCGGCGTCAAGGTCGTCTCGAACAGCCAGCAGCTCCCCTACTTCGCGTTTGTCACCTTCGCCGACGGTACCACCGACAACATCGCGCTGCCGGCCACGGGCTACTTTGGGGTCACGGCGCCGGAGCGGATCGCCACCATTCACTTCGGCCTGACGATGGGCGGGACGACCCAGTCCGGCAGCTTCGTTATCGACGATCTGACGGTGGGTGATCTCGCCGGCTTCTGCGGCGACGGCACCGTCGACGACGGCGAGGAGTGCGACGACGGCAATGACGTCGAGACTGACGAGTGCACCAGCGAGTGCGCGCTCGCTGCCTGCGGCGACGGACTCATCCAGGAGGGCGTCGACGAGTGCGACGACGGCAACGATGTCGACACCGACGAATGCACCAACCTCTGCACGCTCGCTGCCTGCGGCGATGGGATCGTCCAGGAGGGCGTCGACGAGTGCGACGACGGCAACGACGTCGACACCGACGAGTGCACCAACCTCTGCGCGCTCGCTGCCTGCGGCGATGGGATCGTCCAGGAGGGCGTCGAGAACTGCGACGACGGCAACGACGTCGACGACGACGAGTGCAGCAACGCCTGTGTCATGGCCTCCTGCGGCGACGGCGTCGTCCAGGCCGGTGAGGCTTGTGACGACGGCAACGACGTCGACGACGACGGGTGCAGCAACGCCTGCATGAGCCCGTCCTGCGGCGACGGCATCGTCCAGGCCGGCGAGGAGTGCGACGACCCCGAGGACCCGATGTGCGTCGATTGTGCGCTCGTCGGCGAGAGCACGACCGGCACGACCGGCGATGAGACCAGCACGACCGGCGACGAGACCAGCACGACCGGCGACGAGACCAGCACGACCGGAGGCACGAGCGGCGGTAGCACCGGAACGGGAGGCGACGAGACCACCGGAACGAACGGAGACTCGTCGACGAGCACCGGGGACACCGGCGCGACGTCGGGGGCCGTCGACACCGACGGGGGCGTGAGCGAAGACGGCTGTGGTTGTTCGAGCGGCGAGGGACGAGGCGGGGGTTTGCTCGGCCTCTCGCTGCTCGCCCTCCTCGGTCTCCGCCGACGGCCGCGGCGCTGAGCCGTCGCGGCTCACACCCAGGGCCGGTGGTGCTAGAGGGGCGGCGCTGCAAGACAGCGCCGCGCACCTGAGCGTGATCCCTGGAGCTCGCAGCGGGGTTCAAGCTATACGCGTAGCCGGGTCGCCCCCCTTGGAGAGTGACGCCCGGGGACTGTGCCCCGAACGTGAGAATCTCGCGGAAGCCGAGGAGGGATGATTGCAGGAGGGCTGAGGCCGAGGAAGAAGCCTCGGGGCAGAGCGGAGCCGCCTTCAAAAGACACTCCGCAGACAAAATACTCCGCGGAGAGTTCAGCGACGACTACGGCAAGTGGGGAGCCACCGCTGGCCGGATGCTCGCCAACCCCGCGCTCTGCTTCGACACGGTGCGGAACTCCGGCGCCAACAGACTCCGAGTCGGCCAATCGGAATCGGCAAGGCGTGGCGTGGCGAGGCGAGGCGTGGCGTGGCGTGGCGTAGGTCGATCGATACCGGCCGGGAGTTCTCAGGTGCGTCAATCACGCTCGCGCTCCCACGACCGCCCGACAAACCACCAAATGAACGCAATTCGGGTCGGTATCGCTCTTGTCTGCATCGAGTTCGCTCGTCTATCGTGCGGGCATGAACCAAGACAGGTTTCGAGTCATTGTACTTGCACTGGCACTTGGGTGTGGCGCTGAGTCAAACGGGCCTTCTTCGGGTACCAGCGGGGAGACGGTGGGGAGCGGAGGAGCCGCGACCTCGTCCCAAGGTACAGGCGCTGCAGGTTCACTCACGACGAGCGCTGGCACCGAGAGCGCTGGCACCGAGAGCGCTGGCACCGAGAGCGCTGGTGCGACCACCAGTCCGCAGGAGACGACCTCAGGCGGAGAGACGTCGAGCGGCGGCGATACACCTTTCGATCCTGGCCCGGAGCCGCTTGAGCCGATTCAGCCTCTTGCCGGGGAGATCACCATCATTCAGCTCGACTTGCCCGCGACACTCCACGGCGAGTCGGCGATCATCATCGGTCCATCTGGAGAGATCACGTTGCTCGACGTCGGCGGATCATTTCACGAAGACAGTGTTCGTGATCGAATTCGCGACCTCAATACCAACTGGATTACGCCCGAGCGTGGGTTCCCCGCGTCGCGTGCTCCGCTGCAGGTCGAGTGGATGCTGCTCACGCATCTCCATGCCGACCATGTGGGAGCATTTCGCGACATCCTGGGAGATAGCGATGAACCGCTGGCGATGGTCCACGGCGTTGTCCATCGTGGCTTCGTCGACATCGGCGAAGGGGTGAACGCCGACGATTACGGCGACATGTGCACCGCGCTTCGTGGCGAGCATATCCAGCTAAACGTCGAACTATGTGCTCCTGCCGAGGCCGCCCCCTGCGACTACGATGACCTCATGCAGTCCCACCCAGCGGTCAATTGTGATGGCTTGCGCACAGGAAACCTCGCCGTCAGCGATGACGACGCGAATGGAGAGGCAGCCTACATTGATCTCGGAGGCGGCGCTAGGATCACCCTTGTCGGTGTGAACGGGTTCTTCAACGACGGCGACGCGCTAGAGTCGATGACCTTTGGCGTTGATACCGGCGATGAGGAGAACGCGCGCAGCCTCGTCGGCATCATCAGCCACGGCGACTGGCGCTATCACTTTGGCGGTGATCTGCACGGCCGGCCAGATGATGGTCCGGACGTGGAAAGCCACTTGATCGAGACCTCAGCGGCTTCGTTCTACGGCGATCTTGGCGTTGATGTGGTTCACGCACATCATCATGCCCGTCGCACGAGCTCGAACCCGACCTTTGTCGGGGCGATGGCGCCGATGGACGGACGCTCGCGAAATGTCGTGGCGGGCGCAAACGGGGGTCACCTGGGCTCCCCCTTCGCTGAGGTGCTCGCAGCCTGGGGCGATGGCGGTCGTCTCGGCGGAGGAAACCTATGGATCACCAGCGTCACCATCGGCGGAGCGACCAGCGACGAGCTTGTCGAGGCTGATGGCGAGATCATCGTGCAAACGGCGCAAGGCGGGAAGGGCTACTGGATTCAAGCTGCTGGAGACGCGCTGCAGTCAAAGGCCTTTGAATCGCTCCGGTAATCTCGCGCTCAAGGGCTTCAACCTGGGAATTGGAGGGCGGCCTTCGCCCGCCGCCCGCAGCCTCCGCGCACCGCTCGCTGACGAGCGAGAGGCCGTCACCCACGTTGAGGACCGCATCGCCAAGTCCGTGTCGAGGACGTCTCGACACAGACTTGGGAGGCGGCCTCACAGCGCCCAGCCTAGAGCCCAGCCTAGAGCTAGGCCCGCTCGTCAAACACCTTCTTGGGGAGTCTCTTCGTCACGGTGCCGCGACCCAGCTTGAACGAGAAGAGTCCGCTCACAGGATCGGCAGAGTTCGGGATGACGGCGTTCGAGGAGGTCGAGCTCTCGCCTCGGAAGTTGAAGTAGGCGCAAGCGACCCCGGGGGCGACAGTGTCGGAGAGCACCGCGATCGCCTCAAAGCTCCCCCCGGGAACATCGACCTGCGCCCCTGCGCAATGCTGCAACGACCCCGCGCTCACCCGCACTGGATCTCGATCTTCGATGCCGCGCGCGCTCGCATCGCTCGGGTTGATCTCGAGCACATTCTCCGGCAATAGCGATGCTCGGTAATCGTTCCGAAGATCCTCGACGAGCGAGCTCCAATTCCCTCCGACTCGCCGGTTGATGATCTGAAGCTCTTGCCCGACCGGGCTGAAGATGTCCTCTCGAGAGACCACCAGCTCGTTGTAGTCCACGGCCAAGAACATGGACTTCCCGGTCTGCGTGGCGAACCCCTCCTCGTGCAGGCGGGTCGTGCCCGACAGTTGATCACCGTCGCGCTGAATCGGGCACTGTAGACCGGTCGTCCCAAACTGGGCCAAGAGGTCATGCGCCCGTTGGTTGGTCTCGTTGGCGAGGGCGACGAGGTGGCTGTAGTCGTTGGCCTTGCCTTCGCTTCGGGCTGCGCCCTCCTCGAAGATCTCGTTCTCGTCGCTCCAGTCAAAGCCCTCAAAGCCCATCCTGCGGGCGACCTCGGCGATGATCTTCCAATCTGGCCGCACCTCCCCTGGGGCGTCGACGATGTGGGCGTAGTGACGGAGACGTCGCTCTCCCTGCATCCGGACGAAGGGCGCCTCGCCCCACGTGCAGGCAGGCAAGACCAGATCGGCCAGCTCGGTCTGCTCTTGGGGGTAGATGTCCTGCTGGACGAAGACGAGCCCTCCTTGATCGATCTTCGCCGTGAGGCGCTCGACGACCGCTGGCAGGTTGAGAGAGCCGCCGGAGAACGCGGTGTCCTCGTCGAGCTGCGAGAATTCGGAGCCCCTCGCCTGGGCCTTCACCTGCGCCGTGAGAGCTTCGGTGTGGGCGCTTCCGCCGGTGACCCACGTACAGCCGATGACCCAGGCGAGCCGCACGTTCCCCTCGAGGAGCCAGTAGTCGAGGTTTACGGGGCGCTTCTCGCCGTCGACCTCGACCGGGGAGTTGTCGAGCGGGTAGCCGGCCGCCTTGAGCATACCCCGTTGATGCCCCCCGCCGCGCGAGATGACCTGACCGGGTCGGTTTCCAGCGCCGACGAGCACGCCGAGGCTCGCGAGCGATGCCGAGTTCGCGTAATTATGCGACCAATAGTTGCCCTTCTCGAGCATAAACGAGGCCTTGGGACGGGCTCTCTTGACCGGCCTCGCGAGCAGCTCTGCGGCCCGGCGAATATCCTCAGCGGGCACTCCTGTGACCGCCGCCGCGCGCTCGGGCGCATGCTCGTCGTTGCCCAGGATGAACTCTCGAAACGCCTCGAAGGTGCGCCCGAACCTTCTGCGGCGGGCGCTCTGCTCTCCCTCAATCGCGAGCTCGTCGTCGTCGACGGTCTGCCCTTCGATGAAGTAGTCGTCCTGCCACCCGTTCTCCAGGATCGCGAAGGCGATCGCGTTGTGCAGCAGCGCATCGGTCCCCGGCGTGACCTGGAGGTGCATCCCGCCGTTCTCTAGCGCGTACTCTGCGGTCTCGTCGCGGCGCGGGTTGACGACGATGAGCGTCGGACCTCCGGCGACCCACTGGGAGAAGAGAACGCCGCGAGCCTCGTAGAGGCTCACGCCGGAGACGAAGAGGACGTCACTCTCCTTCCAGTCGCTGTAGGCAGCGCTGAACGCGTTCACGCCGATGTCGCTAAGGCCCGGCGTCGACGAGCCCGACGCAGGCTGATCGTGGGGCGCCCAACAGGGGGTCTTGAGGGCGTCGAAGGCGAACTTCGTGATCGCGTAGGTATTCTCAAAGAACTGATAGGAGAAGGTCTTCAACGCCCAGGCCGCAGGGCCATGCTGCTCCTGCACGTGGGTGCCGACGCGGGCCAGGATCTCTGTCGCCTCATCCCAGCTGATGTCGACGAGCTCTCCTCCGACCCGCAGCTTGGGAGAGAGCAGCCGATCGGAGGTCGCCTTCTCGGGGCTGTAGAAGCGCTGCGCCATGCTCGCGCCGAGGTTGTGATCACCGCCGATATTGACGACCGTAGCGTCCGGATCCGGCATCACGATGACGTGGTGCGGCTCTCCGTCGACCATCGCGATGTTGTACATCTGCGGCGTGATCCCGTAGCCGGACATCGGCGCGACAGGGAAGTTCACGCCGAAGGCGTTGTTCTCCGCCTCGAGGCCGCCGCTCTCGCCCCCCACTGGCCATGTGTACGCCTTGTATCCGCAGGCGACGATGCAGTATGCGCACGCGGTCGTCTGCTCCCTGGCTGACGGAGGCGGCAGGAGATATCCGCGCTCATCGAGGAAGTGCAGCTCATCCTCAGAGCAACCAGCCGCTGTCGCCGCTGCGACCATCGTCGCGAGCCGGTGAAACCCTCGGCGGGTCAGGGAGCGAAGTGATCGTGAACGTTTCATCGTGAAGCCTCCATGGCGTGACCGTAGGGGAGCCCGCCGAGCCCGACGGCGAAGAGACGGTCATCCTCGACCTCGAGCGTGATCTGGACCAGGCTTTGGCTGGCGTGGCCGACGATCTGCCGCCCGCCGTCGGTCAGGTCAAAGCGGCTGCGGTGGCACCCGCATGGGCCGAGAACACCCTTGTCTACGTTGATCTTGACGATCGGACAGCCCATGTGAGGGCACGCGCGCAAGAATGCGACGATGTCTCTGTCGGGTCCAACGCCGTTCGACGCCGGCTGCCCGAGGCGGATGGCGAAGGCGGTGCTGGCCTCCGTCGGGTAGGCGAAGTCGACGATCTGACCGACCGCCATGTGGACATCTTGGCCCAGGTTGAGTCGAGTGCTGTCATTTGCACCAGCAGCGTGAGCAGATCGCTCGCGAGCGGCGAGCGCGACACCAGCCCCTGATAGGACGGTGAAGAGCCCTCGACGACTTGTGTACTGATAACCAGGCGTAGTCGTATTCATGGTTGCCTCGCAGGGGTAGGTGACGAGGTGATGAGGTAGCACAGTCACGCACCTCCCGTCTGACGGGATGTGTGATGTGACCCTCTGTCGCATTTCGCCATAGAGACGAAACAAGCCGAGGCGCTGGCGAGTGAACTTGGTTCTTGTTTTCATACGACGAGTGTCCACCTGTGCCCGTTTCGGCGCTCCAGCGGGGGGGTCGAGCCGTAGATCGCGTCAGGACGTCGAGGTCGAGGCGAGCTCGAGCGTTCATCGCGATCTACTATCAAAATGAAATGTACCTAGTTTTACTCTAGGAGCGAAGAGCGCTCTATGGAGGAGGCTCTGCATTCATAGTAAGCGCGAGCCCGTCGCCGGCACTAGGGCGACGAGCAGATCCTCGCCGCCGAGGAGGCCGTCGCCGACGACGAGCGTGACCAGTACCCGCCAGACCAGGCCCCGGGTCGTCGACGTCTGCGGGAGCAGACATCCGATAGCTGAGCGTCGGCGACGGCCCGCTGGTGCTCGTCCGTCGACATCGACTGCCGGCGCCCTCAAAACCCCCTCATGCTCTCGCAACCTCCACCGCCAGCCCGCGAGCCTGCGCGGGCCGTAGCGAAAGTTCTGGCGGAGCTGAGCGGGTCGACGAGGGCGGCGTGAGAGCCCACGGAGCTATTGCGGCGGGCTCCGAACGCTTGCGAGCATACAGAGACTTCTGTAGTTTGCCCGCGATGCTATCGCGTCGAGTGCTCCGCCGTGTTCTATGGATATTCGTCGGAGTCATGCTCATCTTTGGGTGCGTCGGGGCGTGGGTCTACACAGAGCTGATGCGCGTGCCGACATCGCGGCTCGGAGGCGAGGAAACCTACGCTGAAATGCCCCCAGACGCGCGCCACTACTACGTCGATCTGCCGCTCGTCCACGGCGAGCCGGAGAGGGGGAGCTATCGAGCTTTCTATATCCTGAGCCCGGGCTTTGACCCCTCAGCGGGACCCGTCGTGTTCTTCGTGACCGACGGGCAGATGGAGCTGGTCGGCCTCCATCCTGACTTCGCGTGGTTTGATCACTACCTCGGAGGTCTCTCCTACGTCCTGATCGGACATCGTGGTCACACGCCGACCCTGTTCCCTGAGGTCTTCGACAGCGATGGCAACCTGGACCATGCCGCGGCGATGCGGCTCTACGGTTCTCAGCAGCAGATCGAGGATATTGAGAAGATCCGCCTCGATATGGAGAGCAAGCGCTTGCTCCCCCGCAGCGGCAAGATCGGCATGTACGGGGCCTCCGGCGCCGGGATCTTGGTCCAACAGTACGTGGCGCGGTATGGCCACAACGTCGAGCGCCTGGCGCTTGAGGTCACAGGAGCCCCAGACCTCTCTCGCGAGAGCGAGCAGCTATTCAGCCCTCCCCTCGGCGATGTTTGTCCGCGGGCCTCCTCCTCGCTCTCCGCGAGCAGGGCCTGGGACGATGAGCCGAAGAGAGCGGCCTTCGCCTATCTCTTGTATCAAGTCGCTCGAAAGTCCCCGAGACCGTGTCAGGAGTTGTCCGAGGTCATCCAAGAGTTCGTCGACGATGACGGTGCTCCTAGCCTCCTCTTCGCTCCGCCGGAGCGCAACATCTCTCTCGCCCAGCTCCTCCTTCGGAGCCCTGCGGCGGCGGCGAGCAGGGTGCGAATGTTTGAGCTCCTCGGTCATGACCTCGTCCGCGCGAGGTGGAGGGAGGGAGGTGCACACCTGCTCTACTCATGGTCCGAAGAGGTGCTCGAGGATTTTCTGCTCTCGCACGGAGAGGGGAAGATCCAGACCTTCGAGTTTGCGATCGGTCGTGGCAACTACCGCGGCGAGGTGCTCGTGCTCGCAGGGGCAGAGGACGTGGTGTTCTCGCGCGAGAGCTCGCGGCGTGTTCGCCAGAGCTACTCCAACTCGCTGATGCTCGTGCTCGACGGGGGACACAGCGAGAGAGCAGCACCATCGCTTCAACGAGAGCTTCGGGGGGAGTTCTTCAAGGTAGGGCTCGAGGGCGAAGGGTTCTCGCGAGCGCTGGACCTGGCCCAATCCGCAGGAGCGCTCGTCGAGTAGCGCGGCGGGGACTCTTCGGTCGTTCACGAGCCGCTGCCGTCACCTAGAAGGACGGACCTCGCTCGCAGCGCCGGCGGCCTACACCCACACCGACTGCGAGCGGGCGGGCCGTCGACGAACGATTCGAGCATTCCGCCGTCACCCGCCCAGCTCGGACGCGACCCGTCCTCGTATGCGTTCCCGAGGGAGAGCGCACCGTTGGGAGAGTCGCTCGCCTTGCTCCACATCACCTGCTCGTACTCGAGCCGCAACGTCGCCGAGCGAGGGGTGACCGCCGATCCCCGCGATCGATCCGTCGACGGCCGTGTCTATCGACCTGAAGAGCGCGCTTCGCCGCTTCGGCGCGCGTTCAGCAGGAGGACTCATGCGCACACACACGAGATTCGACATGGCGACCCTGGGGCTTTCGGCCCTGATGCTGCGAGCGCTGCCTGAGGCGTCGCAGCCGGCCTCTCTGCGCCGGAAGCTGCGCGCCTACTCGGCGTCCGAGAACCGGCTGTGGCTGCGGACGCTCGGCCGCCGCTTCTATGCCGACTCGCCGCTCAAGCTCGACGTCGAGCGTACCCGCGCGCAGGGTGCTCGCCTAGCCGCGAGCCCGCATCGCCTCACCGAGGCCGAGCGCGAGCGCTTCCTCGACGACGGCTACCTCCGCCCATTTCGCGTAATCCCGGAGGACGAGGCCCGCGCTCTCGGACAGCGGGTGAGCGAGCGCGCGCGCGAGCCCGGCGTGTACGGCTTCGCCAGCCCCCGTGACCTCCACCTCGCGGACGCTCAGGTTCGGCAGCTCCTGAGAGAGCCCGCGATCGTCGATCGTCTCGCCCAGCTGATGGGCGCCGACCTCGGGGTCTGGCGCTCTGAGCTCTTCGCCAAAGAGCCAGGGGACGGGGCGATCATGACCCATCACGCGACGGTCTACCGCTTTGAGGACCGCCTGCCAGTTCTCCAACCCGACGAGAGCGCGGGCCTCTTTCAGCTCACGGTCTGGGTCGCGCTCTCGGACGCGCGCGTCGACAACGGCTGCATGTACGTCATCCCAGGCACCCATAGGGAGCCGGTCACCTTCCGCAAGGGCGGCGAGAGCCGCTTCTATGGGTTTGACGCGGTCGTCCCGGATCCCCCGATCCCGACCCCTCCGGTGCCGATCGAGCTCGCCGCTGGCGAGGCCTTCATCTTCTCCGAGCGGGTTCTCCACGGATCCTACGCCAACAGCTCCGCTCGTCGCCGGGTCGCCCTCAACGCCCGCGTCATCCGCTCCGACGTGCGGGTCCACGCCGACAAGGCAACGCACTTCGCCCAGCACCACGGGGCGACCTTCGACCTCTCCGCCTGGGGTGTGTGGCCGCTCGCCGGGACCTATCGCCGACGCTACAACCGGCGGCGGATCTTCGCCGATGACGCTCCCTCCCAAACAAGGGAGAATCGGGCCTCAGACCAAGATCTGAGGCAAGTCGCGACCAAAACATCTAGTTCGTGAGCGCGTGAGCGCGTGAGCGCGTGAGCGCGTGAGCGCGTGGAGAGATAGTAGCCCAACAACAAACG
>Ga0316189_10000833_pt1 | contig 30900 bp, 28 predicted proteins | sample LowCovwburrow_MG_FD_204930 | JGI IMG/M metagenome (GOLD analysis project Ga0316189, IMG submission 204930) | Coastal sediment microbial communities from Maine, United States - Lowes Cove worm burrow | ecosystem: Environmental > Aquatic > Marine > Coastal > Sediment | place: USA: Maine...
ATAATCTTTCTTTCCCTGCATACCTAAAGTTACGATCGATTCCCCGATCGGCAATGATCATCACCGACTTTTTTCGCTAACTTGTGCAACAGGCACAATATGTATATCCCTTAGCCATAATAAGGTTTAAAGTATTTTGGATAGTTTGTATTTTTTAGACCCTAATAACGTTTAACTACATGAACCCTTCTCTTTATCGTATTTGTGAATCAAGTAACCAAAGTTTTCATTTAACTTCAGCCGCTGACCAAGCTAATCTTTATGATCTTGTAAGTCAAATCAAAAAAAATGAATGAAAAAATATTGATTTTAAGTATATTATTGATTATCGGAGCTTGTAAAAAAGTTTCTGAAAAACCTAAAAAGCAAATTGGTTCTTCTAATTCAGAGGAATTGACGTTCAGCTCTTCTAACAAAGAACTTGAGAATGCGTTTTATTGGGCAAAAGACAAGGCGCTATCGTTCGCGCATGACGGTAATGACCCGGTAGGAGCCTGGTATGAAGCTGCCCTCCCAAATAGAGAGGCATTTTGTATGAGAGATGTTTCACATCAGGCAATTGGGGCAGAAATCCTGGGTTTAGGGAAACATAATTACAATATGTTCTTAAAATTTGCGCAAAACATAGATTCTGAAATGGATTACTGCTCGTACTGGGAGATCAATAGGCATGATAAACCCGCACCTGTAGATTATGAAACCAAAAAAGATTTTTGGTACAATCTACCGGCAAATTTTGATGTCACCTATAATGCCTATCGCTTATATGAATGGACGGGTAACCAAAAGTATCTTCAGAACCCTGAATTCCAAAAATTTTACGACTTGAGCATGAATGAATATGTTGACCATTGGGATTTAAGTGCCAATGAAGTGATGACACGAGACCGCTCCATGCATATTGGCAAAGAAACATCAAAATCAAGATTCGGAAACAAGCGCGGTATTCCCACGTACAATGAAGGTGGAAGAGGAGAAACATTATTGGGTATAGATATGACCGCATCTTTGATTGCAGCACATGAGGCTTATGCCAAAATATTAAAAATAGCCGGTGACTCCATAAAATCAAGAATACAAGAAAGAAAAGCTCAAGAAGAACGAAATTTCTTGAATGAATTTTGGTGGGATTCTGAAAAACAGGAATACCGTTCAATAAAATATGCCGATAACACCTTCGACTATTTTATGGTTGGTAGCAATGGGGCTTATTTACACTATATGTATTATTTCAACGCGATTGAAGACCAGTCGAAAATCGATGGAATCATCAAGAATTACAAGGACAATTTTGGTAAGTTAATAGTTGAACTAAAATCTTACTTACCTATAATGTTTTATGAGAATGGTGATACGGCAATGGCCAATGGGATGATTATTGATTTATGCAGTCCAGAGAATAAAAGAAGGGATTACCCAGAAAATTCCTTTACAGTAATTGAACATTTGACCAGAGGATTAATGGGAATAAATGTTGATGCCAAAACAAAAACTTTTTCGTCTTTATCGCGATTGGAAAATGATGCTGCCTGGGCTGAAATAAAAGGCGTGCCTGTACTTTCAAATAAAATAAAGATCGTTCATAGAGGGTTGACCAAATCAATAGCTACGAACTTAAAAGGGGAAACTATTCGATGGAAAGCGCAAATTCCTGGCACACATGAATTTTTATACCTGAACGGCCAAAAAAAGAAAAGTCAACAGGATATTGAGCATGGCAAAGCATATTCCTTTGTGCTTATTGAATTAAAAAAGGGTGATGAAGCTATAGTTTCCACTAATCATGATTAATGTTATGACCAAAATTTGATTAGGAAAATTACCTTAATTGTTTACAAGGTTCCCCATCAATTGCAAGGCCAATTCAACCTGCTCCAAATGCGTCCGAAACGACAATACGGCAAATCGAATCCAATAAACATCATCTATGGTTGTTGATGAAAGGAAAATACGACCGTCTTGCATAATCTGCTCAACTACTTTAGCGTTGAAATCGTTGGCATCTCCAGATTCTGGAACATACCTAAAAATAGCGATGGATAAATCCGGTTTGGGACCCACTTCAAATCCTACTTTTTGCACTTCCTTATAGAAATATTGGCATAACAATATCTTTTCCTCCAATGCTGCCCTAAAAGGCGCTACACCCAATAATTGCAATGAAATCCACATGCGGAGACCCCTGAAATGCTTAGTCAATTCAGGCGAAAGGTCAGCAGGTGATGGGTCTTCATCCAGGGTAAAGGCATCCTGCATATAATTTGCGGTATAGCGGTGTGTTTCATATAATGCCCCGACATCCTTTATTAAAATAGCGCCGATTCCGTAAGAAAGAAACAGTCCCTTATGGGGGTCAATCGCAATTGAGTCTGACAATTCCACGCCTTTAAAGGCTGGCTTTAGGGTTTCGGATAACATAAAGAATCCGCCATAGGCTGCATCAACATGAAACCAAAGGTCATTTTCCTTGGCGATAATACCTATCGCCTCCAAGGGATCAATGGTTCCTGTATCCGTAGTTCCGGCAGAACCGAAAATCATAAATGGCAATAGTCCGTTGGCCTTGTCCTGCTGTATTTGCTTGCTTAAATCCTTGGACTTCATTTTAAAATGGTCGTCCATGGGAATATATCGAATGATGCACTCTCGCATGCCAGCAATTCGGAGCGATTTTTGAACGCAATGGTGCAATTGGCGTGTCATATAAATAACACATTTATCAATATCCTTTGCTTTTATTCCCTTAGCGTCCCTCGCGGTCGTTATTGCCGAGAGATTGGCAATAGATCCGCCTGAAGTCAGGTTACCCAGGGCCGAACTTGGATACCCTACCATGTTACACATCCAACGCAATAACATATTTTCCATTCGAACGCCACCAGGACAAGCAAAAAATATTCCTGCATACCTATTGGTCACAGCGGCCAAATAATCCCCTAGGGCCGTGGTAAAAACACCACCGCCGGGAATATAGCCAAAATGACCTCCTGAAGCTGGGTTTAAATTTGGAGTATCAACATTCTCTTTAAGTATTTGCAAAACATCCTCAATGGGCTTACCTTTTTCTTCTATCGGGTAATCATGGATTTCCTTTCCCATACTTTCGGAAACAACGTAGGTAGTGTGTTGATTGAAATCATCCAAAAAGTTATCCGCATAATTTTGGACGGACGTATTCCAATGTGATCTATCCTTTGCCAGCGGCTCCAATTTTCGTGAAACTTCCTCAAGTTTTCTAATCTTACTTATCATAAAGCGTAGTTACGAAAAATAATTTAACCATGAAGAACTGTATTGTAATTTAAGGTCCAAAAAGAAGCTGTTTTTCGGTATGTTTTTATTAGTACTAGCATTTATTCATTAAAAATTATATTTTTAAAAATAAAATGTATCAAAGCAGTGACTTCCTGTTCATTGCCATACAAAACAACCTCCAGGTCTTTAACTACTTATTTAATAACATAACTATGAATTGGAAAGTGGAATGCAGTTCTGATCTTCAGAGCATAAAATTAACTTATAAAGGCAGGAATAGTGCAAGGGATATTATTAATGCTAGTCATTCGTTAATTCAGTTATTATAGGAAAAAGATATATCTAGATGTGTTGTCGATGCGAGGGAAATTAAATTTAATGCGGAAAAAACGGATTTATTTGAACTGCCAAGTAATTTGTATGAAAAATGGGGAGTGGATCCCAGAACCCGCATCGCTGTTTTAGAACCAAAAGATAAAGATGCGAAATGGAAAGCGGATTTTTATATACTTGCAACCCAAAATCTAGGCTGGTTTGCAAAAATGTTCTCAAGAGAAAAAGATGCGATGGAGTGGTTGGCGGAAAAATAAGCTGATGACACTCAAAATATAAAAATAAGCGTTTTGTTGCTGTTCCTTTCAAGCCTAGTTTACACATCATTAAAATTGCAATCAGCATGAAAGTATCAGACGAGCCCATAGTAGTTGAACAGTCATTTCAGAATAACATAGAAGAGGTTTCAGCCATTACCGAATTGGAACAAATGCGGGAATGGTTCTTCGACAATATTGAAGCATTTGAACCAAAAATCGGATTCAAAACGAGTTTTGTTGTACAATCAGGAGAACGCAACTTTACCCATTTTTGGGAAATAACGGAAGTAATGCCATTACAAAAAATTACTTATAAATGGCATTATAAAGAGTATCCCGGTGATTCATTTGTGAAATTTGAGCTTAATAAAAGGAAAGACCCCACCCTCTTAAGGGTGAGTACTGAGGTAATTGCTGATTTTCCAAACGATATTCCAGAATTCAAAAGGGAAAGTGCAGTTCAGGGTTGGAACTATTTCATTACTAAACAACTGAAAGCGTATCTTGAAAAACTATAATTCCTTAATTCTAAAACTGAAAATCAAATGGAACAAAGAGCTACAATTATAGGACTTGGTGTTAAGCATCTGGAAGTAGCCACCAAATTCTATCAAGAACAATTTGGCTGGAAACTTATGGCCTTAAGCAATGAAAGCATTTCGTTTTTTCAATTAAACGGATTTTTGCTATCCTTGTATCCCCGTGAAAAGTTGGCTGAAGATGCCAAAGTAAGTCATAAAGGAAGTGGATTCAAGGGTTTCACCCTTGCATATAACACCAGAAGTAAGGAAGAAGTTGACTCTCTTTTTGAAGCGCTTAAAAGAAAAGGGGTAAGGATTGTAAAACAACCGGAAGAAGTTATTTGGGGAGGTTATGGTGGCTACATAGCCGATCCCGACGATAACCTTTGGGAAATTGCTTTTAATCCTTTTTTACCATTGGATGAAAATGGGAATACTTCAAAAAGTAATTAAAAAAAGGAAAGAATTAATTTATCACAGTTTAAACAGGATAAAGCTAATTGAATTTAGAAATAATCCTGTGCAATTAAATAAGGCAACAAACAACAAACCCAAAACAAACATTTCAATTTTTTGTTTATCTTTTAGTAATTTACCTTAAACATTATGTATCTTTGCACCTAATAATAATGTAGCCGGGGTTAACCTGCAACAGATAAACATTTATTTATGTTCGGTATATTCAAAAAAAAGTCAGAGAAAGAAAGGCTCTACAGCACCTATAAAAGTTTACTAAAAGAAGCACATGGCCTTTCTACCACAAACCGTAAACTCAGTGACCAAAAAGCTTTTGAAGCTGAAGAAATTATGAAACAGATAGAGAAACTGGCCTAAGAATTAGCTTAGAAAATCAAGCTCAAAAAACCAGATAATGTAGTTTTTAATGACAAAACACTACAAATATTAGTGCTCCTAATAAAAAGGGACAGGCATCTACAAATGCTTAGTGATTTTTGAACTCATTGGATTGGTTAATGAAAAATAGTAATCAATTAAATTGCCCTCCTGATCAACCAAATATTTTTGAAAATTCCATTTTACATTAGCACCTTTCTTTCTATTTAAACTTTTGTTTGTCAGCCACTTATACAACATATGCTGTCTATCGCCTTTAACATCAATTTTTTCAGTGAGCTGAAAAGTTACGCCAAAGTTTTTTTCGCAAAAATTTTGAATTTGAGTGGCACTGCCAGGTTCTTGTTTACCAAATTGATTGCAAGGAGAACCTATAATTACCAACCTATCATTATAAGTTTCATACAATTTTTGCAAATCCTTATACTGCTTGGTAAAGCCACATTCGGAAGCTACGTTCACAAACAATATATTTTTACCTTTAAAATCATGTAAATCAATAGGTTCGCCACTTAGTCCATTAATTTCTATATCATAAATAGAGGATTTCATAAACTGATAAAATTTAAACTATTAAGGATGCCTTGATACCATCCAATTTATAAACTTCACTTGAAAAATGCAATGTATTGATTGTCTTTAAGTAAAGACGTTGCCGTCCTTGTCACTTATTCCAGGTTTAAATACTTTTCTAGCCTTATTAATCTAAATAATTCTGTAATTCCGCTATTTTTTCCAGTGAATTAAAAGCACCTCCATAATATGCAGTAACAGTAGCCGAAGTATCATCTTTTATACCGCGAGAAGAAACACACAAGTGCTTCGCATCGATAATCACGGCAACATCCTCAGTTTTTAAAATAGTACTCAGTTCCATTGCAATTTGATTTGTTAATCGTTCTTGCACTTGAGGACGTTTTGCATAGTACTGAACAATTCGATTGAGCTTGGAGAGACCAATAACCTTACCTGATGATATATAAGCTAAGTGTGCTTTGCCAATAATTGGCACAAAGTGGTGTTCGCAGTTGGAGTAAAATGTAATATTCTTTTCGACCAACATTTGGTTGTACTTATACTTATTATCAAATAAAGCAACCTTTGGTTTGTTTGCTGGATTAAGTCCTGAAAATATTTCATCAATATACATTTTTGCCACGCGATGAGGTGTTCCCCTAAGAGAATCATCGGTGAGGTCCAAGCCCATAACCTCCATAATCCGTGAAAAAAGATCAGCAATTTTCACTTTTTTCTCATCATCCGAAATATGGAATGCATTTTCTGTCATTGGAGTTTCCAAACCCGTATAAATATGGTCGTCGCCTATTTCTTCATCAGAAAAGCCATTGATTTTATTTTCGCTAATAAGGGTATTCAACATAGTTTCTTGGAGTTTCATATAGTTTGATTTTTAATTCTAAGGCAGACTGAAGCTCAGGCTTTATAAGGTTATAAATAACTGCTGCTATATTTTCAGCTGTAGGGTTCAGATCTTTGAACTCCTCTGTATCGAGATTTAAATTCTTATGGTCAAACCTATCTAGAACTTTAGCTTTAATTATTTGAGAAAGAATTTTAGCATCAATAACATAACCCGTATCCGGATTACACTCACCAATAATTTTAACCTCTAATTCATAATTGTGACCATGGTAATTAGGATTGTTGCATTTACCAAAAACCTCTTTGTTTTTAGCATCACTCCAATTCCTATTATGTAGCCGATGTGCCGCATTAAAATGTTCACATCGCACAAGAGCCGTTTTATTCATTTTTGTTTTTTATGACCATTATTGGCTTAAGCGAAAAACCCTTTTCTCTTATCGATCATTCAAATATATTTCATTTTTTGTTTAATATATACAATTAAATGTTAAACAACATTTAATTACATAAAATTTGCGATAGAACCCAAACAGTGAAATAATTACAGCCCGATTAAGTCTTTTAGGGTAGTCATAGTAGCTACACAGCAGATCCCGACAATAACCACTGGGAAATCGTTTTTAATCCTTTTTTACCATTGGATGAAAAGGACAATACAATTGAAAGTAAATAGAAATAAAAAAAGGGACAGCACAACTGCACTATCCCTTTTTAGTATTAAAATCAGTTACTTAATTTCCATCAAAGCGGACATTTACCAAAGCGACTGGGGTTTCCCCCCTATCCTCGCCTTCCTTGGGCTTATGCACAAAATACAATTCCCTTGCTTTGACATCCAAAGGTTCGCTAATTGAAATAACGATCATACCGCCCGGTTGGCCCGAAACAGGTGTTGGCATACTTCCTGAACCAATTAACCTACCATCAGGCGTATTCAAACGCATTTCAAAATAAATTCCTGCCTCTGGTGGTGCTTGCCAACCCGTTGTAATATAGGCTGCCTTAACCCCTTTTAAATCGATATTCTCAAGAACAAACCAGCCTTCATCTATTGGCGCCAACAATAAATCCATACCTCCAAAAGAAACTGGCATAAATCCTTCGTTCCTTGTCTTCGGTGTGAATGGCACCGTACTTCCTTGCAGGACAATTGAACCCACACCTGTTAAAGGGGGTGCATTGCCTTCACCTGTATCGGTGTAGCTCGCTGTAAAAACCATTACATTTTCACCTTCAGAAGGCGCTGGCAATATACTACCTGAAGTAGGCATAGATTTACTTTTTGAACTGTTGTCTACCAATGATCGTATATATTGGGTTATTTGCCGAGTTTCATCTCTTGTCACATTAGGGTGCGCGGGCATCATGACTTCACCCCAAACACCAGTACCGCCTTCCACTATCTTCTTCTGCAGGTACGCCATGGACTTAGGATTATCCTTATACTTTTCTGCAATCGCTTTGTACTCAGGACCAATTGATGCTCCTACTTCTTTATGACAGGCCTTACAATCCATCGCTTGTGTCAACGCCTTACCCATAACTGCTGTAGATACTTGTTGATGTCCCTGCGACTTATTCACTTCATCCATTCCCGCCAAATAATCTACCGAAACGAAAATATTTGCTTCATCAATTGGCCCACCATCTGCATCGGTTACTGAAACTGTGTACTTGATGGGCACTCCTTCAATAAAGAAGGATGAATTTCCACCATTAAAGTCAATAGTTACTTTCGGTCTTGTATTTCCTGCAACAATTGATATTGATTCACTCTTTGCCGATTCATTCCCATCATCCTTGACCTCAACAGAAATATCGTACTCCCCGGCATCTGAATAGGTATGGGTTAGCTCAGGGACATTTGTTTCTATGGTTTCACCACTGCTCAAACTCCATACATAGGTCATTGGGTCATTCTCGCGATCCTGGGCTTCGACCATCACGTTTACCGTCAAAGGTAATTTTCCAGAGGTTACATCTATTGTCATGTCTTCTATTACAGGCGGTCTATTTCCTGCATTAAACTCAATATAACCCAGGTTTGAATCTTCATTTTGTTGAAACCATCCACTGCCATATTCCAAAAGATATATCCGGCCATCAGGGCTCATTTCCATATCAATTAAATTATTGACGTTAATATCTGATGCAAAGGGTTCCATCTTGTTGAAATTACCATCTTTATAAAGTGTGACAGCTTTCATCCAACCCCGCATCCAATCATAAATAATGACTTTACCATCATAATAAGCAGGTAATCCGCCCTCATTGGGATACAAATCTGAATAGTAAGTTGGTCCTGCCATGGCATTCCTACCCCCTGAACCTACTTGGGGAAAATCTGGGGTCTCGGCATAAGGGTAGTACACATAGGCTCCCTGGGCTGGTGGTAATTCTTGTAATCCAGTGTTGTTTTTAGAATCGTTTATGGGCTTTGCAGGATCAAAAGCCTCACCTGATTCACCATTAGTGTAATCATAATCCATATAAGGCTTATTATCACCTATGAACAGTGGCCAACCAAAATTACCTGCTTCCCGGGCCTGGTTCATTTCATCATATCCCCTAGGTCCACGACTGGCAATATCATCTTTCCCAGCATCCGGACCAACATCACCCCAATACAAATACCCTTTTTTGGGATCGACCGAAATACGATACGGATTCCGATGTCCCATGGTATAAATCTCTGGGCGGGTTTTTTCAGTTCCCTCAGGAAAAAGATTGCCCTTGGGTATATTATATGAACCATCCTCATTGACCTTAATTCTTAAAATCTTCCCGCGAAGATCATTGGTATTACCGGAAGAACGCCTTGCATCATATTGTTCTTTTCCGGGCATATCATTCAAAGGAGCAAAACCTTCACTAACATACTTGGTGTCTTTTTCATCAAATGGTGTAGTGTTGTCCCCTGTTGACAAATACAACAAATTATCAGGGCCAAAAGTTATAGAGCCCCCAGTATGACAGCAAATTTCACGTTGACTTTCAACATCCAGAATCACCTGTTCTGAGTCCAAATCAAAAAGACCATCCTTGAATTTAAAACGTGATAAACGGTTTACCCATTCATCGCCTGTTGGGCTGTAATAAAGGTAGATCCAATTGTTCTTCTCAAAATCAGGATCTTTTTGCAAGCCCATCAACCCCTCCTCAGCATTTACACCAGGAGTATTCAGGGCTTTATGATAAACATCGAGCTTAGCAATCTCTTTCAACTCTTTCGTTTCAGCATTATACAGCAACACTTCTCCCCTTCGTTGGGAAATCAACACATCATTATTCGGTAAAACCGCCATTTCGGTAGGTTCAAAAAATTGACCCGAAGTCAATGTTACTTTAGAAAATCTATTAACATCTGGAGGTATTTGTGATGTTACCTTACTATAATCCAAATTTAAATTTTCCCCAATCGCATATTGTATTCCGCCTAATATATGTTTTACGAATTTTTCCTCTGAAAAGCTTTCATCGGTATGACCAGCAGCGGTATAAAAAGCCCGGCCACCATCATATTCATGATACCAACTCATGGGATGAAAATCCCCATTCTCACCACCTTCATAGGTGCTTTCATCAACGGTCATCAAAACATTGACTTCACTGTTTAAATTCTTGAAATTATAGAGTTCATCATTCCTGTTCCATATAGATTCCGTGAAATGCTTGGTAGCGATGAACGAATTATCCTTAATAATAAAATCGGAGTTTGGTGTACCAGCAGGATGACTTAGAAATTGGGCTCCAACCAACTTATTATACCAGCCCCAATCATATTCCGTATCTGTAGCTGCATGAATACCAACAAAGCCTCCTCCCGATTGAATATAGCGCTCAAAGGCAGCTTCCTGATAATGATCTAAGATATTACCAGTAGTACTTAGAAAAACTATTGACGAATACTGTTTCAGGTTATCATCTGTAAAAAGCGAAGCATTCTTTGTAGTATCTACCTCAAATCCATTTTCCAAACCTAACTTTTGAATGGCTTCAATGCCCTTAGGAATTGAAGCATGCTTAAAGCCCATTGTCTTGGAGAATACCAACACCTTGGGCTTGCCTTCTCTTTTATTGCTGCAACTGCTCATTATCAATGCGAAAGCGACCACTATGAATAGAAATGCTTTTTTCATCATTTAATACTATCTTTAGTTCATACCTGAGCCTCTAAATATAAGTATTGATAACAACAACATCCAAGCGCATTTAAATATTATCCAAGGAAATGACAAAATCGTAAGTTTAAATGAGGGAAATTGGTCAATATTTTTTTAAAAATGATGTTGAATGGCGAAATTGGCTGCATGAGAATCATAATGTAGTTAGCGGTGCGTATCTTATTTTTTATAAAGTTGACCATGAAAATGACAGTATGAGATGGGAAGAAGCCGTAAAAGTAGCCCTTTGCTATGGATGGATTGATAGTACCGTTAAAAGTCTAGGGGAAGGTAAGCGACAACAGTATTTCTGCCCAAGAAAACCCAAAAGTAATTGGAGTAAATTGAATAAATCCTATGTAAAAAAACTTATTGAAAAAGGGTTAATGCATGAGAGTGGGCTGGCAAAGATAAATGCAGCAAAAAAAGATGGTTCTTGGATTGCTATGGATGAGGCGGAAGAAGGAATAATCCCTTTTGAACTACAAAAGGCTTTTGAAAAGAATCCTAAAGCATTCGTTAATTTCCAAAATTTTACTTTTGGTCAAAGAAAAAGTTTTCTCTATTGGCTAAACCAAGCGAAGCGACAAGAAACCCGACAAAAAAGGATTAAAGAAATAATCAGGCTCTGTGCAGCTAATAGGAAACAAAGAACTAATTAAAAAAAATGAAAGGAATATCATTTGCATTACTTGTATTGTCATTCAACGCATTATTTTGCCAAACGCTACTTGTTCCTGATCGGGTTTTTGACGGAGAACAATTGCATGGGAATTGGGTTGTGCTTGTCGAAAAAAATACCATCACCTATGTCGGGAGCCCTTCAGGATTAAAGGTTTCCACGAATACCAAAAAAATCAAGTTGTCAGGAATGACCTTAATGCCTGGTCTCATAGAGGGGCATTCGCACTTGTTGCTGCATCCTTACAACGAAACTACATGGAATGATCAAGTATTGAAGGAATCCCCTGTGGAAAGGGCGATTCGCGGAACCGTGCATGCTAAGCAATCATTGATGGCAGGTATTACCTCTATGCGGGATTTGGGTGCGGAAGGGGCAGGCTACTCCGATGTTTATTTAAAAAAGATGATTGATGATGGCATCATCCCAGGCCCTAGCGTATTGGTCGCAGGACCAGCCATCGTAGCCACAGGAGCTTATGGTCCAAAGGGTTTCCATGATGGGGTAACCGTTCCATTGGGGGCTGAAGCTGCCAGTGGGGTTGACGAAGTCATAAAAACGGTAAGAAGACAACTAGGCAACGGGGCTGATTTAATAAAAATCTATGCGGACTATAGATGGGGAAAAGGCGAACCTTCTCAACCTACCTTTTTATTAGAAGAAATTGAAGCCATGGTCGCCACCGCTGAAAGTGCGGGGAGATATGTTATTGCACACGCGAGTACCCCAGAGGGAATTAGGCGTGCCGTAATGGCGGGCGTTGAAACGATTGAGCATGGGGATGGTGGAACTTTGGAAATCTTTAATTTGATGAAGGAAAAAGGCGTTGCCCTTTGCCCAACACTTGCTGCCGGGGATGCCATTTTACAATACAATGGATGGAACAAAGGAATTGATCCAGACCCTGAACGCATCAGAGAGAAAAAGACTTCTTTTAAATTAGCATTGCAATCAGAAGTTGATATTGTATTTGGAGGTGATGTTGGCGTATTTTCCCATGGTGAAAATTATCGGGAACTCGAAATGATGGTTGATTACGGGATGAAACCTTTACATGCATTAATATCAGCTACCTCACTGAATGCAAGGATTTTACATATGCATGATCGTGGAAATTTAAAGAAAGGGTTTTTAGCGGATATTATTGCAGTGGAAGGCGACCCGATCCAGGACATTTCGAATATGGGCAAAGTAAGATTTGTAATGAAAAACGGGGTTATATATAAAAACGAATAATTCAATTTTATTAATTTTGAATTTTATGCTATCCTAAATTAGTAGTACCTTTATAATAGCTCTTGGACAAAAATACTAAGCAAGCGTGCTCTCGTTCTTAGCATTTTCAAGCGCGATTATTTTAGAATGTCAAAGCTACCAAAGGAAAATCAATTCTTCGACTTATCGGATTACGGCCGGCCTATAGCCAAAATTATCGCGAACCTTCTTAAAAACACCTCGGTTACACCAATTGACGTAACAATAAGTTTTATTATTTCAGGATTAGTTGCCATTTTCTGTATTTTGAATCAACAATATTGGGCTGCTGCTTTTTTCTTGGTTTTAAAATCAATATTGGACGCAGCTGATGGAGAGCTGGCTCGACTGAAAAACACACCTTCATATACGGGAAGGTATTTTGATTCCATCGCTGATATTCTACTGAATTTATTGATTATTTTGGCCATTTGGCATGTATACCAAAGCCCTTTTCTTTTGGCCGTTCTGGCTTTTATAGCGATTCAATTACAGGGAACCCTTTATAATTATTATTATGTTATTCTAAGGAACAAACACAATGGGGATACAACGAGTCGAATTTTTGAAAATGAGGCCCCAAAAGCTATGAATGGAGAAAAACAAAGTACTGTAGATAGTTTATTCAAACTTTATCAGCTGTGCTACGGTACCTTCGACAAGGTCATATACTGGTTGGATAGCAAGGCTGTTGAAAATGGAAAGTTGCCCAATTGGCTAATGACTGCAGTATCTTCCTTTGGTCTTGGATTTCAATTATTGATTATCGCACTCATGTTGGTCCTTGATTTTGGGCATTTTATTATTCCCTTTTTCATTGGATATTCCTTGTTGATTTTCATCTTTATGGGTCTTAGGAAATCAATAAATCAATTTTCACAACAACCCTTGTAAAAAGCTTATCCTTAACACCTCTTTAAGATTTTCCCACAATGATTTACCTATATTTATATGACTAATTAACTTACGCTAAACCAATGAAAAAATTACTTTCAGTAGTGATGCTTTTCGCATCAATCTCACTATTTGCCCAAGAATTCAAAATGGATCTTATTCAAGATCTAAAGCCAAGAAACATAGGTCCTGCAGGAATGAGTGGCCGTGTAACAGCCATTGATGTTGTGCACCAATCACCTGATGTTATGTATGTCGGCACAGCCTCCGGCGGATTATGGAAATCCACTTCGGGCGGTATTAAATGGGACCCCATCTTTGATAAAGAATTGACTGCTTCTATAGGAGCTGTTGCCATTCAACAATCCAACCCATCAGTTATTTGGGTAGGAACTGGCGAGGGCAACCCAAGAAACAGTCTGAATGGAGGTTTTGGCGTTTATAAATCTTTGGATGGTGGCAAAAACTGGAAGTCGATGGGCTTGGAGAAAACCCGTCATATCCACCGGATCAAAATTGACCCAATGGATCCCAATACCGTATATGTCGGTGCAATTGGCTCTCCTTGGGGCGAACATGCTGAAAGAGGGGTTTATAAAACCACCGATGGCGGCGAGACCTGGGAAAAGATTTTGTTTGTGAACAACAAAACAGGCGTAGCGGATTTGATTATGGATCCCACGAATCCCAATAAACTGATTGCAGCCATGTGGGAGCACAAACGAGATCCATGGTTTTTTAAATCGGGTGGAAAAGGCAGTGGACTTTATATGACCCATGACGGTGGCAAGAATTGGAAAAAACTTACTGAGGAAGATGGTCTTCCTAAGAGTGAATTAGGTAGAATTGGTATAGCTATTGCCCCAAGCAAGCCCAATGTTGTGTATGCCCTTGTAGAGGCCAAAAAGAATGCCTTGTACAAATCAGTGGATGGTGGTTTTAAGTGGAAAAAAATCAATGATAAGGCCGATATCGGAAACAGACCATTTTATTATTCAGAAATCTATGTAGATCCCCAGAATGAGAATAGGGTATATTCGGTTTTCACTTATGTGAATGTTTCACAAGATGGCGGAAAGAACTTTACGGAGTTAATGCCAGCCTATGGTGTTGATAATGGGGTACACCCCGACCATCATGCTTGGTGGATACATCCAGAAAATGGGCAGTTCATGGTCAACGGTAATGATGGCGGACTCAATATTACACGAGATGGTGGGGAATCCTGGCGTTTTATAGGCAATTTACCAGTGGCGCAATTCTATCATATAAATGCGGATAATGATTATCCTTATAATGTTTATGGTGGAATGCAGGATAACGGTTCGTGGAGAGGGCCGGCTTATGTCTGGAAATCACAAGGTATTCGCAATAGTTATTGGCAAGAGATCAGTTTTGGAGATGGGTTTGATGTAGTACCCGATAAGGAAGATTCACGGTATGGGTATACTATGAGCCAACAAGGGTTTGTACAGCGTTATGACCATGTTACGGGAAACAATTATGTTGTACGGCCCACCCCACCAGATGCCAAAACCAAACTCCGCTTTAATTGGAATGCGGCAATAGGTCAAGACCCCTATGATAATAATACCGTTTATTTTGGCAGTCAGTTTGTACATAAAAGCACAGATAAGGGACTTACATGGGATGTTATTTCACCAGACCTGACCACGAATGACCCAGAAAAACAAAAGCAAGGTGAAAGCGGCGGATTGACCATGGATGCAACAGGCGCGGAAAACCATTGTACAATTTTAGTAATAGAACCTTCGCCTGTTGAGAAAGATATGCTTTGGACGGGTAGTGATGACGGTCGTGTACATTACACTCAAAATGGAGGGGCTAGTTGGATAGACGTCACACAAAACATAAAAGGCTTACCCAGTGGTAGTTGGGTGGCTCAAATTAAAGCATCTAACAAAAATAAAGGAGAAGCACTTTTAATTGCTAACGACTACCGTAGATTCAATTATACACCCTATGCTTACCGGACTAAAAACTACGGAAAGACCTGGGAACGAATTGTTGATGGAAACGATGCTAAGAGCTATACACTTTCAATCGTTGAAGACATTGAGAACCCAAATTTGATATTCTTGGGAACAGATGATGGACTTTATATTTCTTTCAATGCTGGTGTAAAATGGCAAAAATGGACGGAAGGATTCCCAACAGTTTCCACTAAGGATTTAGTGATTCAACCTAGGGAACAAGATTTGGTGATTGGCACTTTTGGTCGTGCGGCCTGGGTTTTGGATGACATTCGTCCTTTGCGGGCTCTTGCTTCAGATAACACCTTTCTGCAGAAAGACATCAAAATCTTTACTCCTCCTACAGGATATCAAGCGGCATACCAACAACCTACCGGCAGCCGATTTGGGGGTGATGCTTTATACAATGCGGAAAATAAAAAGTCCGGTGCCATGATTACATACTATTTAAAGGAAGGAAAGAAAAAAACAGCGGACAAAAAAGAGGAAAAGGATTCAGCTGAAAATGAAGATGAAGATGAAGATGAAGATGAAGATGAAAAGGATACTTCAAAAGAAGAAACCCCAAAAGAAAAGTTGACAGGTGTACGGAAAAAAGATTCCATCATGTTCCAATTTTATAATGGCGATAAATTGATTAGGACCATTAAGAAAAAAACTCCTGAAAAAGCCGGATTCCATCGCATTTATTGGGGTATGGATGAAAAAGGGCCAGATAGACCTTCACGCAAAATCTCGAAAACCAAAAATGAGCGAGGTGGAATTGATGTAAAACCGGGTACCTATAAAATCAAGGTATCATTTGGAGAAATGAGCGATGAGACCATGATCGAGGTGAAATCCGATCCAAGATTAAAGACATCAATGGCTTCTATCAGTGAAGTATATGAAACCTCAAAAAAGCTCAATGTATTTACGCAAACTGCTGCGGATGCCGTTAAACAATTGGTAGAGAGTAAAAATGTTGCAAGTAAATATCAGAAAGAGCTGAAAGAACTTGATGAAAAAGCGTATAAAGAACAAATCAAGGCTTCTAAAGATATGGTAAAGCAGATAGATTCAGTTATTGCGCTTTATTTAGGTAAAGAAGACAAAAGACAAGGTATTACTAGAAATCCTGAAGTTACTGTTATGCAACGCATCGGGAACGCTGGTTTCTATACCCGCACGCGAAAGACAGGTATTACGGCCACAGAAAAAAGGCTTATTCAATTTGCAGAAGATGATTTGAAAAAAGCATTACAAAAAACCAATGCCTTTTTTGAGGATAAATGGAAAGCTTATAGGGAAGAAATTGAAAAACAAGAGGTATCTCCGTTTAAGGAAACAAAGGTTTTTAATTTGAAATGAGAATAAAATCATCAACTTATCAATAAAACAAGAACACCATGAAAAAAACAATTTTAGTATTCCTCTCCATCACCCTCTTCTGGGGATGTAAGGAAAAAAAAGAAAGCGCACCCAGTATTGCCGAAACCATGAAGACCTATACCATTGAGCAAATGATGGATAACGAAGCAATAGGTGGTGGTAGTTTTTCGCCCGACAAGTCTAAAATGTTGATTTCAAGTAACCGCTCTGGAATTTACAACATGTATACCGTTCCCACTTCTGGCGGAGAAATGATGCCAGTTTCTCAATCAGATAGCTCCTCGGTATTTGCAATCTCCTATTTTCCAGATGATGAGCGTATTCTCTTTCGAATGGATGGAAATGGTGATGAAATCTATCACATTTACTTAAGGGACACCGATGGTACCCAAAAAGACCTTACACCATTTGACGGGTCGAGGGCTTCATTCTATGGCTGGACAGATGACAAGAAAAGTTTTCTTTTTACATCCAATAAAAGAGATGCCCGTTTTAATGATTTATATGAGATGGGTATAGAGGACTTTACCCCTACTATGCTTTACAAAAATGAAGATGGTTATTTTGTTGGAGGACTTTCAAAAGACAAAAAACACCTCGCCCTTATTAAACCAATCAACACCAATGATGCTGATTTGTTCCTATTGAACATGGAAGACAAATCAATTGTAAAGATCAATGATAACCAAAGTGCCAACAGTCCAGAGGATTACTCGCCAGAGGGCACCTCCCTTTATTATACCACTGATGATGGAAGTGAATTTGCCCACTTGATGAAATATGATATCGCCACAAAGACCAAAGAAAGAGTAATGACCAGAAGTTGGGATATTGCCGGGTCTTATTTTACCGAAAATGGCACCTATCAAGTAACATACATCAACCAAGACGCAAAAAACGTTATTGAAGTCATGAATGTTGCAACAGGCAAAAACATTGATTTACCGGCCTTTGATAATATGGATATTACGAACGTGGGCTTTTCAAGGGATGAAAAATCAATGCGTTTTTATGCAGGGGGATCACATACTCCATCAAACCTCTACGTATATGATTTGGAAACAAAAGAACAGACCAAATTGACCAATGTACTGAATGTTGAGATCCAGGCGCAGGATTTGGTCAACGCCGAGGTAATCCGGTTCAAGTCTTTTGACGACTTGGAAATTCCTGCTATTTACTATAAACCACATCAAGCATCCATAGATTCAAAAGTGCCAGCGCTGGTTTGGGTACATGGTGGTCCTGGTGGTCAGTCACGGCAGAATTTCAGCTCTCTTATTCAATATATGGTCAATCATGGGTATGCCGTTTTGGCCGTTAACAATAGGGGAAGTAGCGGTTATGGTAAAACATTCTATCAAATGGACGACTTGAACCATGGCGATAAGGATTTGAAAGATTGTGTTGAGGGCAAAAATTGGTTGGCCGACCAACCTGAAATCGATGGGGAAAAAATCGGAATCATTGGTGGATCTTATGGGGGTTATATGACTATGGCTGCATTGACCTTTACCCCAGAAGAATTTGACGTAGGGGTGAACCTTTTTGGAGTTACCAACTGGATACGAACACTACGTAGTATTCCGCCTTGGTGGGAAGCCCAAAAAGAAGCACTTTATTTGGAACTTGGCGACCCGAACAGTGCCGACTCGGTGCGTTTGAGAAAAATATCGCCTTTGTTCCATACTGACAAGGTAATAAAACCACTTATTGTTTTACAAGGTTCCAAAGATCCTAGGGTATTGCAAGTAGAATCTGATGAAATTGTTGCAGGCGTTCGTAAAAACGGTGTACCTGTGGAATATGTTTTATTTGAGGACGAAGGTCATGGCTTTGTAAAAAAAGAGAATCAGATAAAAGCCTATAGCAAGGTGTTGGAGTTCTTGAATGTGCATTTAAAAAAGGATAAAGGCACACCAATCAATGACGGCGAAGAACTAGAGGTAGAAACGGATTCCTAACGAATCCAACATATAGAAAAACCTTCCTTTGATCAATTGATTATTGGAAGGTTTTTTATTACCCAATAATCCCTCGTAAAGCATTCACAAAATACTTTGCTTCTTTAAAAAAAGTAGCAAGAAGGATGAAAACAATAAAAAACTTGACGAATATCAGGTTTTTCCAATTTTAGTGAAAGTACATTTATACTTGCCAAATTACATGCTCCTTATTTTAATCGTTAACGGACTGGGGGGAAACTATAAATACTCAAGCAAACACCATGAAACGTGTTATACTGTTCATTTCACTACTCTTTGCCCTATCTGCAAGTTCCCAAAATACCAACGAGAATGATTGGGGTTCGTGGATAATGCTTTGCGGAACCAATAAAATCTCAAATGACTTTGATGTGATCACTGAATTCAGATTACATAACTATGAACTCTTCAATGATTTGGACAACCAATTTGTACGAACAGGCCTAAATTATCGATTAGACCCTGAATTATACATAACGGCGGGTTATATTCATCAATACTCAGAAACTCGGGCTGATATCAGCGTTTCGGAAAATAGGGTATACGAGGAAATAACCCTTAAAAACAAATTCAGGAATCTAAGTATAACGCATCGCTATCGAATAGAGCATAGATGGATAAACAAATATGGCAATACCGACTTCTTTAATAGAATGCGATATCGCTTACAGCTATCCCACCCACTTTTCGACAAGTTTTACGTAATGGTCTTTAATGAGATTTTTATAAATCTGCAAGAATCCGTTTTTAACCAGAATAGGTTACACATGGGGATTGGGTATGCTTTTGGACCAACTTTTAAATTGGAAATGGGCTATATAAAAAACCACTTTTCCACAACTAATTATGATTTGTTACGCATCGGTATTGTGTTTCATACCGATTTAAGAAAGAAACCAATAGCTGATTAAAGCATTCGAATTAAGTATTTCAGCTATTTTACGACCTACCTCTAACATCTTAACAACTGAATTGAATGAATCTACAAAAAGTAATTTTCGAGAATAAGGAAGGGCAATCTTTAGTAGGTAGATTGGAGCTTCCCGCAAATCAACATCCACACAACTTCGCAATCTTCGCGCATTGTTTTACCTGTAATAAAAATCTAACAGCCGTCAGGAACATAGGCAAGGCTTTAACCTCAAATGGTTTCGGGGTACTACGCTTTGATTTTACGGGATTGGGAGAAAGTGAAGGTGATTTTGGCGATACTAACTTTTCTGGAAACGTTGAGGATTTAATTGCCGCAGCAGATTATCTGAATGATAATTACAGCGCTCCTACCCTCTTTATCGGACATTCATTGGGAGGTGCTGCCGCTATTTATGCTGCAGCCCAAGTGAACTCAATAAAGGCGGTTGCAACAATTGGGGCGCCATCCAATCCTAAACATGTACAAAATTTACTGCAAAGTAGCATTGCTGAGATCAAAAAAAATGGGAAGGCGATTGTAAACCTCAGTGGCAGGGATTTCACCATAAAGAAACAGTTCCTAGATGATTTGGAGCACAAAACATTGTCGGAAACTGTAAAAAATCTTCGCAAACCTATTTTAATCATGCATTCTCCCCAGGATAATACCGTTGGTATAAAAAATGCAGAAGAAATCTATAGGGCTGCCCATCATCCAAAAAGTTTTATTTCGTTAGATGGTGCAGATCATTTATTGATGGATAAAAAAGATTCCAATTATGCGGGCGAAGTCATATCAGGCTGGGCGAAAAGATATCTGAAGATTACTGATTCAGAAGATTTGCCTAAAACCAAGCACCAAGTGGTTGCAAGCTTGGATTTTGATGACGAATTTACCACAGCAATGAAAGTTGGCAACCATTATATGATTGCAGATGAACCCACAAGCTATGGCGGAAATGACTTTGGGCCGTCTCCATATGAATTGGTTTCAGCCGGTCTATCGGCCTGTACCGCAATGACGCTACAAATGTATGCAAAGCGTAAAGATTGGCATATAGACAATGTTGAAGTACACACCTCCTACAGTAAAACACATGCTTTGGATTGTGAGGATTGTGAATCATCAAACGCCAAAATCGATACGTTTCATAGAGAAATCAAAATTACTGGGGATTTTGACGAAAAACAAATGGAACGCTTGCTTCAAATTGCAGATAAATGCCCTGTGCATAAGACATTACATAATGAAACACAGGTAATTACCAAAATCGTTTCATAAAGAAACTTAAGTCATGTTCTATGTGTTTATTTATTGACATGCCACATCACTTAAGATTCAAATCTAACCGACCAACTATTGCGCTACTCGAATTATTACTTAACTTTAGATCAGAATCTAAAAACAAAGCAAAGATGAAAAAAATAAAATTAATTGTATTGGCTCTTGTCGTACTAGCAGGTTACAACTGTAAAGAAGCAAAAAAAGAAGCTCAAGACAAGGTAGCCGAGGAAGTTAAAGAGGAGGAAAATGTCGAGGTTATTAAGTTTTCAATGGAACCAAAGAGTAATAGTACTGTAAAGGGTGAGGTTACATTCACACAAGAAGATGGCAAAGTTACTATGTTCGCAACTTTTTCAGGACTGTCTGAAGGCGAACATGCCATACATTTACATGAAAAGGCAGACTGTTCTTCCGATGATGGTAAATCTACTGGAGGGCATTGGAACCCAACCCATGAACCACATGGTAAATGGGGAGTTGCAGAAGGATTCCACAAAGGTGATATTGGAAACTTCGTTGCGGATGCAGAAGGTAACGCAACTATGGAATTTTCGACAGATCAATGGTGTATTGGTTGTGATGATGAAAATAAGAATATTCTTGGTAAGGCCGTTATTGTACACCAAGGCGTCGATGACTTTATTTCCCAACCTAGTGGGGCTGCAGGTGCTCGCATTAGCTGTACGGGGATTATTCAGTAAGAATTGAAATGTTTTAATACAAGGAGCTGCCGTTAGGTGGCTCTTTTTTATTAATAAACAATCTTTATTTGGTTACTCAATCCTTATAAAAAATAAATAAAGATCAATTGCCCATAAATTAGGTAAGTTATAGGGTGTCAAAAACTTAATTCTTAGGTAAAATGCGAGTGCAACTGACTAAAAGTCCTATAATTTGCTTTATTTTGATTTTCTAATTAACCACCTATGAACCCATCAACCTCAGGCTGGATAGATAAATTCGGATACTTGGTCAAAGACCAGGTTGACAGTTATAAGGACTTTACAGACCTATATGGTGGTTTAAAGAAGACAGGGTTTGTTTATGGTATTAATCTGAAGATTCCAAGGTTCATTACCCCAGAACATAGGTTGTCAGAAGATGAAAAAGCCAAAATTAATTTGCTGGCAGCGCTATATTTTACTTTTCGGTTTGTAGAAAAGAACCCAGACTTTGATGCCTTTTTAAATAAAGTATTTCTGTTTTATCAGGATTTAGGTTTTAATCAGATTTCATTTCTGAACAAGTTATTTACGGGCACAAAGACATCTGATAAGTTAGAGAAGCTATTGGATTCAAGGGTATACCTAGAAGATAATGTAATCAGCAAGACCTTTAATAGCATTATTACAAACTCCTTATTATATATAGATGTACTAGCTTTCAAAAGATATCTAAAGAATGATGCTGCTATAAAGGAATATGCAGAAAATCTGGAGTTTATCGCCATGAACATCATTTATCATTCGCTCAATTCAAAAGAGAAAAATAAAACTGATGATAAATTGGCACACTTGTTCGAAGCATCCTTAACCTATATAGATAGCACTACACAAACCTATGATGGAAGTTATCGGGGTAAAGTGTTAAACAATTTTTCACCTTCTGAGAATCTCTATTTTTTGGATATTGCTTCCTTGACCATTTGGGAAGACCAATCAGTTAATTATTTAGAATCCCAATACATCTATGGAATTGGTAAAGATTTAGGTTTTAATGAAAAGGAAATATCTCGGGCCTTGGAAGAAATTGCATCTTTTTTTGAGAAAAATTCCAAGATTATTCCTTTCCTTAAAGATCATAATTTGGCATTTAAGTTCTATGAAAGCATGTCGAAAGTTGTAAAAAAATTGATTATACGAAACAGTAAAAGGTTGCAAAAAGAACTTTCGGATAGTAAAGATCTGGTAGCCTTAATTTCAAAATCAACCGTCAAGGATTTAAGTCAAGCAGAGAAGAAAAAAGTACAAAGTCAGTTATTGGATATTTTTAAAAGCATACCTTCGCTCGCTATTTTCATGCTTCCAGGCGGCGCCGTTTTATTACCAATTTTCATCAAGTTGATCCCAAAATTATTACCGTCTTCTTTTGATGACAATCGTGTGGATAAAAGTAAGTAATTTCCTATTATTTTGTATTATAAGAAAAATCTATACCCTCTGTTAATATTCTATTTATCAATTCTTTAAATAGTTTTATTCCAACCATAACTTAAAGTCTCGTACCCGTTCCCTACTCACAATGATTTCTTGTTCAATATAGCGATTTAATTTGATTTTTAGGCGTGAATTTGTGTAAGAAATGATGTCTTGGATATGGTTGATATTCACATAATATTTTCTGCTCACACGAAAGAAAATTTTCGGTTCAAGTTCAGTTTCCAAATTTTCCAAGGTGGTGTCTAGAAGATAATTTCTTCCCTCGGAAGTCGCCGCATAAGTTCCTTTATTTTCACTGTAAAAACATTCGACCTCATCGGCATTGATGATTTTCAAATGTTGCCCTACCCTAGTTGTAAATCTTTTTTTGTATTCTCGTTCAATCGGGTTTACCAATAACTTTTTTATGTCCTCAAAATCCAATGAGATTTTTTGTGAAGCAGGTTTTAGTGCTTTGAATTTTTTTACAGCACTTTCCAATTCCTCATCATCAATTGGTTTTAACAAATAGTCAATACTGTTCAATTTGAAAGCTTGAAGGGCATACTCATCATATGCGGTTGTAAAAATTATGGCACTTAGTACCTCAACAGCATCGAAAATCTCAAATGAAAGTCCGTCTGATAGTTGAATATCCAAAAAAATAAGATCAGGGTGTTCATTGTTCTGAAACCATTCTATTGATTCTTCAACCGAATGCAACATGGTTGACACTTCGACATTCAAATCTGTCAACAATCGGCTAAGTCTTCTTGCAGCCGGTTTTTCATCTTCAATAATTATAACATTCATCAATCTTCACTTCTTTGATTACATTAATTATTACTAGTGCTACTCTTACTCCCTATCCTTTTCAATAAATTTTTGAAGTTGTCTTTCCTCCCATTTTTTAATAAAACCAGGAGTAAGGCCCTTTATGGTGAAACTAAGGTATTTGAATGCTACTAGCCCGTGAATCACTACACCCAACCCCCATAAAAAGGGCGTTATAAACAAATTAAGGCTATACCAGTTTTGAAACCCTTGATCAGCAACCCCTTGACCGCCCAATTGATCGTACAAAGAGACTTTTACTCCGAAAAGAATGATGTTGATTACAACATATACACTCAAGTGCCTATAAAACTTTTTAATCCTTTCTACCTTACTCTTAGCCTTCTTATACAAAACTACCTCTTTATTACTTTCTTTCATTATCTATATTTTTCAGCTTCCTTCTTATCTTTATCCATGTACTTCTGAATCTGTTTTTCCTCCCAATCTTTCCCAAAAAAAGCATTATTCGAAAAAACCTTTAGGCCATGAAAAAAGAGACCAATGCCCCAGAAAAACCACACTGCGAAAATTCCAAAATTAAAAAACGCCTCGTTAAAACTTGCACCCGCACCTAAATCCCCAACTATCTTTATGGTTGAAATAAAAGTGTTTACAAGTATATAAATGGTCAGGTGTATATAAAAACCCTTGAGTTCTTTAACCCGTTTCTTGGCTTTTCCCAACTTGTTTCTGCCGTTATTGTTCATTACTTCCATCTCCTTTGTTTTTCATCTTCCTCCATATATTCCTTGATTTTACGATCTTCCCAATCTCTTCCGAAAAAAGGGTTTATGCTAAATGCCTTAATGGCCTGAAAAACCAAACCAATACCCCAACCGAAAGCAGCCCAAAGAAACCATGGATACCTCCACTCATCCGCCCAATAATTGATACCTGCCAAAAGGGCTATAAAGAAAACATAGGACAATAAACTAGTATAAAATTTCTTAATACATTCGACTCTTTCCTTTGCCTTAAAATATTTTTTTTCCTTTTCTGAAGTTTCCATTTTCTTGTTGGTTTGTTTGAATTACTATTTAATTGATAATCCAAAAATATGATATGATATGTCCCAAACTAAATGATCCTTACCCAATTGTAGTTTTTCACGGATGGATTGTATGATTAGAACTGATCATCATCCATAAAGTTCCTGATTTTACGTTCTTCCCAGCTTTTACCCCATAATGGGTTGTAACCAAATACCTCCATTCCGTGAATCGTAACACCGAAACCCCACCCTATTGTGGGGAAAATAATCCAAGGGAAACTTGTCGTATTGTAATTAATAATTGCCAAGCAAGGTATTACGATACAATATGCTAAAAGGTTGCCATAAAACCCTTTAAGCTGTTCTACATGCTCTTTTGCCTTTTCATATCGTTTGTCGTCTATATATGTTTGTTGTGTTTCCATTAGTGTAACTTGTTTTGTTAGCAAGGGTAGCTTTACACTGAAATCCGTATCTGATTTTGTAATCTCTACTTGCCTATCTGTTAATATTCCGTAGCGTTGCTGAATATTCTGGAGTCCAACTCCACTACTCTTTTTCATTACCTGTTTTGCTTGTAGGTTGTTCTCGACAATAAGCATTCCGTCCTTTTCATAAACCTTAATATACAAGGGTTTAGAGGAAGTAACCACATTATGTTTTACTGCATTTTCGAGCAGTAATTGCAAGGAAAGTGGTACTATCTTTGCTTCTGGATTCGCACTATGCTCGGGTATTTCTAAATGTATGCTATCCTCAAAGCGCATCTTCAATAGTTTTACATATGTTTTGGCAAATTGAAACTCTTCATCAACAGAAACCAAATCCTTGTTCTTCTGTTCCAAAACATATCTATATACTTTAGACAGTGAAGTAGTGAACTTCTGGGCCTGATATGGATCCTCCTCTATCAAACTGGTCAATACATTTAAACTATTAAATAGAAAATGGGGATCCAATTGATTTTTAAGGGCGTCAAACTTGGCCGAAGCCGTGCCAGCAATTATTTTTTGCTCTTTGACCTTGGTCTCCTGGCGGTATTTATAATACCAAATGGCATAAAATATAAGTGAAATGATTATAGCAATAATCAATGAAGACTGGTAATATCCCGGTCTTTCATTGGTCAGAAACTCGATTAGGGGCATTTTTTCAAATACAACAAGAAGTACAATGCGTGAAAGGAAAATACCCAATATTGAAACGAGAATATTCCCCGAAATACCAATGGTAAATCTTTTTAAAGAAAAAAGGTCATGCTTATAGGTTACAATAAGGTATTGGATCCAATAGGCATTGACCAAATATAGGATTATCGCGAATATCATATTTTGATAATATTTGGTCCATGCAATTTGATAATTGAAACCATCATCAAACCTGCCCATAAAAAAGTATATAGCAAGCAAAATGAAATAGATTAAAGTGCCTATTAGAATTGCCCTTATCAAATGACTAATAAATCTTTTCATTAATTAATTGTTCTTATTTACAGTTTTCAACTACCTCTTCTGCTCTATCTTTTCCCCAATTAGGATGAAATTCAGACTCCGGTTTAAAGTTAGCAAAAAGTTCCAAGGCGTGTTCTACATCTTTACAATAGGGCGCTATATCTTGGCCAAAGAATCGAGCCGAACCCATATCCCATTCTGCCTTCGAAAAAACAACCCTCGGATTATTGGGAGCCAATTGCAAGGCTTTTTGGTATAATGCGGCTACTTTACCAGAAAGTGTCATGCCATAAGTAGCACCATCGTAGGCCACCCATGCTGTGTGAATCAGGGCTTGTTGTATGAGGATCTCAGGATTATTTGGAGAAATAGCCTTGGCCAGGTCAACATATTCCTGTGCTTTCCCCAATTGCTGGCTTAGCTTTTCCTTATCCCGTTCTCCAAAAGATGCCACTGTATTTACTTGGGAAGCATAATAAGCAGGTAGCCAATTATCCAATTCCACAGCTGAAATTCGTTCGAACATATTTGATGCTTCAGCTATTTCGCCTTCTCCCCATAATTGAAATGCTTTTTGCATGCCTGCGTTATATTTATCTTGAGCAGCAGCCATTGTTCCGATAAATAATAGTGCTAATGTGATTACTTTTTTCATGATTTATCTGTTTTATTTATTTAATGCCTCAAATTTGCAGTAATCCCAGGCTACATCTAAAAAAGAAATACCCAATTGTAGTTTTTAGCGGATGGGTTGTTATTCCCATTGAATTCTTCATTTATTTTAAAGTAATTTTGCCCCATGGTCAGACAAATTCAATTAAGGGTATCCTTGAAGGAAGAATCCCAAAAGGACATCCTTCTAAAAAAAGTTGCCAAGTATTTGGGTGAATCTGAAAATAACCTTGTCATAAAAGTTTTACGAAAATCGATTGATGCACGTAAACCCACCATTTATTTCAATTATAAAATGAAAGTTTACATTCGGGAAAAACCGAATGAAGAAGCCGCTTATTCTTTTGATTATAAAGATGTTTCCAAAGCGAAAGAGATACATATAGTCGGGTTTGGTCCTGCAGGCATGTGGGCAGCACTTAGGTGCCTCGAATTAGGTTATAAACCTGTGGTATTGGAACGTGGAAAAAAAGTACAGGAACGTAGACGCGATTTAAAGGCCATAAATCAAGACCATATTGTCAACGAAGATTCCAATTATTGTTTTGGTGAAGGGGGTGCGGGCACCTATTCTGATGGGAAGCTATATACCCGAAGTCTAAAACGCGGCGATGTACGCCGTATTTTTGAAAGCCTGGTGCACCATGGTGCCACCAACCAAATTCTGGTAGATGCACATCCGCATATTGGCACCAATAAACTACCGAAAATAGTTCAAAATATTCGCGAAACTATCTTAAAACACGGAGGTGAAATACACTTTGAAACCCGTGTTACCGATTTTATAATCAGAAATAACAAGTTACAGGCCATCATACTTCAAAATGGTCAAGAAATGAACGTGAATCGGGTGATACTTGCTACTGGGCACTCCGCTAGGGATATATTTTATTTATTAAATAATAAAAAGGTCGCTTTAAAGGCAAAATCATTCGCTATGGGTGTTCGGGTAGAACATCCACAACAAATCATAGACTCCATCCAATATCATTGCAAAGGAGATCGTAATGAATTGTTGCCAGCTGCCTCTTACAGTTTAGTACAACAGGTGAAAAATAGAGGCGTCTATTCCTTTTGCATGTGTCCAGGCGGATTTATCGTCCCAGCGGCTACTGCCCCCGGGGAAGTTGTGGTTAACGGAATGTCCCCATCAAAGCGGAACAACTTATTTGCAAACTCGGGTATTGTCGTAGAAATAAATGTGGATGAGGATATTCCCAAATATGAGAAATTCGGGGTTTTAAAAGGTTTGGAATACCAAAAAACTCTGGAACGTTTGGCTTTTACCGCAGGTGGCCGATCTCAAGTTGCACCGGCACAAAGGCTTACAGATTTTGTTGAAGGGAACCTATCAGCAGATCTGAACCCTACTTCCTATCAACCAGGGTTAAAGTCTGCACCCTTACATTCGCTCTTACCTAAATTAATTGGTAGTCGGCTAAGAGCTGGATTTTCGGAATTTGGTAAAAAAATGCACGGTTATTACACGGCTGAGGCCAATATTGTTGGTGTAGAATCAAGAACTTCTTCCCCCGTAACCATTCCCAGAAATGAAAATTTGGAACATATAGAAATTGGGGGGCTTTTTCCTTGTGGGGAAGGTGGTGGTTATGCCGGAGGTATCGTTTCTGCAGCGATGGATGGTGAGCGTTGTGCAGAAGCTGCAATAAGAGGACTTTAAGCACATATTTTACGTTCCAATCATTATCCGAACTATTCCGTTACCTTTGCCGCTTATTCTTCACGATACATGACATTCAAAGATTTAGGAATTATAGAACCCATCCTTAGGGCCCTTGAGCTAGAAGGATATACCCATCCCACACCAATCCAAGAACAGGCAGTACCAATTCTATTGGGCGGAAAAGACCTTTTGGGTGTTGCACAGACCGGTACAGGAAAAACAGCCGCATTTGCTGTTCCTATAATACAACACATATATAATGACCAGCTGCCACATGGGCATTCCCGTAAAATCAAAGCGCTCGTTGTTACACCAACGCGCGAGTTGGCCATACAAATTGGGGAAAGCTTTACTGCTTATGGTAAGTTTACCGGAATAAAGAACACCGTAATTTTTGGTGGTGTTAAGCAGGGTAAACAAACCCAGGCATTACGAAACGGAGTGGATGTTTTGATAGCAACACCTGGCCGTTTGTTGGATTTGATGAATCAAGGATATATTTCATTAAAGGACGTTGAATTTGCAGTTTTGGATGAAGCTGACCATATGTTGGATATGGGTTTTATTCATGATATCAAAAAAATCATTGCCAAACTTCCCCAAAAAAGACAATCACTGTTTTTTTCAGCTACTATGCCCAAGGATATTGTAGAACTTTCTCGAAAGATCCTTGGTGATTTTGAACGGGTTACTGTGAAACCAGAGCAAGCTACAGCGGAAAAGGTAGAACAATTGGTCTATTTTGTAAGCAAAGGAAATAAGGTAAACTTATTGGTCCATTTACTTCAAGAACAACCTGGCAGTTCAGCTTTGGTCTTTTCACGCACGAAACATGGAGCGAATAAAATCGTTAAAAAATTAGGACAGGCAGATATTAGCTCTGCTGCCATTCACGGTAATAAATCGCAAACGGCAAGACAAAAAGCGCTAGGTGATTTTAAGGACGGAAAACTTAAGGTGCTGATTGCCACAGATATTGCCGCTCGAGGTATCGATGTGGATAATCTTTCCTTGGTCGTAAATTTTGATTTACCCAATGTTCCAGAAACCTATGTGCACCGAATTGGCAGAACGGGACGAGCAAGTGCCAGTGGCATTGCCATTTCTTTCTGTGATCGGGAAGAACGCCCCTATTTGAGGGATATTGAAAAACTAATAAAGCAAGAAGTGCCTCGAATGCTTGAACATCCCTTTTTGGAGGAGTTTCAAGAAGAAAGTAAATCCCAAAGGGATCAAGGTCCCCAAAGACATAAAAATCCGAATCAATCCCAAAATCGAAACCGATCCAGAAATTCGAATTATAGAGGAAAAAGCAGTGGATATCGAGGCAACAGCAATCGAAATAAATCAAGGGGAAGGGATTAAATATCTCCATTCCAATATACTTCTATACTACTATATTAAACTACCCATTACAGTATCAATATAGTCATCTACCTCTTTTTGGTTATGAAACTTGGCGAATAAAGAAAGACCTTGCAGACTGGCCAATAAATAGGATGCATATTTTCGGCTATCAAATTTTATCGGCATTTCTTCATTGAATTTTATTTTTTCAAGCAAAATATAAAAAGTTTCCCTTAAATCGGCGAAATGGGAATCAAGTTCAAAAGTAATATCAGGGTCCTTTTCACCTACTTCCATCCCGGTATTGATCATTAAACATCCATAGGGGTTTTGACCCGATTGTATCCCATGGCCATAAGCCTTGAAAAAACAACATAAGTCATCTAAGTGTCCCTTTGAATTCAATAAATCTTTTAAGAATGTTGCTTGAACGAAACTCTTGTATTTCTTGAGTACCTCCACGAAAAGCCCTTTTTTACTTCCAAAGCTGGAATATATAGAGAATTGGTTGATACCCATATCTTTTTCAAGCATACGTAATGATGTACTTTCGAACCCATTGGCCCAAAAAGTTTGCATGGCTTTTTCGACAACAAGATTTTCTTGATATCCTTTTTTACGAGACATAGT
>Ga0316189_10000834_pt1 | contig 30890 bp, 21 predicted proteins | sample LowCovwburrow_MG_FD_204930 | JGI IMG/M metagenome (GOLD analysis project Ga0316189, IMG submission 204930) | Coastal sediment microbial communities from Maine, United States - Lowes Cove worm burrow | ecosystem: Environmental > Aquatic > Marine > Coastal > Sediment | place: USA: Maine...
TGAAGACCTTTTGCATCCGCGCGAGGTCCGAGAAGAAGAAGAGGTTGCCGCCGCGGACGCTCGAGATCTCGGTCGCTAGCTCGGCGCCAAATTGGACGCCGACGCCGATCGTCGTCATGCCGATCCCCGCCTTCGAGGCCGCCCGGGCCATCCCGATAAACGAAGTCGCGTCAGTGCGACCGACGTTCGGACGCTCGTCGGTGAAGAGCATCACCCGGGTACTACCCCTGTGGCGCCCGGCCTCGGCCCGCGCGAGGTCAAAGCCGACCCGCAGGCCCTCCTCCATGGCCGTGGACCCCTGGCTCTGGATCGCCCGGATCGAGCGGGCGAGCGCCCGACGGTTACGGACCTGGGTCGGCTTGAGATAGACGTGGGCGCGGTCGCCGTAGAGAACGATCGAGAGGCGATCGTCCGGGCCAAGCTCATCGAGCGCGCGGAGGAGGCTCTCCTTGACCAGCTCGAGCGGCTCTCCAGACATCGAGCCCGACTTGTCGATCACGGCGACCAGGCTGAGCGGGGCCCGGCGAAAGGTCTTCGGGTCGATCCCCGAGGAGAAGCCGAGCTGGGCGAGATAGCGGACCTCAGGCTGGACGATCAGTCCCGCGGGGACGGCCTCGCCGACGGTGCAGAGGAGGGATTGGCAGCGTCCGCGCCTCTTCACTGGCAGGTCGTGCTCGGAGAGGAGACCCTCCGGCGTAAAGACGTTCGGGTGGGGGATCTCGCCGCTCGCCACCCGCGAACGGAAGAATTCGATGTCCTGAGCGCCCCCCGGGGTCGCCCCCATCTCTCCCATCATCGGGTCCGCGGCAAAGTCATAGCTCGGCGCAGGACTGAGCATCTTCCGCTTCGGCTCACGCTCGCGCTTGCGCGGTGACTTGAGGGCAGCCGCCGGCTCAGGCGCGACCAGGGCGGCGATCGGCAGGGCGAGGGCGAGGGCGACAACGAGTCCAAAGCTGCGCATGTCGGAGGTTCCACGCAGCAGCGTCGCGCTCGATCTCTGCTCGATCGTAAAATCGATGTATTCGCCCCCCTGCCGCGGTCGATGCGCGGGGCTCTTCACTCCAGGGCACGCCCGGCCTTGCTCCCCCCCCTTCCAGGCCGTGTTCTCACACGAGGGTGACGGCTCACCTCCTGCTTGTCGACAGGCGGAGCATGAGGGCTGTAGGCGGGCGGGCGAGGGGCGACGAGGCGGGTCCCTCGCGACGCGGGTCCTCCCATGCCACGTGCTCGCCACGGGTAGGGATGAAGTGCTTGAAGAGACAAGATACGCGTGGCTCCGCGCGAGGCACGGGTCCTCCCGCTGCGTCCCACCCGTCGCCCCTCGCTCGCCCGAGTGAGTCTGCCGGGGCTCCGCTTGACGCTCTCCGGAGGTCTCTCGTGACAGAGTGCCCCTTTGTGCGGATCACATGATCCCGCGAGCAGATCGCGAACAACAACGCTCATCGCCGGTCCAACTCTAGCTCGTGGCGAAGTCCAAGCGAGCGACCCTCTCTGACGATTCTGCGAGCTCCCCAGGACACAACGTGCGCGCGAGCCACGTCAGCATGGAGGTCTGAAGCCCTAGTCGCCCTGGTCCCCCTGGTCCCCCTGGTCGTAATCATCCTCTCATCCATGCTCAACGCGACGACCATCAGAGTCGGCGCCGACCAGACCGCGCTCCTCCGCGGCGCCCGACCGGCCACCGCGAACCTAGTCTAGCGAGCTGATCATCCGATTGGGCAGCTCGCACTTACGCTATGACCACTATGAGCGCGGCGAGCTGAGTGTATTGTTCATCCCACCGAGCGTGGGTGGTACGCGACGATAGCAGCCTAATCGTCGTACATGCGGCGGAGGCCAGCGGAGAGGTACTCGTACAGGATTTCGCTCTGAAAATCGCTGAGATAGCGAGCGATCTCGTCGTTTGACCTCCTTCGTTCGTCGACAGGAACGAGCTCTATCGGGCACTTGAGCTTCCCCGCATCGGCCACAAGCTCGATATCGTGTTCGTTGACATATCCCTACAGTACGACCAGACCTTCGGAGGAGCGCCCATACTGCATGAGGAAGCGCACTCGCCCCGCAAATACCTCCGATGCGCATTCGAGCAAGCTAGGGAAAGATCTTGCCCGGATTGAGCAGACGATCGGGATCCCACGCCCGCTTGAGCGCGAGCTGAAGCTCCCGCAGCGCGGCTGGCTGCTCTAGCGGCATATAGGGGCGCTTGCTCAGGCCGATCCCGTGCTCACCTGAGAGAGTCCCGCCGAGGGCGATGGTCGCCGCGAAGAGCTCGCCTACGGCCTGGCCGACCCGCTGCTCGACGTCGGCGGCGGAGCTCGGGTCGTAGAGGAAGTTGACGTGGAGATTGCCGTCGCCGGCATGACCGAAGGAGGCGGTGTCGAGGCGATGACGCGCACCGATCGCCCGAGCCGCGGCCGCGAGCTCCGGGAGGCGCCCAATCGGCACGGCGACGTCCTCGGAGATCTTCCGCGGCCAGCGGGCGCGGAGGCTGTGGCTGAGCGCCCGCCGCACGTCCCAGAGCTGCTCACAGGTCGCCGGATCGCGGGCGACCTCGACCGTCAGCGCCCCCGCCTCCCGACACCGCGCGGCCGCCCGCTCCAGGGCGGCGTCAAGGCCCGCCTCGTCGCCGTCGAGCTCGAGCCAGAGGAGCGCCCCCGCCTCCTCGGGCACAGGCACCGCGAGCCCTCCGTTCGCCCGCAGGACAGCGGCGCAGGTCCGGTCGGCGAACTCGAGCGCCGCCGGCGAGAGGCCGCCGCGGAGGCAGCGTTGGACCCCATCGCAGGCGGCGGCCTCGTCCGGGAACGCGGCCAGGAGGGTCAGCGTCGCGCTCGGCTTGGGCAGCAGCCTCAGGGTGCAGGCGGTGGTCACCGCCAAGGTCCCCTCGGAGCCGACGAGGAGGCTGACCAGATCGTAGCCGGTCACGCCCTTGATCGAACGGTGACCGAGCGTCAACGCTTCGCCGCCGCCGGTGATCACGTCGAGGCCGAGAACAAACGCCCCCGTGACCCCGTACTTGCACGCCCGCGGACCGCCTGCGTTGGTCGCCACATTTCCGCCGATCGAGCACTTTTTCAGGCTCGCCGGATCGGGCGGATAGAAGAGCCCGACCGCCTCAGCCTCGGCCTGGAGGCGAGCGGTGATCACCCCGGGCTCGACCGTCGCCAGCAGCGAGCTCCGGTCGATGTCGAGGATCGCGTCGAGCTCGGCCAGATCGAGGACGACCCCGCCGTGATCCGCGAGGCAACCGCCCACCGTCCCGGTGCCGGCGCCGCGCGGCGAGAGGGGGATCCTGTGGGCGCGACACAGCTCGACGATCTCGACCACCTCGGCCCGCTCCCGCGGCCGCAGGACCAGGGCCGGCATGTAGGGCCCCTCGGCGCCGTCGTCCTGGGCGTAGGGCCCACGGTCGACGACCACGAGCTCTGCGCCGAGACGCGTGACGAGGGCATCGTGGAGATCTTCGACGGCGAGCATGACCCTCTCCTCATACCCCGAGCGCCGGTCGCAGGTCCCCGAGGAACGCCTGAGAACGTCGAAGCGCGCCTGACCTTCGCCAGACGCGCCTAGGAGTCCTCGATCGCTCAAGGCCGCAGCGTGAGGCCGCGAGCTAGACCGAGAAGGAGGAGCCGCAGCCGCAGGAGCCGGTGGTGTTCGGGTTGGAGAACTTAAAGCCGGCGCCCTGGAGGCCCTCGACGTAGTCGATCGTCGTCCCCATCAGGTACATGAAGCTCATCTGGTCGCAGAGGAGCTGGATCCCCTGGACGTCGAAGACATTGTCGCCCTCGGCAGGCTCGTCAAAGTAGAGGTCGTACTGGAAGCCAGCGCAGCCGCCACCCATGACCTTGACGCGGAGGCCGTAGCTGGCCTCGATGTCCTCGGCCTCACGGATCTCGCGGACCTTCGCGGCCGCGACCTCGGAGAGGGCGAGGGCCCCGACCATCGCCGGGTCTTGGATCGCCTCGGCGACCGGGCTGGGGGCCGAGTCGCTAGCAGCTGGAGTGTTCGCTTCGATCTGTGGCTCTGACATGGGTCTTTTCCTTCACCGGGCGGGCGATGTTGTACGCCAGACGGCCGCCTAAGAAATGTGACGCTACGTAAGATGCTTCGAGAGTCCCGGGCGGTCAAGGACTCTGCAAGCGTGTTTGCGCGAAGAACGCGAAGAACGCGGACATCTTGAGGGATCCTCTCGCGACGCTCAAGGGCTTTGACAGGCCGCGTGCGCATCTCCTACCGTGGAACGGCCCTACTTTGCGCCACTATCTGCGCACACACGCGCCAACCTGCGCCGGCGTTCGCGCGCCGATGTCGCACTCCCGCAACGTCCCCCGCATCTTCGGAGATCTATGAAGCATCGCATCCGCTTCGGTGTCGCCCTCGCACTCGGCCTCGGCCTCGCCTGCGGCGAGAGCCGTGAAGAACAGCTCCAGCGTCAGCTGGGCTACAGCAAAGAGAAGACCGAAAAGACGGAGGCCGCGGAGGAGGTGCCCCCGGATCCCATCCGTGAGGAGCTCCGGCCCCTCCTCGAGAAGATCTACTCCCACGAGCGCCTCCCCGGCGTCGTCGACGAGAACGTCTTCGTCGAGAACGAGCGCTACCCCTACGAGCTCCAGGCGGGCGTTCTCGCGGTCGTCAAGGTGCCCACCGGCGTCGCCAAAGAGGCCAAGATGAAGGCGATCATCCTCGGCACCGCCGAGGCCGACGCCTGGGTCTTCCGCAAGGAGGCGCGGCGTGACTACGCCCAGCTGATCCACAAGGTGAAGTACGGCTTCGGCGAGGACACCAAGACCCAGATCCTCCGCGGCTACGCCGATCTCCGCCTCCTCTCGGTCTTCAACGCGCCGGACATCGACGAGACGATAGGCGCCCTCTCCGGCGACGCTCAGAAGGTCGCCAAGGAGATGAAGCAGGAGTACACGACCAACCGGGACAAGTACTGGGGCGAGTGGATGGGCGTGAAGATGTATGCCCGCCGAGCGGTCTCCGGCGATGAGCCCTACCGTTCGCTGCTCCGCGGTCTCGCCTCGGGCATCGGCACCGTCGAGGTCAAGCCGCGCAGCTGGGCCGACTCCGTCGCCGCTCCCTTCGCCTCGTGGGCCAAGGCGATCGCCGACAACGAGGAGCTTCTGATCAAGCTCACCGGCTACCGCGAGCTCCGCGAGCGGGTCGACTTCCTCAGCGACACCCACGCCCTGTGGGTGATCGAGGGCAGCGATCAGGTCCCGGAGAAGGCCAAGGACCTCAAGCCCGACAAGGCCAGCGGATACGCCGTTCTCCGCGAGGATCTCGGCAGCGGCTACAACGAGCTGACCTTCGTCTTCGCAAAAAAGCTCAGCGGAGGGGCGCTCAAGCGCGCCTTCCTCCACTCGCTGATCTTCCGCCAGCTCCTCACCGACTACCAGCTCCTCGCCACCGCCGGCGGCGACTGGGCTGAGCGCGAGTCGGACGGATCGCTGGTCAAGGACTCGTCGATCGTCCCCGACGAGATGGACCCGCTCTACGCCCGCTGCGGCGCTGACGGTGCCCTCGACAGCCTCATCAGCGGCTTCAGCGGCGATTTCTCGATCCTCCAGGGCGTGCCGATCAAGGAGAAGAACCCGGAGAAGGTCATCTCCGTCGCCCACAAGTGCGTGATCGATGGCGGCAAGCCGCGGATCTTCGTCCCCGCAAAGGACGACGAGTTTGCCCTCGAGGGTCCGGCCCCCGCCTCTCGCCTGGCGCTCTTCCAGATGCTCGCCCGCTTCGAGAAGATCGACGTCAACGTCGCCGGCATGGGCGACGACGCCAAGCGGACCGAGGAGGACGACGCCATCGACGAGGCCGAGGCGCTCCTCAAGCAGCTCGAGGCCAAGCAAAAAGAAGAGGACAAGTAGGGGGTAGCCAGGCTGCTCCGCCGCCCTTGCGAGGGCGGCCTGAGTCCCGAGCTGGACGCGCGAGATCGCGCGGGCTCGGGATTCGTCGTTCTCGGCCCCCCCGGGCGCCCCGAATGACATGTCTGAAGGGACACGATAGCCGCGCCCTCGGGGTGTCTGACGCAGCCGAGCCGCCGATGATCCGAACCAGACCATCTGCGCCTCGAGATGTCCGCGCTGGTGGTCGACGGGCGCAGGCGCCGCTATCATCGCCCGGCCGATGTCCGACCTTGAGCTGAGCACCCTCGAAACCATGGACGAAGCCGCAGTCGAGGCGGCCCTCCCGACCCTCACGCAAGCTGGCCTCGAGGTTCTCCTCCGGCGGGCCAACCGCGAGTACTGGGACCACGACGCGCCGACCCTCTCGGACCCGCTCTACGACCGCCTGGTCGAGCGCCTGCGCAAGCTCGATCCCGACGCCGCGGTCCTGGGTGAGATGGGCCCGAGCCCCTCCGACGGGCCCAAGCTCGACGCCGACGAGGCGATCCGTCTCCCGCCAGGCGAGCGCCTGGGGGCGACCGTCGTCCACAAGCGGCCGATGCTCTCCCTGGGCAAGTGCTACAACGAGGCCGATCTCCTCTCCTGGGCCGACAAGATCACCGGCGACTTCGTCGTCATGCCGAAGATGGACGGGATCGCCTGCTCTCTCCGCTACGACGAGAAGGGCGCGCTCGTCCTCGCCGCGACCCGCGGCTCGGGCACCGAGGGCGAGGACATCACCGTCAACGTCACGGGGATCGCCGACGTGCCGACGGCGATCAAGGCGGAGCACGCCGAGGGGATCGAGGTCGAGGTCCGCGGCGAGCTCTACATGACGCTCAGCCACTTCGAGCTCTACAAGGAGGAGCACTCCCACCCGCGCAACCTCACCGCCGGCTCGGTCAAGCAGAAGGACCCGAGCAAGAGCCGCGCCGCCCACCTCTCGTTCTTCCCCTACGACGTGATCGGCCCGGACCTGCCGGACGAGCGGGCCAAGTTCGAGCTCCTCAAGGCGGTCGGCTTCCGCGTCGAGGGCTTCGAGATCGCCAGCAAGGAGGAGCTCCAGGCGACCTTTGAGCGCTTCGTCAAGGATCGTCCGGGCCTCGACTACGAGATCGACGGCGTCGTCTACCGGGCCTCGCTCACCTCGGAGCACGCTCGCCTCGGCGAGACCGGCCATCACCCGCGCTACGCGATCGCCTACAAGTTCCAGGGCGTCGTCGGCCACACCGAGCTCCTCGACGTGCTCTGGTCGGTCTCCCGCAACGGCACGATCACCCCGGTCGCGCTCGTCGAGCCCCTGGAGCTGAGCGGGGCGATGATCGGCCGGGCCAGCCTCCACAACGTCAACCGCTTCTTGGAGCTCGGTCTGACCCGCGGCTGCAAGGTCGAGATGAGCCGCCGCGGCGGCGTGATCCCCCAGGTCGAGTCGGTCGCCGAGGAGGGTCCAGGCGCCGTCGCCTTTGAGGTGCCGACCGCCTGCCCGGCCTGTGGAGGCAAGGTCGAGCGCCGAAAGAAGCGCGAGGGCGAGTTCCTCTGGTGCGCCGACCCGAAGAGCTGCGATCAGGCAGGCCTCAAGGAGCTCGAGCACTTTGCCAAGGTGATCGACATCCAGGGCTTCGGCCCAAAGATCGTCGCCCAGGCGGTCGACGCCGGGCTCCTCAGCAGCCCGATCGACTTCTACCGCCTCCGCCAGGGCGATCTCGCCGGCCTCGAGCGCCTCGGGGACAAGAGCGCCAAGCGGCTGATCGAGCAGGTCGACGCCCACCGCGAGGTGCCGCTGCCGATCTTCCTCAAGTCCCTCGGGGTCGAGCACCTCGGCCGCCAAAACGGCACCCTGCTCGGGGCCAACTTCGGCACCCTGGCGGCGATCCGGGCGGCGACCCGCGACGACCTGATGGCGATCAAGGGGATCAAGGACGCGATCGCAGACGCGATCGTCGACGGTCTCAAGGAGCGGGCCGCGCTGGTCGACGGGCTCTTGGAGCACATCACGGTGATCGAGGGCGAGGCGGCGCTGCCCACGGACGTGCCGGCGGCGGACGGGGCCTTCTCCGGCCAGAGCTTCCTCTTCACCGGAGCGCTGACGACCTGCACCCGTAGCGAGGCCCAGGCGAAGGTCCGTGCGCTCGGCGCGGAGACCCCGAGCGGCGTCTCCAAGACCCTCTCCTACCTGGTCGTCGGCGGCGATGAGCTGGCGAGCGGCAAGAAGTCGTCCAAGATCAAGAAGGCCGAGGCTCAGATCGCCAAGGGCGCTCCGCTCAAGATCATCTCCGAGGCGGACTTCAACACCCTCCTCGCCGGCGAGGGCTAGGCGTCGTCCATTCCTGGGGCCCGCCGGCCGCCAGCGACTCGCCCTCGACTCGCCCTCGACTCGCCTACCGACTGCGGCCCGGTGCGGCCGGTGCGGCCGGTGCGGCCCCCCCTGAAGCGGTCAGGTGCGGTCTCGTGGCCCCGCCCGGCCCCGATAGGATAGAAAAGAACAACCGGGGAGGCAGGGGATTCAACGATGACCGAAGACCAGAGCAAGCTCGACAAGATCGTCGCCTCGCGGATGAGGCTCCGCAGCCGCTTCGAGGCGCAGATGTTGGCGACGCCCTCCCTCGCCGACGACAAGCCCCAGGGGACAGGTCCTATAAACCGCCACGGGATGCCCGAGCTGCCGCCCGGTCAGCACCGGACGAAGAAATGGCCGGTGCTCGACCTCGGGACAAAGCCGCAGATCACCCGCCAGGAGTGGCGCCTCCAGCTGGACGGCGCCTGCCTCTCCCCGCGGACCCTCACCTGGGAGGACCTGATGGCGCTCGACCAGCTCGAGGACACCAGCGACTTCCACTGCGTGACGACCTGGTCCAAGCTCGGGATCCGCTGGCGCGGCGTCCGCCTCCTCGACGTGCTCGCCCTCGCCGAGCCCGAGGAGGAGGCCAGCCACCTCTTCTTCCACGCCTCTGACGGCTATACGACCAACTTCGCGATGGCCGAGGCGGTGAAGCCCGACGTGCTCCTGGTCTACGAGGCCGACGGCGCGCCGCTCGAGCGAGCCCATGGCGGGCCCGTACGGGTGATCACGCCGCAGCTCTACGCCTGGAAGGGCGCGAAGTGGGTCTCACGGATCGAGCTGCTGCGCGAGAACCGGCTCGGCTTCTGGGAGCGAAGCGGCTATTCAGACACCGCCCACCCCTGGCGGAACGATCGCTATAGCCGCGGCTGAGGACACGATCGTCTCCCGCCCTCGCGCCGCTCCTATGAAGGACCTCCTTTCTGTGAGGATGCACGGGCTCCCACGGATTGACGGTGGACCCGGGATCCCAAGGCGGGTGGGCGATCGATCGAGCCGCGAGCGCGAGCCCGCCGAAGGGCGTCACGGGAGCGGGCTCCACGGGGGCAGATGCGTTGGCCTCGCTGTGGCTCGTCCTTCCGTAGTCCTGACAGTCTAGCTCTGGTGGGGCTCTTCTCAGTGGTTGGCTGAGGGTGGAGGCAGCGCCGGGAGGTGCTACAGGCGCTCTATGGAGATGAAGAGACCTCTTCAAGGGAGGCTCGGGACCGCGAGAGCAGGCTCCCTGGGCTGCGTCTGCCTCATGATGTTGACGCTGCTGAGCGCCTGCAAGGCCAGCCCGTGCAGCGATGATAATCTCGAGCTTCCGCCGAACCTCGCCAAGCTCCCGGTCATCGACGACGAGAGCTCACTCATCTGTCCTGGTTCTCGGAGAATAGGTAGAAAGGCGTGGGAGACCGGCCCTCGCGAAACGCCGGCGTCATGCGCTCACGAGCGGAGCGCCGCTATCATGCGCTCACGAGCGGAGCGCCGGCGTCATGCGATCCGTGACCCAGCGGGCGAGGCCGGGGAAGAGCCGCGAGAGGGTGTAGATCCGGGGATAGATGACCCGTGGGCGCCGGCGCTCGACGGCGCTGGCGATCCGACGGGCGAGGAGCTGCGGCTTGCCGGTCGGGAGACCGCCCATCACCGCGCTCTCTTCATAGCGGGTCCGGGCCGCAGCCTCCATCGCCGACTCGACGGGGCCGGGGTAGACCGTGACGACGTGGACCCCGTAGGGCTTGACCTCCGCGCGTAGCCCCTCTGAGGCGGCCGCGAGCCCGGCCTTCGCGGCGTTGTAGAAGAACATGCCGGGGGTCGGGGCGAGGCCGGCGACGGAGGCGATGTCGACGATCGTCCCCGCACGGCGGGCGATCATCGACGGGAGGATCGCGTGGGTCAGGCGCAGCGGAGTGTGGAGGTCGAGCTGGAGGAGGCGGGTCGCGTCGTCGAAGTCGGTGCCGGTGACCGAACCGACGATCTGGATCCCGGCGTTGTTGATCAGCACGTCGACAGGGCCGAGCGCAGCCTCGGCCTCGGCGAGGACCGCCGGGGCCGCCTCACTCTGGCTGAGGTCGCGGTCGAGCACGCAGGTCTTGCCCTCGGGGGCACACCCCGCGATCGCCTCGAGGAGGGCCCTTCGTCGGGCGATCAAGGTGACCGCAGCGCCGCGGGCGATGTACTCGCGGGCGATCGCCTCGCCAATTCCACTAGAGGCTCCGGTGACGACGACGTGCATCCCGCGACCATACCCGAGGCGATCGCGGAGCTGACCCCGCCAACGCTGCTCGAAACGTCCCCTCCGCCGCTGCTGGCACAGAGTTCACCGGCGCTTGCGAAGGAGATGGCGTCAGGACCGGCTCTCCGCCGCGTCCTCGTCCCGATGCCTGCGACTGTCGGGTGCCCCCCCCTCGGGCCAGCTCCTGCGAGGAGCGGCCGGACCTTGAGGCGAGCGGCTCGATCCCTCGCGCGGGACTCCACCCTCGCCCCAACACACCGGAGGAGGACGAGGGCCTGCGACCTACGCCCCGTCAGCGACCTACGCCCCGTCAGCGACCTACGACCTACGCCCCGTCAGCGACCTACGACCTACGCCCCGTCAGCGAAAGGATCGCTGAACGCCGGGTCGCTGAGGAACGTCTCGTCGGTGAAGCTGTGGAGAAACTCGAGCAGGTCGAGCTTCTCGTCCTCGGTCATCTCGAAGCCCCGGACCAGCGGATCCTTGAAGGGGCTCTCGCGGCCATCGCCGGCGTGCGGGCCCTCGGTCAGCTCACGACCGCCCGCGGCGTACAAGTCGATGACCTCCTCCAGGGTCTCGACGCTGCCGTCGTGCATGTAGGGTCCGGTGACCTCGATGTTGCGCAGGCTCGGGGCCCGGTAGCGACCCATGTCGGCGGCCTTGCCGGTGAACTCGAAGAGGCCGACGTTGGGCAGCGGATAGCCCCCCTCGCCGTCGACGTTGTAGAGCCCCGTGTTGAAGAAGCTCAGCTCGCGCTGGGTCGACTCGGCGGCGAAGAAGGCGGCCGCGAGGTTGAGCCCAGCGTGGCAGTGGTAGCACTCAAAGCGCTCCGAGAAGAAGAGCTGGAAGCCGCGCTTGGCCCCCTCGGAGACCGCGCTCTGATCGGCGCCGTAGAGGTAGCGATCGTAGGGCGCATCGCCGGAGACCAGGGTCCGCTCGAAGCTGGAGATCGCGTAGACGATGTTGTCGAAGGTGAAGGGATCCTTCTCGTCTGGGAAGGCGGCGGCGAAGCGCTCCTGATAGTCGTCGTCGTCGGCGAAGCGGCGGAGGATCTCCTCCTCGTGGCCGGTCGCGCCGAGCTCGACCGGGTGCTCGCCGAAGATCGGCACCCGCGCCTGCTGCTCCAGGAGCTCGAGGTTCGGGTTAGCCCAGGTGTAGGTCGGGAAGTAGGCGATGTTGGCGAGGGACATCGCGTTGCGCGGGACGATGTCGCCGGTCGACCCCTCCGGCAACGCCTTGCCGTCGGCGAACCCCCGCGCCTGCTCGTGGCAGCTGCCGCAGGAGAAGGTCTCGTTGGCCGAGAGCCGGACGTCGTAGAAGAGATAGCGGCCAAGCTCGACCTTGGCCGCGCTCATCGGGTTGTCCTCGGGGACAGATGGCTCGGGAAAGCCCTCCGGGAGGTCCCACGCGTAGGGTTCTGGTCCCGGCTCGCCCGTCGGTCCGCAGGCAGACGCGCTCCCCAAGACGAGCGCCAAGACCGGCGCTGCAGCGCAGAGCAGCCCGCCCCGTCGCCTGGAGAAGCCGACAGAAACGCGCGCTCGTACGGGGTCTTGCGGGATCATCATCACCAACGGCCGCTTCGGCTCTTAGGGCTTGTCTACCACCCGGAAGACGGTCTGTCCTGCGGGGTTTGTCCCGCCGGTCGTGTGATTGAGCCCCATCGCCGTGAAGAGCGGCGGGCACTCCGGGTCCATCGGCCCAGACATGCAGCCGTCGACAGGGTCGACCTCCTTGTCGTTCGCGGTCGTCATGTCGCTGTCGGCGACGAGCGCCTTCAGATCGACGGCGATCGCGTCAGCCGCAGGATCAAAGCCGTCGATGCTGAGCTTCACCCGGTTCTCCGTGCTGCAGGTGAACCCGTCGGCGGTGGTCCCGGTGCAGCCGGTGGCGCCCAGGTGAAAGACGAAGGGCTCGCCGCCGGAGGCGGTGAACTCGACGCGGGCGTACTTGTAGCCGCCCATCCAGCTCCAGTACATGCCGGGGATGTTGAGCGGAGCCGGGGCCGAAGCGCTGTCGAGGTGGTTGTCCTCGCCGGGGACGCCGATCGTGAACTCAACCCCGGTGATGCCCTCGGTGTCGAGCACGTCGCCCTCGATCACCATGTTGGTCTCGGGGGTGCCGTTGCACTCGCCGCTCGCGTCCTCGAAGTCGAGGAGGACGATGCCGTCCGACTGCCAGTCGTTGTCGCTGAGCAGCAGCGGCTCACGGTCGCCATCGGCGTGGACGACCGTCACGTCGTGGACATAGAGGCGAAAGTCGTTAGCCTCAGCGGTCGCGTTGGTCAGCCCGAGGCCATCGTAGCTCTGGCCGCAGGCGAAGCTCGCGTCGCCGACCATCGGCGCAAAGCGGAGCGTCACAGTGCCTGCGCTGCTCTCCTCCCCGCCATCACAGCCAAAGAAGAGAAAGAGAGGGGCGGTCAAGGCGAGGAGTCGCGCGCTGCGGTGCATGGCGCTGACCATAGTGACGCCGCGCGGGATCGCGGATATGGCGTTTTGTCGCACTGTCCCCGACGTCGCAGGGAGCTCGCCCGGGTGGTCAAAGGGGGATTGCGCTGCGAACGATGACCATACGGCCGCCGACCCTCCCAGACCCGACGATGCTCGCGGCGCCCGCAGCGGAGGCCCGCAGCGGAGGCCCGCAGCGGAGGCCCGCAGCGGAGGCCCGCAGCGGAGGCTCGTGACAGAGGCTCGGAGGCCCCCCGACACCGCCGCTCACCTCTCGCCGATTCCCATCGAGGTGTCGTGCGGACCCAGCAGGGGCGGCGGTGCCGGCGAGGCCGGCGAGGGCTGGAGAGAGCGCAGGGTATTGCCGCGGCCTGCTAGGCGCTCCGCGGATCGATCGCTCGCAGGACCTCGGCGAGCGGGCCCGCCTCGAGGTTCTTCTGCAGCCCTGAGAGCTCGAGCAAGAGTCGATCCCCCGCGCTCTCGATGAGCTCGATCCGGTCGATCGCCCCCGAGGTCGGCGCCAGCGAGATCGTCACAGTGCGGATCACCCGCCGCACAGGCGAGCCCTGCGGCGGCGCGACCGTCAGGCGAATGCCGGCGCCGCGGGGGCGCGAGAGGCGAGCGTCGAGCTCAAAGGCGGTCGGCGCCTCCGGGTCCGCCGGCGGCGGTGCAAAGGCGCCGACGAGGAGGCTCCCGAGCCAGCGCAAGGCAGGGTTGGGGCGCAGCTCGGGGACGCTCTGCGCCCCCTCCCCGTTGGCCAGGATCGACGCGCGGGGACCGTCGATCAGAGTCGTCGACCCCTCCGGATCCTCGTCGTGAAGGAGCAGTCGATCGGGCGCGACGAAGACCAGCGTGCCCGGGATCCTCCGCGACTTTCCGTCGGCGTAGAGCGACGAGTCACGGGTCGTCGTCAGGCTCGCGACGAGGTTTTGGGTGGTCGCGGCGTAGCTCCGCCACAGCTCTAGACGACGACCGATCACCCGCTCGCGGGCGAGCGCTGGCCGCGGGAGCAGGGCCATCCCGCCGAGGCTCGCGAGCCCGACCATAAGAACGCGACGACCGAACATCGGCGCACCGGAGGGGGCGTCGAGCGGCGGGGACGAACGCCGAGAGTTCATCGGCTCGACCCCTCTCGGCCCTCGCGGAGAACCCGGCGAAACAGGCGATAGAGCCCCGGCGTGGCGAAGATCCCGAGGCCAGGGGCGATCGCGCAACCGCTCGCGAGGGCGATCCCGAAGGCCTGCCAGGCCGGCTCGCGGGTGGCGACGAGGGCGAGACCGCCGGCGACCTGGCAGAGGCTCGCGAGGAGCATCGCTGAGACGAGGAGCGGCCGGTCACGATCGATCGACCGGCAAGCTCGCCCGCCGGCGATCATCCCCGCCGCGCCGACCAAGAGGAACGCGGGGAGGAGCGCTGGGCTCAAGGCGATCCCCAGGCTCCAGAGGACCGTGATGACGGCGCACTCGCTGGCGACCGCGGTGATCGCCGAGGCGAGCGCGAGCGCGAGGCTACGGGTCGCGAGCCAGATGACAAGCGCGCCGATCCACAGGCCGATCCCAGCGTAGAGCCCGAGCCTCCCGCGGAGCTGACGACGGGCCCGCGCCTCCGCGAGCGCCGGGCCGCGGATCGTCAGCGGCTCACCGTCTGCGCCGAGCACCACCGTGCGACCGGGCTCGCCCTGGAGGAACGCGCGCGAGCGAACGCAGACACCGTCACCATCGGCCGCAGGGGCTTGATGGGCGGCGATCCAGCCGCTCAGGGGCCCGGCGAGCGCCGTCTCCGGCGACGGTCGGGCCTTGAGATCGACCGCCCCGCGGAGGAACTCAGCGAACGCCTGCGGCCGCAGCTTGGCCCGCCGCAGCGCCGCCTCGAGATCGATCATCCGCGCCGAGAGCTCGAGCCCGTCCAGGGCGTCGCGGCGACGGTCGAGCTCCTCGTCGTTGATGACGAAAGCGCCGGGCGTATCGAGCCGTCGGAGCTCGTCGGCGAAGCCGGTCGCCAGCGCCTGCGCGTCGTCTGTCGAGCGCCCGAGCGCCTCTTCAAGGGTGGCACCCTGGCTGTCGACGGTGACGAGCGCGTCGGGATCAAAGAAGTCGCGGCGCAGCGCCTCCCGGGCCGCGCGCAGCTCGGGATCGCCGAGCTCGATCGCCGCCGGACCCGTGACCACGAGGCGCTCGCTGAGGAGCGCGCCCTGGGTCAAGACGCCGCCGCAGAGGAGCACCGCCAGCGGCGGCCAGGCGCGGAGTCGGAGCCCGAGACCTGGGCCCTCACCTCTCGCCTTCTCCTGAGCGCTCGCCCCGCGGAAGGCGCTCAGGAGCCGCAGCGCCACCGCGAAGGCGGCGACAGCCCCAAACCACGCGAGCGCCCAACGATGCCAGAGGGGGTAGGGCCCGAAGAGCAGGGGGAGGAGCGCAGAGGCGAGGATGAGGGGGCCGGCCCAGCCGCTCACCGCGATCTGTTGTCGTTGGCGCTGGACCTGTCCTTCGCCGGCGCAGCCGATCATCATCGCCAGGAGCGGGACGACGAGCAGCTCGACCGGGCCGCCGACGGCGACCAGGACCGCGAGACCGCTGAGGGTCGCCGCCGCGCTGACGAAGAGCGGCGTCAGCCGGCGCAGGCCGAGCGCGAGGAGCATCAACACCAGCGCCGCCGCGGTGACCAAGGTCCGCCCCAGCGCCGCCGAGACGGTCGCAGCGCTGACCGCCTCGCGGAGCGCTGGCCCGTCGGCACGCACCTTGATCGCCGGATCGGCCGCCGCCCTCCGCACTGCCCCCAGGAGCGCCACCGGATCCCCATCGGTCCGCAGCTCCAGGAGCAGCGCCCGGCCCCTCGTCGAGCGCAGATCGCCAGCCGCGGTCGCCTCCGCGCCGCCCGGCAGCCCCCGCAGGCCGAGCAGGGTATCGCCGAGCAGGGCCGAGAGCCCGAGCGGATCACGGCGCGGCGTATCCCCGGCGACGGCGAAGAGCGGAGAGCTGAGACGCGCGCGGATCCCCGCGACCGCAGCGTCGATGTTCGCCGGCTCGAGCAACGACGCGACCTCGCCGTGCCGGGCCGGCGGGATCATGTAGAGCAGGTGACTGTTGAGCCAGGCAGAGGTCTCCTGAGCAGGCGCCGCGATCGGCACCCAAAGCTCCTCAAACTCCTCTCGCACCCTGCGCACGCTCGCCTGCAAGGTCGACGAGAGCTCGTCCATCGCCGGATCGGCGAATTCTTCGCGTTGAACGATCCCTGCGGACTCATCGACTGCGCCCTCCTCCTCCTGGAGCTCGAGGTGAATCCAGAGAGACTGCTCAGACTGGTCAGACGTCCGCAGGTCGGCCTCTACGAGGCTGTCCACAGCGCCGCTGACGAGGTCACCGCGGCAGATCACCACAAGAAGGACCACGCTCGTGGCAATAAGCCACACTATGAAGAGTGTGAGCCGCGGGGGCGACGACGGAGATCGCTTCGGCCGGGCGGCAGCTCCTGCTCTGTCCTCAGATCGGCTCACGAGCGGCCCCGAGGCTAGCATGAGGGCCAAAATTCTCGACATTTGCCGCTGTGACCCGTCTCTCTCGCAGAATGTGGACATCTGCGCGGAGCGCCAACCGAGGCGGACTCGGGTAGTACCGCGGTGTCAGAGACTGTGTGTCCATGAACGCGGAGAACGGGCCTAGTTTCAGCGGAGACCTCCCCCTAGGCCAAGTGACTTCAATCTTGCATACAAGTTAGTGAGCCAATAAATGATGATGATGCACGCACAGGCAACGCCCGAGTTAGCGATCGTCCGGGAGCTCCGCCTGCTGCTCCCGCAACCGGGCGACACCCCCCCCGATCCCGCCTCGTCGTCGTTCTCGCGGATCATCGACGGCCTGAACGTCGAGCCCGAGCGCGAGATCAACCCCCACGTCGACGCGATCGTCGAGCCCCTCGGGGCCTGGGCCCAACGCCACGGCCTCGCCAGCGAGGTCGAGATCGCCAGACGTCTGGAGCAGGTCTGCTTCAACAAGCTCGTCGCCCAGACCTACCCCAAGGCGCCCTACGAGGAATTTCTCCTCTCCGCCAAGTGGTGCACCTGGCTCTTCTTCCACGACGATTGGCTCTGTGACCGGCACGAGAGCAGCGAGCAGGGGATGGTCAGCCCCGAGGCGCTGGCCGTCGCCCACCGTAGCCTCCTGGCGGTGCTCGACGGGCGCGCCCCCGACCTCAACGACCCGCTCGAGCGCTCGCTCCATGAGTTCGGCGCAGAGGCGAAGGAGTGGGGCGGCGAAGAGTGGATGGAGCGCTTTCGGGACAACGTCCGCCGCCACTTCCGGGCCAACGAGTGGGAGGCCCGCAACCGCCAGCGCCGGATCATCCCGTCGGTCGCCGAGTACATCAAGATGCGCCCCTTCGCCGGCGCCGTGTACACGGCCTTTGACTTCATCGACCTGGTCGAGGACCTGGAGCTCTCCCCCGAGGTCCGAAACCACGCCATCTTCCGCCAGCTCACGCTCCTCGCCAACAACTGCATCTGCTGGGTCAACGACCTCTACTCGCTGGCCAAGGAGATCTTCGAGGGCAACCCGAACAACATCGTCCTCGCGCTCCGTGAGGAGCGCGACCTCAGCCTCGGCGAGGCGATGGTCGCCGCGGTCGAGCTGCACAACAACGAGTACCGAAAGTTCGAGCTCCTCGCCCGCGAGATCGCCTCGCTCGGGCTCGTCGCCGACCGCGACCTGCGCTCTTACCTCTCGGGCATGCGCTCGTGGATGCTCGGCAACGCGGCCTGGTCACGGCAGACGCTGCGCTATCAGGAACTCCTCAACATGATCCTGTAGGACAAAAATAAACGGCATAAAACTGTCAAATCTACCTGCACGAGAAGAGCGCATCCTTAGCGTTCCAAGCTACGCATCGTGCACCTTTCGGTCGTTTTCGCCTCTTCACCCCGACTCCGGCCGAACTCAGGCGAGCAAATCACCGGCCAATAGCGGCGACGCGGGGCGACGACCCTCCTCCTGTTGATCTAGGATATCGCGACCGCGGTGCTGATGATCCCCCTCTTCCTAAAACGCGTCGCTCGATGGGGCGTCGACTCCGCCCCCGACGAGAGCTTTGGCGTCCGGATCACCGTGACGAACGAGCTGGCGATGATCGTCGCCTTCGCCTGCTTCGCCTACATCATCCTCTTCCTGAGCCTCGGACTGGTGACCGAGGGGCTGCTCGCCCTGCCCTTCGGCTTTGGCCTCCTCCTCTGCCCGCTGCTCAACCGCTTCGCCGCCTACACCGCCGCGCGCCTGATCTTCATCACGCTCTTCGGGATGGCGGTCTTTGTCTTCGCCTCGCTCTTCGGCGCGGACTCCGGGCTGCACTTCCTCTTCTTCCCCGCCGTCGGCTTCCCCTTCGTCTGCTTCGAGCCGCGCGAGCGCTGGCAGATCGTGACCGGGATCCTCCTCGCGGTCATCGCCTACGTCGCCCTCGAGTGGTCCGAGCCGCTCGTCCGCACGACGAAGCTCAGCCCCGAGACCCTGCGCTGGGTCTACACCTCGCTGGTCCTGACGACCTTCGCCCTCACCCTCCTCCCGCTCGTCTTCTTCCAGCGGGCCGTCGAGCGCAGGGATCAGAACCTGCGCGAGACCAACATCGCCCTCCAGCGGCTCAACGATGAGCTGACCGTCGCCCGGACCGATGCCGACGCCGCCAGCCAGGCGAAGAGCGTCTTCCTCGCCAACATGAGCCATGAGCTGCGGACGCCGCTCAACGCGATCATCGGCTACAGCGAGCTTATCTCTGAGGAGCTCGACGACCAGGCCTCCCAGTCGCAGGACGACCTCGGCAAGATCAACAACGCCGGCACTCACCTCCTCCGGATCATCAACGACATCCTCGACCTGTCGAAGATCGAGGCAGGCCGGATCGACATGTTCTGGGAGACGTTCAGGACCGGCTCACTGCTCCGGGACGTGCTCGCGATCCAAGAGCCGGCGATCGCCAAGAAGGGCAACACCCTGCTCGTCGAGATCGACGAGGTTGACCGGAGCCAGGCCCTGCGCGCCGACAGGACCCGCCTCAGCCAGGTGCTCTACAACCTCCTGAGCAACGCCAACAAGTTCACCGATCGCGGTGAGATCCACCTCCGCGTCGAGGTCCGGGCCGACGCCCATGACGTCACATGGGTCTATTTTGTCGTCACCGACAGCGGGATCGGCATGTCCGAGACCGTCGTCAACGGGCTCTTCGAGCCCTTTAACCGGGCTGACGTCGAGACCAACCGCCAGTACGAGGGGACCGGGCTCGGCCTGGCGATCAGCCGCAAGCTCTGCCGGATGATGGGCGCCGACATCGCGGTCCAGTCCACGCCCGGCGAGGGCTCGACCTTCACCCTCCGCGTCCCGGCCCACCAGGGCAAGGCCGAAGACTCGATGCTCGGTCGGGTGCCGACGCTCCCTGAAGGGGGCATCGCCGAGCTGGCCGCGACCGCAGAAGTCACCGCGACCGGCATCAACGCGGGCTGAACAGGCGGCGCTCCTCGAGCCTCGTCGGGCGAGCCACGCCGGGCGAGCGGCTCCTCGAGCGGCGCTCCTCGAGCCACGCTGCTCCTCGGCCGCAGCTGCGGGGGAGAAGCGCATCCGCTCTCGTGGACGATTATGATACCCATGTTTGCCATGTGTTTCATATGTTGCTAAACAAGCTCCTCGATGCCTCGTCCCCGTGATGCAGGCGCCGAGGCGCGGATCCTCGACGCGGTCGTCCGGCGCCACGCCGATGGAGACCGCAGCTGGACCCTCAGCGCCTTGGCGGACGACGCGGGCGTCTCGCGAGCCTCCCTCTACCGCCGCTTTCGCTCGCGCGAGGCGCTGCTCGACCGTCTCGCTGAGGAGCGCGGCCTAGACCTGCGAACGGAGGTCCCCGCCGACACCCGAACCCGGGTGCTCGACGCGATCTCTCGGCTCCTCCGCACGGGCAGCCTCGCGGCGATGACGATCGAGGAGGTCGCCCGCCAGGCCAACGTCAGCTCGGTCACCGTCTACCGCCACTTTGGCGAGCGCAAGGGGCTCCTGCAGGCCTTCGCCGCCGAGCGGACCCCGCGTCGTCTCGCGGCGCACCTCAGCACCGCCGAGGGCGACGACCTCGAGGGAGAGCTCCTCACCCTCGCCCGCAGCGGCCTCCGCTTTGTCCGCGAGTACCGCGAGCTGGTCCTCTTGGTCCTCTCCCCAGACCCCGAGATCAAGGAGGTCTTCGCCCGCCTCCGCAGCCTACCGGGGACCACCCGAGCCGCGCTCACGGGCTTTCTCCAACGCCACGTCGAGGCCGGCAGGATCGTCGGCGCTCCGGCACAGATGGTGCCCCTCTTCGTCGGCGGGCTCCTCAGCCTCGGCCTCGCGAACCCGGAGGCGACACCCGAAGAGATCGAGGCCAACGCCCGCTTCGCGGTCAGGACCTTCCTCGTCGGCGTGCGAGCGCCGAAGCCCGGCGACGAAGCCGTGCCGACGCCCGCCAAGCAGTCCGCCAAGCAGCCCGCAGAGACGGTCAAGTCGCGCGCCGCGGGCCGGGCGACGGCCGAGACCAGCGCGCGAAGTCCGAAGGCCACAGCAGAGAAGACCGCGAGCGCGAAGAGCAGGAAAGCCGAACACCCATGACGACGTCCAAGCTAGTTGTTCCTTTCTCCGAGATCGGCGCAGGCGACCTCGCGCGCGTCGGCGGCAAGGGGGCGAACCTCGGGATCCTGAGCTCCGCCGGCCTCCCCGTACCCGGCGGCTTTTGCCTGACGACGACCGCCTATCGCCGCTTCGTCGCGAGCGCGCCGGAGTACCCGCGGCTGGTCGCGGGGCTGGAGACGCTCGACGCCGACGACGTCGCCGCAGTCCGCAGGATCGGCGGCGAGCTCCGCGAGCACCTGCGCGGCCTGGCGATGCCCGAGGCGATCCGCAGCGCTCTCTTGGCAGCCTGGCGCGACGAGGGCGAGAGCCTGGCCTACGCCGTCCGCTCGAGCGCGACCGCCGAGGATCTTCCGGACGCCTCCTTCGCCGGGCAACAGGACACCTATCTCAACATCATCGGCGCCGAGTCGCTCGCCCGTCAGGTCCAGGCCTGCTGGGCCTCCCTCTACACCGATCGGGCGATCCTCTACCGCCGCAAGAACGGGATCCCGCACGACGAGACAGCCCTCTCCGTGGTGGTCCAGCGGATGGTCCAGCCGGCGAAGGCGGGGATCCTCTTCACCGCCGATCCGGTCACCGGGCATCGCCAGCGGACGGTCGTCGACGCCGGCTTTGGCCTCGGCGAGGCGCTGGTCTCCGGCCTCGTCAACGCCGACCTCTACCGGGTCGATCGCCGCACCGGCGAGCTCCTCGAGTGCCGCGTCGGCGACAAACATCTGGCGATCTTCTCGCTGCCCGGCGGTGGCACCGAGGAGCGCCTCCTCTCCCCTGAGGATCGGACGGCGCGGGTGCTCGACGACGACGAGCTGGCCACGCTCGTCGACCTCGGCGAGCAGGTCGAGCGCCTCTACAGCGGCGCCCCGCAGGACGTCGAGTGGTGCATCACCGCCGCGGGCGAAGCGTTCCTCGTCCAGGCGAGGCCGATCACCACGCTCTTCCCGCTGATGGAGCCGACTCCGGAGGGCGACGTGCTCGAGCTCGGCTTCAGCATCGGCCACGCCCAGATGATGATCGACCCGATGAAGCCGATGGGCATCTCGACGATCAAGCAGGTGCTCCCGGTCGGCCGCCGGATGGACGAGCCCGGCGAGTGTCCGTGGCTGCGGACCGCAGGCGGGCGGATCTACCTCGACATCTCCCAGCTCCTCCGCACAGCACCGCTGCGCAAGCTCATCCTCAACCTGCTGCCCAACATCGATCCCCTCGCGGCCAAGGCGGTCGCGACAATCGCCGGACGCCCCGACTTCGCGAAGGGACCACGGGCCGGCCTTCGCACGGTCGGCCGCTTCGCCCGCTTCATGCTCGGCAACCTCCTCGCGTGGCTCACGGTCCGCACGCCAGAGGGCAAGGTCGACGAGTTCTCGCGGACCCTAGACGACCACCTCGTCGGGATCCAAGCCCGGGTGAGCGCCCCGAGCGAGCTCGCCGAGCGGCTACGGATCTGCGTCCGCGAGCTTGGCCTGACCCTCCACAAGCCTATCTACATCATGCCCTCGATCGCCGCAGGGATGGCCGCAGGGAGGGTACTGCGGCGGCTCTGCCCGGGATACGAGGCGGAGATCACCGCCCTCGGGCGGGGTCTCCACGGCAACGTCACGACGGCGATGGACCTCGAGGTCGGCGATCTCGCGGACGTCGCCCGCCGGCACCCAGAGGTCCGCAGCGCGCTCAAGGACGGCATCTGCGACCCCGAGACGCTCGAGGGGCTCGCCGGTGGCGACGAGTTCAAGGCGAAGCTCGACCGCTTCCTCGGGCTCTACGGTATGCGCGGCCCCGGCGAGTTCGACATCACCCGACCACGCTGGGAGCAGGCCCCAGCCTCACTCCTGAGCATGGTCGCGGGCAACCTCGGACACGAAGAGGCCGGGAGCCACCGCGCCCACCACGAGCGCCTCCAGGCGGAGTCCAAGCGGGCCGCCGAGCGCCTCAGCCAGCTCTCCTGGGGGCCCAAGCGGGCGCTGATCCGACGGATGGTGAGGCTCCACCAGACCCTGCCCGCCGCCCGCGAGCACCCCAAGTTTTTCCTCGTCCGGGTGATGGCGCTCGTCCGTCATGAGCTCTTCGCCGCCGGCCGTCAGCTCCTCTCCGAGGGCCGTATCGATCGGACCGACGATGTCTTCTTCCTCGACTACCACGAGCTCATCGCCGCCCTGGAAGACCCCTCGGTCGACGTCCGCGCGGTCACCGAGCGACGGGCCGAGGAGCATCGACGAGACCACGATAGGACCCCCCCGCGGGCGATGACGAGCACCGGAGAGATCCCGCAAGTGAGCCACAGCGCCGACGTCCCGGAGGGCGCCCTCGCCGGCTCCGGGGTCTCGAGCGGCGTCGTCGAGGGGATCGTCCGCGTCGTCACCGATCCGGTCGGCCATGTCCTGGAGAAGGGCGAGATCCTGGTGGCCCCCTTTACGGATCCCGGCTGGACGCCCCTCTTTATCAACGCCGCGGGGGTGGTCATCGAGGTCGGCGGGATGATGACCCACGGCTCGGTGATCGCCCGCGAATACGGGATCCCGGCGGTCGTCTCGGTGCCCCACGCCACGACCCTTCTGCGGACCGGCCAGCGTATCCGCGTCAACGGTGACGAGGGCTGGGCTATGGTGCTGGGCGACGAGGGAGAGAGCGGGGACGCCGCGGCCACCGCGCACACACGCTCGTCCGAGGACTAGAGAGACTCCGCCCCCCACCATGGAACAGGACATCCTCATCAACGCCCTGGCGGTCGCCTCGGGCGGGATCCTCTCGTTTGGATCGATCCTGATCGTCATCGTCCTCCTCGGCTCCAAGGGGGGGATCCAGAAGGCCACGGCCTACGTCTCCGGCAACTGTGTCGGCTATTTCTTGATCGGCCTGACATGGTTCGCCCTCCGCGGCTTTGGCGGCCCGCTCGGCGAGACCGCGGCCGCCACCGGCCCGAGCCCTGCGGCCTGGGCCCAGCTCGGCTTCGGCGTCCTCCTCCTCGGCTTCGGCCTGTACAACTGGCTCAAGGGACCGCCCTCCGCGGAGGCTGCCGCCAAGGCCAAGGCCAACAACCCCCTCGCCAAGATCGACACCATGCGCGCCCGCAGCCTCTTCGGCTTCGGGGCGATGATCTCCGCGGTCAACGTCAAAAACCTCGCGATCTTCCTCTCGGCGCTGTCGATCGTCGCCAAGACCACCCTCGGCTGGAGCGCCCAGCTCGCTGGCCTCGCGGCGGTCATCGCCATGCTCTGCTCGTCGGTGATCACCCCTGTCCTCCTCGCCCTGCTCTTCGCCAAGCGGGCAAACCCCTGGCTCGCCTCCGGCCGGCGACGGATCGAAGAGAACATGCGCGAGCTGTCGATCTTCGTCATGTTGCTCTTCGGCTCCGCCTTCGCCGGGCTCGCGCTCACCCGCATCCTCGGCTGAGCGCCCGGCTCAGCTCGCCCCCCCTCGGCGCAGTGCGAGCGCACCGCTCGGCGCACTTCGAGCGCACCGCTCGGCGCACCGCTCGGCGCACTGCGAGCGCACTGCGAGCACAGCCTGGCGCGACCTCTGCGTTCGAGATCACCGTCCACGGCCGCCCTACGGGCGCCACGCGCGGTTGAGCCCCGCTCCAAACTCGCGCGTATCGGCTGCTCCTTGGGCCATCTCCTCAAGCGTGCGGGAGCGGGGGGGCGACAGACCTAGGCCGCGAACCTCTGCCCTGAGCGACCGAGGCACCGGCTGACCGCTCGCGCTGGCGGTCGGTGTGTGGCCGGACCCAGACGCGGCGACGCTCCTCAGCGAGTCTGCAGGAGGTTGTTCCCCCGCTCCTCCCCGAGGCGGCGGACCAGGCTCTGGTTTATCGGCTCGCGCAGGGAACTGCCGGTCGGCAGGGCAAACCCGTAGTCCTGACGCTGGAAGGTCCGCGGCAAGAGCTCGATCGTCCGGGCGTAGGCGCCCGCGATCTCGACCTGGAGGATCGGCTCGTCGTGGACAAACGCCTCGATCTCGCCGGCCTCGATCGCCCTCAGGCCGGCGTCCGGATCCGCGTACGAGCGGTAGTCATGCTTCATCTCCCGAAGGTAGAGTTCGCCCGTGGTCCCCACCGCAGCGCCCACCCGGAGCTTGCCGAGATCCTCGGGCCCGCTCACCTGGGCCTCGAGGCCGCCGAGGGTCAGCGATGTCGTGATCGACGCGGTCAGGGTCGTCAAGACGATCAGCGAGACCAGCATCCAGGTCATCGCCAACACCCTGCCCGCCGCGGTCACCGGGACCTTGTCGCCATAGCCGACGGTCGCCATCGTCACCACCGACCACCAGATCCCCGCGCCGAGGCCCTCGGCCGCCGGGCCCTGGAAGTGGGGGTTGCGGCGACGTTCGCAGAGCCACATCAGCAGGCCGAAGAAGAGCTGGAGCACCGCGAAGGCGAGCACGAGGCGAAGAAACGCGGCGGTGAAGACGGTGACAAAGACGTCGACCCAGCCCTCGCCAGGCCCCTGGGCGACCGCGATCGCCAGGCCGGTCGTGTGAAAGGGGTGGGTGAAGTCGATCCTCTGCTCGCGCTCGGCCGTGATCGTCAGGGCGCCGACGGCGACGTCGAGCGAGCCGTCCTCGAGGCCCCCGAAGAGCCCCTCGAGGTCGCGCTCCTCCAGCTCAAAAGAGGCGCCGAGATCCCCCGCGATCTGCTGCCAGAGGTCGAGGCTCGGCCCGTGGAGCCGCCCGCCCGCGCCGCGCTCGACGAAGGGCGGCGCCTCCTTCGTGCCGACCCGCAGGGTCGCGCTCGGGCCCGGCTCGGCGCTCGCGGGCGCTGGGATCAGGATCGCCGGAAGAGAGAGCCCGAGGGCGAACCCGAGGCGGATCAGCATGCTACGCGCGCGGCTCATCGACGCCCCCGAGGATAGCCGAGGATCGCCACGGTGAAGACACCCTGCCAGGGCCTCCACCCTCGCGACCGACCGCCGCCGAACCGACCGCCGCCGGACCGACCGCCGCGAGCCCCCTGCGGTGCGGCCCACGAGCGACGCTCACCCGCCGTCGCGCCGCCGACAAGGCGCCGCCACGCCTGGGCACCGGTTGGGTCTTGGCGGCGTTGAGCGAGCCCGCGAAGGCGAGCGAGCGCCCGGACGAGCGCCGCCGCCCGCGAGCCCGCCCGCGCTCCATTTCACTCGCCAGCGAGCACGTCACGCGCGACGCGGAGAATGTCCATATAGCTGACGATCCCGACGAGCTCGCCGGTCGTCCGATCGAGCACCGGGATCGCGCCGATCCGGTACTCGATGATCAGATCGCAGGCGGCGACCAGATCCTCGCCAGAGTCGATGCTGACGATGTCGCCGCTCATCACCTCGGAGAGCGGCGTGTCCATGAGCTCATCCGCCTGGTCGGGGTTGTCGAGCTCCTCGAGCACCGGCAAGCGGTACTCGCGAAGATCTCGATCCGAGACCAGACCGACGAGCCGCCGATCATCGTCGATCACCGGAAGGTGACGGATGTCCTGGTCCTCGAGGAGGGCGAGCGCCCGCCGGACGCTGTCGGAGGCCTTCGCGGTGATGGGCGAGGGGGTCATGATGTCGGCGATCTGCATCGTGGTTCTCCTGAGGTGCCGGAGCTTGCTCGGCTCAGCGACCCGCGAGCAAGCGCAACGATGCGCCAACGCTCGCGAACGCAAACTCTGCGGGCCTGCGTAGCCCCATCGCGCCGCGCCGTGCCCGACCAGCGGCGGGGAGCAGCCCGGCCTGCCCTCACCGACGATCACGAGGCTGACGTAGAGCGATCCCTCCTCCGGACTCCGGGTGAAGGTGGTCCGCATCGCAATTCGCCCGGGCATCGGCGATAGTGGACATGCGAGGATGACCATCGACGCCGACACCCAGGGGAGGATCGCCGCGCTCGAGGCCGAGAACGCCCGCCTCCGCAGCGCGCTCACGGGGGCCCAAAAGGCCGCAGAGACGACCGGGGAGCTGGTCTCCGCCCAGTTCGTCAAGATCGAGGAGACCATGGCTCTGCTCGAGGAGAAGGTCGCGACGGAGCACAAGCTACAGGCGAGCCTCAGCCGAGAGCTCGACGCCGCCGAGCTCCGCGAGCGCGAGCTCGACGAGGCCCGTCGCCTCGCCGACGCCGCCAACCAGGCCAAAAGCTCGTTCCTCGCGAGCATGAGCCACGAGCTGCGGACACCGCTCAACGCGATCATCGGCTATTCCGAATTCCTCGTCGAAGAGCGCGGCGAGATCGACGAGGAGGAGTCTGCGGACGTCATCGCCAAGATCGTCGCCGCTGGCCGCCACCTGCTCGGGCTGATCAACGACATCCTCGACCTCTCGAAGATCGAGGCCGGCAAGATGGAGCTCTTCGTCGAGCGCCTGGAGGTCGCCTCGCTGATCGACGACGTCCTGGCGACGATCCAGCCCCTCGCGGCTGCTCGCGACAACCGGCTGGTGCTCGAGGTCACAGACAACATCGGCCGGATGCACAGCGACGCGACCAAGCTCCGACAGATCCTCTTCAACCTCCTGAGCAACGCCGCCAAGTTCACTGAGGGCGGCGAGCTCCGGCTCCGCGCCCGGCGAGAGCGTCGCGAGGGGGACGACTGGGTCGTGATCGAGGTCGAGGACACGGGGATCGGCATCCCCGAGGACAAGCTCGATCGCCTCTTTCAGTCCTTTAGCCAAGCCGAGCTCTCGACCTCTAGCCGCTACGGCGGGACCGGCCTCGGCCTGGCGATCAGCAAGCGCCTCTGCCTGCTCATGGGCGGCGACATCCATGCCCAGAGCGAGCTGGGCGCGGGCTCCTGCTTTCGCGTCGACCTGCCCGCGATCGTCCCCGGCGACGAGGCCAACCGCCCAGCCCCGGCGCGAACGCCTGCGGCGTCGTCCTAGGGGCCTCTTCCGCGGGCAACTTCCGCGAGAGACCTCCGCACAAAGCCTCCGAAGAACCTCCCCAGGCCGCTCCGAGGTTCTCCTCGCTCGCTGACTAGCCCGGCCGCGTCGCGTATCGGTCGAGGAAGTCCGAGACCACGTCGAGGGACACATGGTCGGCGATGTGCGACCCGTAGAAGGCGACCCGGATCACCCCTTCGCCGTCGATGAGGAAATCCGCCGGCACCCGCGTCACCGGCCCCTCGCTGGTCCCGTGCGGCCGAAAGCCGGCCTTCGCCGCCGCCAAGCCGACCTTGAGCGACCCGGGCGTGAACATCTTGAGGATCGATCGCTCGACCTTGAAGGCCCGGTAGGCGTGCATCTCCGGGTCAGCGACCAGGTCGAAGGGCGGGTCCTTGGTCGCGACGAACTCCGTCAGCTTCTCCATCGGCGACTGCATGACGCGGAGGTGGCGGAAGGAGATCCCCTTGAAGCGGTTCTCCCACTCGCCGCGGATCCGATGGATCTCGTAGTTGCACAGGGGGCACGCCGCGAAGCGAGAGAACGACACCCACACCGGCGCCCCCTTCAACGAAGAGAGCGACTCCTCCGTCCCGCGGAGGGTGGAGAAGGTGCACTCAGGGGCATAGGTTCCAGCTACAAGGCGCATCGAACTCCCGGTCCTGGACACGCTAGTACCGATGGCGGTCACCAGCAAGCTCGGCGCGCCCAGAATTCCCCTCCTCGAACCTCCTCAGAGCCTGCGGTGAAGCCTCGTCGACACCGCTCTAGCGCGCGGAGCTCCGCGCGAGAGCCCGGCGCAGCGCGCCTTGTCACGGCCGCGGAGGGCCGACGTGGCAGCGCGAGCCCGCGAGACCTTCGCTACCGGCCGCATGCACCGCGGCCTGCTAGCGCCCGTGGCGAAAGCCCCAGCCGACCGAGCGCCCCTGCTCGACCATCGCTCGGGCGAGCGGCAAGCGGCGGGTCTCGTAGACGCCGAGCGCCGCGTCGATCTCCTGCAGATCGACCAGCGAGCGGACGAGCACCAGCGCATCGTACATCGCCGTCCGGACCCCGCTGCCGGTGATCGGTGAGCCGAGGTGCGCAGCGTCGCCGATCAGCACCGCTCCCGAGCGGACCAGGCGCGGGACGATGAGCTCATGGATCGGGTGGAGCGTCACCGCCTCGACCTCGATCGATCGCTGGATCACCTCGTGGATCGCCGCCGGCCAGAGCGGCTCGACGCTCGCGCGGAGGTCGTCTTGGATCGCCGCCGAACAGCTCGCCGCGGGGATCCCGAAGGTCTGGGAACGATCGCCGCGGAGGAGCTCGAGCTCCGCCCCCAGCCGCTCCTCGTCGACCCCGTAGTACCAGCCCCAGTTGAGCCGACGCTCGCCCTCGCCGAGCTCGCCCTGCGCCCCTGGGACCGGATAGGCGATGAAGTGCTGCCGCGCGTGGGGGACGATGTGCAGCGCTGGCGTGCCGAAGAAGCTCGCCCGCGCAGCATCGCTGAGCGCCGCCTCGTCGAGGAGCCCGCGCCAGAGAACATAGCCGGCATACTCTGGCGCCAGGTGCTCGCCGACGACGACATCGCGGACCACCGAGCGGCTACCGTCGGCGCCGACGAGCATGTCAAAGGCCTGCGGCTTCTCGTCGCCGACCTGGATCTTCAGCGGCTCGACCTCGTGGAGCTCGACCTTGGAGACCTCCGCCGGCGCCGAGCGCTTGCGCGGCGCGACCCGCTCGCCGAGGAATTCGCGGAGAAGATGGTAGGCGGTCACCGGCAGCTCAAACCGCTCAGCGTGACCCCCCCCGTCGACGATCACCCGTCGCTCGCGGAGGAGCAGGTGCGGCGGCCTGTGCTCGACGTCGCCGGTGATCGCCGCGATCAGGTCGAGGTCGACGCCGATCCCTGCGCCCCGCGGGCCTGAGTCCGGCGAGTAGCGCTCGAAGACCCGGACCTCGATGTCGAGCTGACCCAGCAGGATCGCCGCGGTGAGACCACCCATCGATGCGCCGACGATCGCGACCGTCGGCTCAGGAGTCGCCGAGCGCTTGCCCACAGGGACACGATGCGCTGATGACATCTGCCCCGTCTAGTCTCCCGTCTAGTCTCCCGTCTAGTCTCCCGTCTAGCCCAGCGCGCAGTCGCTCCTACACGGCGCGCGTTCACGTGCCCGCGCCGCAGCCGGCGGCCTCCCCCCGCGCAAGGCCCTGGGAGTCGCCGCCCGCACGGGCGCTCTCCCTCGACATGGCACCCGCGTAGAGGTTCTCTCTCGCGCTCCTCACCGCCCCCGACGCTGGCCTCGACCTCCTCCGAGCCGACGCGCTCGGCAGCGTCAGGACGCGGACTCCGGCGCCATCACCAACGGCAAGCACGACTGCGCCTCCAACCAGCGCGACCTCCACCTCTTCGCCGACGACGTCGTCGACCGCGGCGCCATCACCGTCGCCATCACCGCGGACTCCGGCTACATCCTCGGCGCTTGGGCCGGCACCGAGGCGCTGCGATCACCCCGGGGCCCTCGTCGCCTTCGGCGGGCTCCTCGACGCGTCGCCTGCGGGTGGCGACGCCGGCCCCTCACTCCGCGGCCGCGGCCGCCTCGCCCGCGGGCACGTCGGCGGGGGCCTCGACCGGCGGCGCGACCTCGGTCGACGGAGGCGTAGCCGCGGGCTCAGCGGCTTGCGCCGCACCTTCGACGATCTGTGGATCGAGCTCGCGGGTGACGAAGGTGATCGAGCGGTTGTGGCCGAGGCGGCCGCCCTCGTAGGTCGCCGGCAGCGACGTGACCTCGAGGTCCGGGAGCGTGACGACCTGGGGATCGACCTCGAGGTCCTTGAAGGCGCCGTCTTCGGAGTGGACGGTCCGCCACTGCCTCCAGCTCTCCGCGCCCGTCGCGGCCGACGACGGCACCCCCTCGAAGTCGCAGAGATCGCGCATCTTCGGCACCGACGCGAGCGGCGAGGCGATGATGTGGAGGTCGATCGGGACCCCCATCGCCTCTCCCTGGGCGACGAGCGTCGAGATCACGCCACCGTAGCTGTGCGCGAGGACAGTGACCCGCTCGAGGTCCGGGCGCCCGGCGACGAGGCTGCGGAGCGCCGCCGAGAGGTCGCGAGCGCCCGCCTCCGGGCACTGCTTGTCGTTCCAGCGGAAGAAGTGGAGCTCGACGCCGTTGTCGGCGAGCGCGAAGAGCGGATCGATCCACTCCTTGCCGCGGCTCTCGAAGCCGTGGACGGCGACCAGCGCCGCGCGCCTCGGCCCGGCCTCGGGGTCGAGGCGGTGGAGGCCCGGCGGCGCGTCCATCAGCCGCTTCCCCGCCCTCTCGACATCGCCGAGCGCCTGCAGCTCGGTGAGCGTCGGCGGCTCGGAGGGCTTGCAGGCGGGGACCAGCGCCAGGACCAGCGCCAGCGCAGAGAACGACGAAGAGAAGGTGCGGCGCATGAGCGATCCAGGGGTCGCGCAACCGTAACACGCCGATCGCCGCGGCCCTGCCGGGTCAGCGCCCTTCCCTCCACCGCCTCCGCGCCTCGGACCGCGGTGTCCACTCTGGGAGGACAGGAGGATAGAAGGATAGAAGGATAG
>Ga0316189_10000835_pt1 | contig 30885 bp, 27 predicted proteins | sample LowCovwburrow_MG_FD_204930 | JGI IMG/M metagenome (GOLD analysis project Ga0316189, IMG submission 204930) | Coastal sediment microbial communities from Maine, United States - Lowes Cove worm burrow | ecosystem: Environmental > Aquatic > Marine > Coastal > Sediment | place: USA: Maine...
CCCCACCGAGAGGCATCAATCTCTGGCCATACGCCATGCCCAAGTCCGTATACACGATGTCCCTGCCCGGAAAGGCGAAATGCAAGGTGCCTGCCGATGAATCCGTGTGCACCGGTAATCCAAACGACCGCCATACTATATTAACTCCATCACAACCAGCCGGTTGACTGACGAACTATTGCTTAATCTCTTACAGGTTTATTACAAACAAACGAGTATAACCTACCCGGCCGATTATCGATAAGTGTTACAAGCCTCAAAGCAAGATGGGACAAGGTATCCAGGCGAAGCGCTCGATCCATCAACAAACCCAGGCCAGGAATACGTCCTACCCTGGTTACCAGTTCCTGCCGCAGGCTTTCTTTTGTTTGAGGATAATAATTTATCGGGCTACTCAACGGACTTAACTGGCGCACAACAAGAAACCCCGCAGACTCAAGCGCATTCCGGTAGCGCGAGAGCAAATAAGCATTTTCTCCACCATAAAGACTATGCAGAGGATGGCTATCGAGGAAAGCTGGAAGATCTTCAAGTCGCGATATCACATGTTCGCGAATGGCCAAGAGAACCCCCCCAGGTTTTAGAACGCGCGCTAGCTCCGCGCAACCGGCATCCAAGTCTTTCATGTGATGAAGGACAGCCCGTGCAAATATGACATCGAACTCTCCGTCATTAAAGGGTAAGCGCTCTGAATATTCTTCGACCAGGTTTATCGGGAGCTTGGTTTCTTCCGCCAACGCGCGTATAGCACCGGCACCTACCAGATAACTTGGATCCGGCTCTAGTGATGTTACGCTAAATCCATCCTTAGCCAAGGCATAACTTGCGATTCCTCTGCCCGCGCCAACATCCAATGCGAACCCAGTTCTTCCGTAAAGTACTTTAGCGATCTCGCGCCATTCACTACTTTGGTGATAGCGCTCAGCAGCGGCGATTAACGGATCGTCGTAGTAACTATCCCGCACTAGCTGCAACTGGTCCGGTTCCGAACGCAACCAAAGAACCGCCTCTTCCCATGTAGAAAAGGACGATTTATTAGAGCTCATCAGGGGCGAGTTCACGAATGATGCGAGCAGGATTACCGGCGACTATAGTGTTTGGAGGAACGTCATGCGTCACTACGGATCCTGCCCCTACTATTGCTCCTTGCCCAACACTAACACCACTCAAGACTATAGTGTTGGCCCCAAGGAGTACGTCGGAATGTATATGGACTTCCTTCTCATTTAGGTCGATATCGCTTGGATGCCCTGATGTGGAAATTGAACGGAATTGAGCGTGACGGGCAGCAGCAGAAAGGGGGTGCGTCAAACTATCAAATATATTCACATTATGTGAGATCAAAACCCTGTCTTCAATCACAATACGCTTTGCTGACCATATTCTTGTTCCTTCTCCGACATAACACCATTCTCCCAGTTCGATATCACCACCATGAGCGAAGAGAAGTAATTCACCCTGGATAAAAGAATGGGGACCAATACGGATATGCTCGCTTTTCCCTAATGCATTGCGAATCCTGGCTTTCGAATGGAGTTTAGCACCGCTCCCGAGCGAACAAGTAGCTCTCCCTAATAGCCGCTGCAACAAATAATCCAGGTTCATGCGACAAGACGCATGCACGCGACACCACGCGCCCCGGCAGCAAAGTCGGAATCAAACTTTTTATCCTGATGTATATCGAAAAAAGTTGCCTCTGCGAGCTCAGAGCTATCTACCGGGCGCCAACCATCTGACGAATAACCAAAGTACTCTACTTCCTTGTTTGACGGTCTAAATTCATCGACAATAGCTTGAATCATTTTATCATCAAAAACCTGAAACCACCCCCGCACCTTGGCTTTTCCATAAGGTACCGTAATAAAACATTGGCCGCCCGGACGTATAATCCTTCTGAATTCGCGAACCGCTGCGCGAAAACCCGCAGAGTCATCTTCACACTTGGCACCATCCGCCGTGTACAGCATCGTATTGTCAAGACCAATGTGTTCAATCGTGGATATACTCACAATTGTATCGAATGTTTCCGAACGAAACATAGATGATCGAAGATCATCATATACGTACGAAATCCCCCGCGAGCAATAACACCGCTTTTCCGGAGCAAGCGTGCAGATGGAAAGTTTTGCTTTATTGACAGGAGCCCTACTCACCAAATAATGATGATTAAGGGCAGAACCTGCATCCAGCATAGTTTTCGGATCTGCGGGCAAACGTGAATACACCCAGGGATACTCAACAACTCTCTCATCTAAACGGGCCCCATATCCATAAGGAACGCCCGCACCAGGGGAAAGCAACCCCCCGTCAATAGCTTTCTCAATTAGTTGGCGCTTTGCGGTATAGTATCCTGCTATCCACGGCTTCCGGCCACGCGCAACATATACTGGATACGCCATAGCATCCATCAACTGTTTGATTTTGTACAGCATTACACTTCTCTCAACAAATCATCAAGCCTTAGTATCATACACTTTTCAACGAACAAGCTTACTGACCACTTCTTTAAACGTAGCCTCAACCCCCCGCTCATACGCTTGTAATAATCAGCTACTTCCATATAAGCTTCTTCATTCGGTATAATCCCTCTATAAATGGCTTTACACACGTGAAATAATCATACCGTCGACGACCCAAATATTTCGAGATCTGTGAATAGCAAATTCTGTCCTCTGGACCATATACAGGGTAGTCCAATTCTTGATTGACCCCGGCTATTTGCCCACCCAGCATACGTTTCGCATTTCGCCAGCCATGCGTGCCACTACCGTCAAACCCGGCGTTCTCTATCATACTTACCGGAGGATAAACAACTAACCCCTGATTCCTGAACACACTCCAGTACCAACGTATAGCCCAGGAATCGATCTTCCCCTCTGCCTGTTTTGTAAGCATTGAATAAAAATCAAATGCCCCATCAACATTGAATTTTCTTCTACTGACTGCATCGCTCTTCAATACTTCCCATCCTTGCATTTTCCGATCATATTTACTCCAAGCCCGCGCCCATGTCGCCCACCCCCAAGACGTCGTAAGAGGAAGCAAAAAACAACGATTTGTTTGAGGAAATGAGATTGGAAACATATACCCAGAAACCTGAAAGACCTCCTCCCACTCCTCATAATAATCCAGCGATGCATTCATATAGCGAAGAAACTCAGGCGAAACTATCAAATCATCTTCAATAACAATCACACGCCCATACTGAGAACATACCTTATCGACACCTCTAATTATTGACTGCGCCAAGCCCAAATTATGGTCCCGCTCATCATATACTGCCCCCGCTCCCAGACACTCATGCGCAACCTCTCTGGCCCGTCCAACGTTACCCTCTTCGCCTTTATCTTTTGCACCGTCTGCAAATACCAGTATCGGCGTTTCATTAAACTCGGCGCACTGCTTTAACGAAGTAATAACCCTTCTAAGGTGATCTGGTCTGTTATATATAAATAGAGCGACTGGCGCATAATTCTTATGTGGCATTATGCCCACCAGCATCCTTGATATTACGAGACACGCCTGGTTTGCTGTCTATACATATACTGAATACCTTTCTAAGTACTACTACTACCCCCCAAAGAATGAGCAACACATGCATTCCATTTGCCTTAAACGTAAATAAACTTCCATACCCGGTTCTGGCTATGAGTACAATAACAAATGCTTGGAATACCAAACTCAGAATATCTCTGCTTTTTTGGCGCACCAAAGCTACAGTTATGCTTTGAATCAAGACCCCCATAACCATGGCGATTATAAGCATGCCCAGCATTCCGTAGTTCGCGTAGCCTTCCGCAAACGCTTGCGGCCCAGCGGTGCCTGCCGGACCATAAATGTAGTGCGACATCTCCTCAGCAAAAGTAATCTCATTAGTATTTAAGCCTAACAACGTTTCAGCATAGGTTCCCCCTGCCTTGTAATCACTTACCCATGGTATGTAATGAAACACCTGCTGAGTTACGTACCCTTTAACCAAAAACACCCTTTCGATAACCCTATTGATGCTCATGACAAGATTCTGCAGGTACCCGCCTCCACCCACCATTCTTCCGAGCACAATTGTCTGAACTATCAAGAGCCCAAAAATAAAAGCGCCCCATACTGCTATGTTGCTCAAGCGTACTTTTTTTACGTGCGATAACATCGTAAATACAAATAGCAAGTAAAAAAGACCACGCAGGCGACTGCCTGAACTAATGAGTATAAATAATGTGACTACTACAAGCATCACTCCTAGCATCGTTTCCAAAGCATTCCTTCGTACAACGCCATTCAGCAGAATAAACCCGACGGCCAACGGCATAACCAGACCCGTCGCATAGGCAGACATAACGCTAAATATGCTCCGGTATTCCAATGCGGAATAAACACCGATTCTTTCATCCGCTACCTGGCGCGCACCCGCTGGCATGTCTCCAGAGGCCATGAATTCGAATGCCAATTGTAATATGCCAAGCCCCATGTCAGTACTGGCATACGCCACGATTAAAGCCGAACTGAACATACCCAGCATCAGCAGATACGTAACCCCTGTCACTCTATAAGTTGTGATAATCCCAACCTGATAAAGATTGATTTCACGCACAGGTGAGAATTTTAGAAACACGCTGGAGGCAGCTGAACCAGCCACATAAAATACAAAAGCAGCTAAATACCCGTAAAATGAGGCAGTACCAATTACGCCGTAATCACTGGTTAATACCACGCCTGGCAGCACCAGAAATATGAATAATGCGAAGAAAAGATTAGACGGTAATAAGACCCCTATTCCGAGCGGAATGACAAGTCTGTCGAACAGATACGCGCCACCACCGACAACTACAAACAAAAAAGTAAAACGAAACCAGTCAATGTATATCGGATATTTATCATACCGGATATAGCCATTTATCTCTGACCAGTTCTGCGCAACCCAGATAATGAAAACGATCATTAGCAGAGAGATCGTAAACCGCTTACAATTTCGCGCCTGAGTTCGCCACTTACCCATCGAATTCTCGATATACTCGTAAAAACATTACGCCGATCACATTCTGCGATATCTACTTCTATTCAACAATCCACATGCAAACGCCGCAATTCCCACGACGTAAAGTGGTAATAGCGCATGCGAATAACGCACATTACCTACCACGGTCGCATACAACGATATAACATATACAAAAGCCACAGGTAATGCACTCATTACTACAAAGGTTCTTTCCCTATTCCATAGACACAATGCACTGACTATCCACGCCATAAATAGATAATCTGGAATCAGGGCGCTCAGGAACAACGGGTCCTTTAGCCAACGGCTGTTGGTATTAACATACCCATCGTGCGTATCAACAAACAATTGAATAGATCTACTGTCGTACACCTCTTTTCTATCCTCATATTTCTGCACAAATATTTTTAGCTTCCCCTCGTAGCTGTCCTGCATCCATGACTGCCACATATAATAATTTCGAAGATGTCTCCCATATTTCTTATTCGTATATCCCCGCCTGACAATCTCATCTTCACCAAAATAGAATGGAATACTTATCAACCCCAAACTTACCATATTTAACTTTAACTGCGACATAATTGCGTCACCACTTTCAACACGGAGTTGATGCGCAATACGCCTCATCCTGGATTTTATCTCTTTCTCTGAAATCCCTTTGTCATGCATGTGGCTGGCAATCCTGCTTGATTCCGCGTGGGTTAACCCTCGTTCTGCTGCCATTGCAGCTGACAACCCTTCCGGATAAAGCAATCCTTCTAATTCTTTCTTCCCATTTTCACCGGGATTTACGTTCACATAAAGCGCATGCCCAACGGATAACACATCAACGTTAGGAAGAAACATATTTCCTGTCTCATGCCACCTCACTACCGGAAACACCAGAGCACTTAGAACAATCATCAATACTGACATGCTGGCCACTATTCTCACTACATGCGAGGTCGTTCGTACTAAATGCCAGAGCTGATACAAAACAATTGGGCCCACGAGGTACGCCCTATACTGTACCAACAACATTCCTGACACCGTCATGATAAATAAATATCTCAACGGCTTATTAGTGTCTCCACGCTCCAATATGAGAGACGCTGAATATCCGATCAAAAACAATGATGCTGAAACTGCTTCTGTGAGAAATGCATTTTGAAACACTATATAAAATGGATATGCGCTCAAGAATATCGCTATACCTACCCTTGCGGTATACGTAACGAAACCCTTGATAGCGTAAAGAAAAAACAACAGGGCACTCGCAGCAAGCACTTTTTGGATTGCAGTTACAACAACCCACCCATACGAATCACCTACTGTATCGGCTAAAGCCCACAGCAGCGGTGCACCAAGTCCAATATGCTGATACCAAAAGTAACGGTCATCCGAATAGAAATGGGATATCCCACCATCTTCGAACAGAGATACTCCTAGTTGCGCATAAATCGCTGCGTCATACCAGTACGTTGCACCATAGGTAATGAACGACCACGCATGAAGTCCTAGAACCAACCCAAACAGCATTTGCTCTTTCGAAAATACCATCACAATAGCAATTCCGGCGATCCGAACTCGGGGTAGCCAAGCAAAGTGTGATTCTGGCAATCAGTGATTAGTGGGTTCACTCTCAATATATCGCTTTATAACCCAATACTCACTGAACGAAATACTCCCTATAGAAACATTTTCTCCACTGTACAAAATCATAACTCGGCTTGAGCGCACTAACAGGCACCCGCAGCCCTTTCCTGAACGATATAATTCAAATTACGAATTTCGTCGTTACTGTAAAACCTGTTTCTTTCAATCCAGCGTGATCGATTGGCAACCGCCTTGTTACAGTCTTTCTTAATCGCCTGCTTCCTAATCAACACACTCGATCCTGACATCTTGACGACCAATTTTCCCTTACAATCCAATAAATAATGCCGCTAATTCTAGTGTTACGCATCAGCAGCGCTGGATAGCCCTATCAACATATCCTTAATTGCCGCATCAACACCCCTATCCGATTGGATAATACGGGGAATGCAGTTTGATCTCTTCGAAATCGCATCCAATCGTTTGTAATAGCTTTCAATTTCATCGATCGTCAACTCCGGTTTCCGCGCCACAATATCTTCGGGATTTGCCTTCAACAGAAACCACGCGCTCCCACACGGAATTAAATGAATGGCAACAAATTCGATGATTGGAAATACTGGTCTATGCCCTTTTACAAATACGTCGAAGAAGGAGGTATCTACAATCACAGTGTAACCCTTCCAGTTTTTATAACGCGCCCATAAATATCCTGGGTAAACTTGCAACAGCAGAAATACAAGCCCTAATCCACGCCTTAGTCTCCACAAATATCCATGCCCACGATCTCTTTCCAGCTCATTCTTACGATTTTCGTCAATGCCACGTATCCTGGCCTGTATCTGCTGCCCTTTCTTGCTATATCTATTGCTTAGAGGATACAAGTGCTTGGTATTTAACACATGGATCTTCAGTTTCATTTTTAGCAAGGCAGATAAAGCCTCATTAGCAGTAGTTTTTCCGGATCCGTCCGGACCAGAAAAAAATATAAGCCTCCCAGTTGCATGAAACATGGAAGATATATTGCGGGCAATTAATGGCATTACCCCACTCAATATCCTCGCGGGGTTTTTTCGGCCGAACAATAGCGGATACAACCTTCCCACAAGAGAATAATTCTCTTTCAAGCGCTCATTATCATCGAATACATTAAGAAAATGATCCAGAGGACCTGCCAGTTCACACTCGCCAAGATACTTCCGAACATCTTCTACTTTCGATAACACCGTACAGCGATCCAGATATTCCTGTTTCTGTTTTTGCTGATATCTAACCAGAGTCAGGAATAACTCAAATACAGGCGCGGGAATAATAACCTTTATATTTTCCACCATGTGCTGAGCAGTCACAACATCTTCCAGCCATACCCTGCGGCCTATATATTTTATATCCCGACCAAGGTAGTATTTTTTGACCGTAATATAGGCGACCACATGAATATAAACACCCTGAAAATAATTATCTTCCGCTCTAATCTCTTGGAATATCCCTTTCATATAGAGGCTCTTTTCTTTTGCATGATTCTCGATAACGAAACCACCCATCTCAGTCATGAGCTCGGAAAATAACTCCATAGCAAGATCATAGTTAGCCGGACTCATCATTACATCGATATCTTTTTCCACCTCAGTAAGAATGCCGGCATAGCCACGCGGAATACAGAAATCAATAGATTTTTCCTGCAACCTGTGGAAGTACCTCTCAATAAATACGTCTCTCAGTGTCTGCATAAACTTACAAAGTTTTGCTAACGTTCATAGGGGCTGTACTCCAACTTTTGGAGGCTACAATTAACTATTGCCTAATTGCGTAGACCACCAGTTCTGATATAACTCGTCGTTTAATGTAATCATAAATATACGCTCCATCATACAGCGCTCCTGCCCGGTTGATGCTGTACGCCGCCGCCCGGTGATTGACAAACGTAGCAGACATACTCTAATTTGTTGCTTAAGTTTGAGTTTTTCAAATTCTTCACCAATTTTTGCCGATAAGCTTCGCCAATATTCTTCCAACAATCGCACATTCAACGTACCACTTGATTTGTCAAAAACAAGGTCAATGGCATCAACAAGAATCCATTTCCGTTCCGTGTGCGCATCCTCAAAATCCAGAAATACAATGTCGCCATTGGGTCCGTGTCGAATATTCGAAAACATGAGATCGTTATGAATTAATACCGGGCCAATACTGGGCTGTGCAAAATAGTACTTAACAACCAGCCATAACCCACGTATTTTATTACGGAGCGCTGTATCGCTTCCAATAATCATTCGACCAGTGCGAATACCCGGGCTTTCAAGAAGACGCAGGACAAACCCTTCCAGACCTACTGCCACGTACCGGTCTCCCAGCGAGCTGAACTCTAGCAACCCAGCTAGTGCTAATGACAATTGATCCGTATCTAATTTCGAAACATCTTCGCCTACAAGATATTCGAACTCCAACATCTCAGGTTGATCGAATATTGTAAGCCCGGGATGCACAAAATACTTGAACTCCTCATCCATCAGAATCCTATTAACCCGACGCTCATTTGCAAAAGGCAAGCTCGTTCCAAATAGCTTGCGACTGAGCATATTCATTATTCCACCTACTGGTGGGGCATATTTTCGAACTCGAGCATCTTCACCTCGAGACACCAAGTAAGCCGATCGCCCAATCTGAATTTCATCAGTCATAACTACCCTATATAAACCTGGCCCAGCCCAATTGGAATTTCCCTTACCAAACCAACCGCTGCCGCGACAGAAATTATCACAGTGTAGACTCCGACCAATCTCCCCATTTGAAGGGACAACTGCCTATCCAGGCGGCCTATAATCCATACCGAGTAATATACTCTTGTCACGCTCCCTGCTGCAGACAGGAAAACAAGAACGCCATAAACACCCACACCAAATACTGCACCCAAAAATGCCAGCGCTATAACAATAAAAAACAGTATATTGAACATCAAAAGCTTCCTTTGGAATCCGAACGCATTAAATACCCCGGTGAGAGGCCATGAAATAAATATTGTGAATAACCATGGAAGTATTATTAGCGCGTAGATTCCTGATTCACTCCATTGGGCGCCCAGGACAATTTCCACGACTGAAGGCAGTAGCAGCGCAAGCCCAATGAAGGGAACGATTGACAAATTAGCCATGTTTAACATAAGTTTTCGAAGCACTTGAACAACTTCTGTTCTTTTATCGACGTTCGCACCCACATATTGCGCCAACACCTGATATATGGACTGCCCAATTAAACTTAACGGAGACCTCAAAACACGTGTGGCCATCATATAATTACCCGCTACAGATGCTGAAAACAGCTTTCCAAATAATAAATTTGGCAATTGATTAACCATGCCATTCAACAATGACGACCACGTTAACCACAATGGAAATCTACTGTGCTTCCGAGCAGCCACAAACACTTTATCCAACGATACTTTTTGAAACACTTCACCTCGATCACGGGAGATGAGTACACCCATGAGTTGGGCCCCATTCAGCCCCAACCCAATCAAGTAGCCGTAAACCAATCCAAGCGGCCCAAAAGCACCCGCCATAGTAATCTGGCCAATCACTATCCCAATAGCTTGGAGCAGACGCCCTGCAGATATAACCGAAAACCGTTCGAACCGGCTATGCCAAGAAACCAGAATTAAATTAAGCCCGTTTATAAACACAAATAATGCAAATAGCGTAGATAAACTTCTTCTTTCGGATAGCTCGGGCAAAATCGAATTTATGGGACTTGAAATCAGCAGAATTAGAAATGTAACCGCGAAAAGTATAGCAGAGCTAAGAATAAGCAATGATTTAGGAGGATGACTTTTCTCCTTAATCAAGATTGCAGTTTCATAACGCAATGTTGAGAAAGGGGAGACTATAGCCACCAAGGCTAACAGCATTGCAAATTGGCCAAAGTCAGACGGCGAATAGATTCTGGATAGCACCGGGGTAGCCAGTAATAGAATAACCTGCCCTGCCGAAGTGCCCGCAACAAGCGTAAGAGTTTTTTGAAGCACCGATAATACCCAGTTAGCAAACACCTGTAGATGCAACAAATATAGAACACTGCAAAACATGCCTACTCATAATCACACTACGTAGAAACCGGGACATAAGACGCCAGCCACCTAATACGAGCTGGGTGGATGCGAGTCGATGCTGCGATCCCAAACAAAAATCGCATATCATGGAACAAGTCTGGGTGAAAGTTCCTGTTAGCCAATAAAAATGCTTGCCAGAATGGAAGAGCAAATCTTTCGGCTTGCTGATTCGAACTCGAGACCAGCAATATCGAAACCACCCACGGCACTACTACGGCACGCAAACTTTGACAGAATCCTAATTGTGTTACCTGTTGTTACAGCAATTACCCTGTCCCTTAAACTCCCTTGACATTTTTACAGACCGGACTCCCGCGGAACACTAGACAGGAACTCCGCAGAAAGCGCCATAATTACACCAACGATAATTCCAAAAATAATGCCAAAGAAAGCAATAACTTTTTTGTTCGGCTTTTCTAGTCGGTACGGTATACGCGCAGGATCATCAATTGTAACCGCAGATAACGATGCAGGTTTTATAGATATCGAGTCCAGAAAAGCAAGCCTTTCCTCGAGGTCACGATATCCGTCGATAAATGGTTCATCAGATTTGCGTGACTCAAGTACAGATATCTCGGTTTTAAGCGCTTCGGTTCCACGCATATATAGAGGAACCTGAGCGGTATTGACCGCCAGCCCAGCAGGTGATTTGTCCGTCATTTTGGGAAACATACTGGAATCCACGAGGCCAAGGACGCCTGCAACATGCAATGCCTCCTTCATGGTTGTGATCGTGTCTAGCCTCCTCTGCTCAGCCAGCTTCAGCTTGCTGGCCAACTTGTCACGAACCTGGTCTTTCTCAGCCTGCAAAACAGAATTTACATCATTGAACAATTGCAGAACGGTGCGCTTATTGGTGAAATCAATAAACTGGTTCACCCAATGTGCCGCCAGCTTCGGGTCACTATCGCTGAAACTCACGATGGCAGAGGACGTTGAATTCTTGCTGCCTGACACCTGAAGTCTCCTGTTAAATATAGCATCGAATATCTGATCCTTATTGACATTCTTCTTATCTTCCGCAGCAACATAGTGATTAATCAACTTGTACTTATCGAAAAACTCGCGACGTAAACCTTTGGACCCAAGGTTGTCCAGAAACCCATTAAAAATAGTCTTCGATGTATAGCCTTCAGCAGCAGCATCAAAATCAACATCAAATAGTCCGCTACCTTCGATCAACAGCCCTTGAAAGTCCTGCTGCTGCGGCGGCAGAAGATGTGCTGTAGCCTTGTACACCGGCTCCGCATTAAACAGGTATATGACCGCCAGCAACAGAGTTGCACTGAAGCCGAGTAACGCCAACCCTTTATGCCTTGTAATTAGCCGCCAAAAATCAGCCAGGCTGGCTTCATCATTCTTGCTCTGTGATCCAGCGAGGTATACTGGCATAGGGCGTAATTCGGGTGATTGTTCGGCCATACTAGATCCCATTGCTATAGTCGGCGCTCAATCGACTCTGTTATAAACATCTTCAAACCGTACAATATCATCCTCTCCCAGATAACTCCCCGACTGCACTTCAATAATCTCCAGTGGAATGTTACCCGGGTTTTCAAGGCGGTGAGTGGTCCCCAAGGGGATATAAGTAGACTCGTTTTCCGACAACATAAACACATCATCTCCACGGGTTACCCGCGCGGTACCTGAAACTACGATCCAGTGTTCGGCACGGTGATGATGCATTTGCAGGGAAAGCTTCGCACCAGGCTTTACCGTCAGGCGTTTCACCTGATAGCGGCCCCCACTGTCTATACCCTCGTAGTCACCCCAGGGCCGGTACACTCTGCTGTGGAAGCGGTACTCTTCACGGCCACCCTGCTTTAACTGATTAACAATGGCTTTGACATCCTGACAGCCGTTTTTGTCAGCAACCAGCACCGCGTCTGAAGTTTCGATAATAACTATGTTATCCAGGCCCACTGCGGCAATGCAGCGATCCTCTGCCATAAACAGGGAGTTGGTAGAACCGTGAGTGAGCACATCGCCTTTAGTGACGTTACCCTGCTCGTCCTGTTCGGAAATCTCCCAGATCGATGACCAGGAACCCACATCTGACCAGCTGGTTTCCATTGGCACGACAGCGGCTTTGTCGGTCTTCTCCATGACAGCGTAGTCGATGGAATCCGATGGGCTAGCCAGGAACGCATCTTTATCTGCACGCACAAAGTCGCTGTCTCGCAGACTGCCTGCCATGGCCTTCTTGCAGGCAGCGAGGATTTCCGGCTGATACTTGCCGATCTCTTCCAGCCAGCGATCAGCCCTGAGCACAAATATACCTGCGTTCCAGTAATAACCACCGGCATCCAGATAGCCTTGTGCAGCTCCTGCATCGGGTTTTTCGACAAAGGCATCAACCTTGTACCCACTAGAAGTTTCAATCCCGTCACCGCGGCGAATGTACCCAAAACCTGTCTCCGGCTTATCGGCCACGATACCGAAAGTCACCAGATAACCTGCTGCCGCCAGCTGCCCCGCCTTTTCAACTGTTGCCGTAAACGCAACGGCATCAGGAATAACGTGATCCGCAGGCATGGCCACCATAACGGCGTCAGGATCCTTATCGGCGAGGTAGAGCGCGGCAATCGTGAGCGCAGGTGCGGTATTGCGGCCCTCGGGCTCCAGCATAATGGCTTCGGGCTCTTTACCCATTGTGCGCACCTGCTCGGCTACCAGAAAGCGATGTTCCTCGTTACAAACAAACACCGGGTTGCCAACTGTATCGATAGAATCAAGACGGCTGGCGGTATCCTGCAACAGGGTTCGATCGCCAAAAATGGGTAACAACGGTTTAGGAAAATGTTCTCGCGAAACAGGCCACAAACGACTGCCCGCCCCACCGGTCAGGATCACTGGATAATAGTTCATGCGAGCTCTTTTTTTGGGTGGCTATACACTAAAAACAATCAGCAGCTAACCATACCCAAATACGATAGCCCGGTCAATGATCCGGGAATCGCCCTACAGACTTATCTTACTATTTTTACAGCACTTTCAAGAACAGTCGCTATTAGATATGCCTCTGAAAGGCGCTAAGCGCCACGTCCCTGGCTCAACAGCAGCATCCTTGCCGACTACCGACCAATCAGAGGCATAACCAATAGCTAAAAGGCGAGCCTTCCCCTTGCGAAGAAGGCTCGAATTGAAAGGCTGGTTAGAGACAACGCTTACTTTGACTTTTGAGGCACGCTTACCGTCATATTGGCCCGGTTCTGATCAACCGTCTTTTCACCTATACCGTCCACCTGCGCCAGGTCATCTACGTGCTGAAAGGGCCCATACTGCTGACGGTAGCGCACAATAGCCATGGCTTTTTGCGGTCCGATACCCGACAGCCCTTCGACCAGAGCGTCAGAATCAGCAGTATTGATATTGACGGATGACGCCGCCAGTGAAACGAGCGGCATCAGTAATAACCAGGTTGCAAGCAGCTTACGTAGCATAATCATGACATCCTCCATGAAGATTATTGAGCGGGAAAAGTCCCTATCCCGTTTTTTGCTTCGACACAATGTCGACGCAAGAATCCATCATACGGCCACAAATAAGCATCACAATTGGCGAATTTCTGATTTTCCTGTAAGCATTTTCTTACACGGCCGATAGCTCAAGGTTCACCGCCTCAAGTGCTGCGACGGGATCTGCAGCCTGAGTAATCGGTCGCCCCATGACAAGGTAGTCAGCCCCCGCGCGGACGGCATCAGCTGGTGTCAGCACTCGCGTCTGATCATCCATGGCAGCGCCCATCGGACGTACACCAGGCGTAACCAGCTTGAACCCGGCGCCCATCTCTGCCCGCAACATGGCAGCTTCACGCGGCGAACAAACCACACCGTCGAGCCCCGCATCTTTTGTCAGCGCCGCGAGTCTCAACACCTGCTTTTCCGGATCAGCAGCGACCCCAATTGATTCGAGGTCGCCCGGACCCATACTGGTTAACACGGTCACAGCAATCAGCAGTGGACGCTTGTCTTCGCCATTGCACAGCGCCTCCCGGGCGGCGACCATCATTTTGGTCCCACCTGAAGCATGCACATTGACCATCCATACGCCCAGTGATGCAGCGGCCTCACATGCTCTGGCGACGGTATTGGGAATATCGTGAAACTTGAGATCAAGAAATACATCGTGCCCCTGTTCCACAAACCGTCGAACCAGCGCAGGTCCTTCCCTGGTGAATAATTCCTTACCCACTTTTAGTCGGCAACTGTCCGGATGAAGGTTATTCACGAAGGCAACCGCCTGCTCGCCTCGCGGAAAATCCAGCGCGACTATGACGCGCGATTTATTGTTTTCTGTCATGACTACTCTGCGTGACTCAGACTGATAGGTTTAATACTGCTCCAGCGCTGACAACCCGGGCACTGCCAGAACAGTTTGCTAGCGGCAAATCCGCAAGCATCGCAGCGATAACCCGCAGAAACGCCATTCACGTGCTCAACTGTACCCGCAACGCCTGCCTCAAAAACATCATCTGAATCCTTCTGCATGCCATCAATCTGATAGCGGCAATGCTGAATATCCGTTAGCACTTCTGCAGCCAGACTGCTGTTCTGGGATGCCACAGCCTGGTAGGCATCAATGGCCGCCGCAAATTCACCCTGATGCTGAAAAACCGTCCCCAACAACACATTGGCTCGCACACAGCCTGCATGGGTATCGAGCGCACGTTCCGCCTGGTGGACAGCAGCATCGTAGTTACGCTGTTCCAGGGCTAAATCCCCAAGTTCACAGTAATAGTGCGCAATCCTGTTCTGCCAGTCTTCACCGGCATTTTCAGTAACCCGCTCGGCGATCTGAATGGCTTTACGCCACTCTTTTTCCTGTTGATACAGTTCCACCAGGTGCCGACTGGCTTCCGGGACATGGACTCGCTGTTGCAGGAGTTCCTGCAGCAATTGTTCAGCGCGATCAAACAGCCCTGCTTTGAGAAAATCCCGCCCCAGCTCCAGCCTGGCCTGATCACGCAAAGCTTTACTCAGCCGAGTGCGCGCGATGATATTCCGGTGTACGCGGATAGCGCGATCGACCTCACCGCGCCGCCTGAAAAGACTGCCCAAAGCCAAATGCAGCTCAACTGTTTCCGGATCGACCTCAACCAGCTTCACCAGCACATCGGTGGCTTTATCGGGCTCTTCATTAAGCAGGTAATTAATGCCCTGACCATAGGCCGAGTTCAGTCGTGCACGTGAGACTGACTTGCGCCGATGGTCGCTGTACCGGGCCGCCCACCAGCCAGATGCCGCGGCCAATGGCAACAACAGCCAGAACAAGCCGTACACTTTTTACTCCTGAGCAGGCAACACACGCAACTGATCCGAATCTTTTTCGGCGTTGCGCAGTTTGCGTCGAAGTTGGCGGGTTTGCGTCTTCATCCGCAGTATCAGCCCGGCACTCACCAGCACGCCAATCACGGCCCCGGCAGCCAGCGACAGCACAACGATCATGGAAAGCGGGATTTCGCGAAAACCAAAATAGTAATTCAGCGATACCGACTGGGCATTCAATACAGCGAAAGAAAGCCCCAGAACAACCAGAACAACCAAAAATAAAAATCCTAACAGGCGTCCCATACCGCCGACTCCGCATTGAAAATCCGTAGCCATTATCAACGCTTTGCGAACACTCGGCAAATCAGAAGCCAAAAAAAGCCGGCTATGCGCCGGCTCTTTTGAAGTTTTTTTAACTATCTGTCTTTATCAGAACAAGCTACCACTGCTGCTACCCGCAGAAGCAGGGCTGTCATCGTCAACCAGAGGCTTAACATTCGCTGCATCCTCTCGAGCATAAACATTCACTCGCTCACGCAACTCTTTGCCTGGTTTAAAATGTGGCACATATTTGGCCGCCAGCGCCACAGCATCACCCGTCTTGGGATTGCGCCCCATTCTCGGTGGCCGGTAGTGCAGCGAAAAACTGCCAAATCCACGAATCTCGATCCGGTTGCCCGTCGACAGCGACTGACTCATCTGTTCGATCAGACTCTTTACCGCCAACTCAACATCCTTATGGTTGAGGTGGCCATTCTTGGCCGCGAGTATTTCGATTAACTCAGACTTTGTCATATAGCTGTCCCCGATATTGAGGGGAGGCCAACCAGCCTCCCCGGGTCCCGTTTCCCTAAGCATAGACCAATTTATTGATTAGTCTCCACTATTTTCCAATTGTTCCTTCAGCAGATCACCCAGTTTGGTGCCACCCGCGGCGGCGCCTTTCGAATAATCGGCCACTGCAGCCCGCTCATCATCATTGTCCTTGGCCTTGATAGACAGGGCAATGGTACGAGTCTTGCGATCCATGCCAATGTACTTGGCTTCGATCTCCTGGCCCACAGAAAGTACCGTGCGAGCATCCTCGACGCGGTCCCGTGCCAGCTCGGAAGCACGCAACGTGCCCTCGATGCCGTCACCCAGGTCCACAATCGCCGCTTTTGCGTCGACTTCCTTAATAACGCCCTTAACAATAGAACCTTTAGAGTTACCTGCTGAGAAATTGGAGAAGGGATCTTTCTCAAGCTGCTTGATTCCCAAGGAAATCCGCTCACGCTCCGCATCTACGGACAGAACCACGGCTTCCAGCTCCTGGCCCTTCTTGTATTCACGGACAGCTTCTTCGCCGGCATCGTGCCAGGAAATATCCGACAGATGGATCAGGCCGTCGATGCCGCCATCCAGTCCAATGAAGATACCGAAATCGGTAATCGACTTGATGGTACCCTTGACGTGATCACCTTTGTTACGGGTTGCAGAGAACTCTTCCCAGGGATTGGTGTGAACCTGTTTCATGCCCAGCGAGATACGGCGGCGCTCTTCGTCGATATCCAGCACCATGACCTCGACTTCCTGGCCAATGTGAACCATCTTGCCCGGGTTAACGTTCTTGTTGGTCCAGTCCATTTCGGAGACATGCACCAGCCCTTCAACGCCGTCTTCAATTTCAACGAAGCAACCGTAGTCGGCGATATTGGTAACCGCACCGAACAGACGGGTGTTTTCAGGATAGCGACGTGCCAGGTCAGCCCACGGATCCTGACCCAACTGTTTCAGACCCAGCGATACGCGATTACGCTCGCGGTCAAACTTAAGCACCTTGACATCGATTTCCTGGCCGACTTCAACAATCTCGGAAGGATGCTTGACGCGCTTCCAGGCCATATCCGTAATGTGCAGCAGACCATCGATACCACCGAGGTCAACGAACACACCGTAGTCGGTGAGATTCTTGACAATACCCTTGACCTGCGCACCTTCCTGCAGAGTCTCCAGCAGCTGTTCACGCTCGGCACTGTATTCTGTTTCAACCACAGCACGACGCGAGACAACCACGTTGTTACGACGCTGGTCTAGCTTGATAACCTTGAACTCAAGCTCCTTGCCTTCAAGATAGGTGGTATCGCGCACAGGGCGTACATCCACCAGCGAGCCTGGCAGGAAGGCCCGTATATCTTCGATATCAACTGTAAAGCCACCCTTGACCTTACCGCTGATCAGGCCTTTAACCACTTCGCCATCTTCAAACGCCTGTTCAAGACGTTTCCAGACCTGTGCGCGCTTGGCTTTTTCACGCGACAGTCGCGTGGCACCGAAACCGTCTTCAACGGCATCGAGAGAAACTTCAACAGCGTCACCTACGGCGACTTCGACTTCACCCTGGTTGTTGTAGAACTGTTCTATAGGGATAACGCCTTCCGACTTGAGGCCGGCATTGACGATGACAGCGTCCGACTGGATGTCGACCACCGTACCAGTAACGATGGTGCCTGGACGCATTTCCTTGTTAACCAGGCTTTCTTCAAAGAGTTCAGCAAAACTTTCAGACATGGGTGAAAATCCTTCCGTTGCATAATGGCAACGGCATACAAAACCGTACGTCTTCAACTGCACGCAACGGCGGGTTGTGGTTATAAAAACCGGCACCTAATCCAAGGAGCCGGGCTACGTAACCCACTATTATAAACGTATATTCTTGAGAATTCACGGGTTTAGACGATTTTTTAACAGATCGCGGACACGCTGGAGGGTGGCGGGGATATCAAGCTCGCTGGTATCCACGGATTCGGCATCCTCGGCTGGCTTGAGAGGCGCTACCGGGCGGTTCATATCGCGTTCATCACGTGCCTTTATGTCCGCAACCACCGCAGAATAATCAGCATCCAAGCCTTTTTCTTTCAACTGCTTACAGCGTCTTCTTGCACGTTCTTCTGCGCTAGCAATCAGGTAGATTTTGGCCCCTGCATCGGGAAACACCACGGTCCCCATGTCCCGGCCATCTGCCACCAGTCCCGGCGATGACCGGAAGTCGCGCTGGCGCTGCAGCAGGGCTGTACGCACTTCGGGAAGTGCCGCCACCTTCGAAGCCCCGGCGCCAGCGGCTTCGGTCCGGATCAGTGAACCGATGTTTTCACCATAGAGCAGCACATCGTCTTCATCACCGTCGGCAGGAAAAACAATATCCAGTTTTCCAGCCAGTTCCACCAGTGAAGGCTCGTCATCAAGAGCAATTGCGCGCTGCTCTGCCGCAAAGGCCAACAAGCGATACAGCGCGCCGCTGTCCAGGAAGTGATAACCAAGTTCCCGCGCGAGCAATCGGGCAATCGTGCCCTTGCCCGATCCGCTGGGGCCGTCGATCGTTATTACCGGTGCTGACGACATGCTTTTCAGTTCGCCTCTACACCCAAACCAACGCCCGCTGCCAGCTCAACAAATCCGGGGAAAGACGTATTCACGTTCGCGCAATCATCAATCTCAACCACACCATCGGCACGCAACGCCGCCATGGCGAAAGACATGGCAATGCGATGGTCACCCCGGCTGTCGACACGCCCGCCGTTGATACTACCACCCTGAATCACCATGCCGTCTGGCGTCGGACTGGCATCGACACCCAGCGCCTGCAAACCGTCTGCCATCACCTGAATACGATCACTTTCCTTGACCCGCAGCTCTTCGGCTCCCGTAAGTATCGTGCGGCCATGAGCGCAGGCAGCGGCAACAAACAGGGCCGGGAACTCATCGATCGCCAGAGGCACCTGCTCAACGGGAATATCGATGCCCTTCAGTTCGGCTGCTCGCACGCGCAAATCGGCAACGGGTTCACCGCCGACTTCCCGCCTGTTGGTTATTTCAATATCCGCACCCATGCGTTTGAGAATCTCAATCACACCGGTGCGTGTCGGATTAATACCTACATGCCTCAACAACAAGTCAGATCCAGGAGCAATACTCGCCCCGACAAGGAAAAAGGCTGCTGAAGAAATATCACCCGGGACATCGATGGTCGTTGCACCAAGTGTGCCCCCGCCTTCCACACAGGCCAGATCGCCTGCGCGGGTAACCGGGTAACCCATGCCTGTCAGCATGCGCTCGGTATGGTCGCGTGTCGGTGCCGGTTCACGCACGCAGGTTTGGCCATCAGCATAAAGTCCGGCGAGCAGCAGACAGGACTTCACCTGGGCACTGGCAACGGGCATATCGTAGTGTATCGACTGCAAGGTTCTACCACCGCTGATTTTCAGTGGCGCCGTACCCGCTTCCGTAGCGCTGATCCCGGCCCCCATACTGATCAGCGGCTCCGTCACACGCCGCATCGGCCGGCTCATCAGTGAACTGTCACCGATCAATTCGCAGTCAAATGACTGTCCGGCCAGAAGACCGGAAAGCAAGCGCATGGATGTGCCTGAATTACCCAGATCCAGCGGCTCCGCCGGCGCCTTCAAGCCATGCAGACCAACACCATGCACCGTCACGCGCCCCTCTGCCGGCCCCTCTATACTGACACCCATGGAGCGAAAAGCATTCAGGGTGGCCAGACTGTCTTCGCCTTCGAGAAAACCCGAAATCTGTGTCGTTCCTTCCGCCAGTGAGCCGAGCATAACCGACCGGTGGGAAATGGATTTATCACCGGCTACCCGCAACTCGCCCTTGAGTGCGCCGCCCGGCTGGACAATAAAACGTAGCTGATCTTTGCTGCTCATTGATCTATTTCGTTATCCGGCAAATCCGTCACGCGCGGATTTGGCCTCACTGAATATCTGTAAAATGCGGTCACCATCACTGGCGCGTATTGCTTCAGACAAACTTGCGAGGTCACGATTAAAGCGTTCCAGCATATTAAGCACCGCCTCCCCGTTTGCCAGGCAGATGTCACGCCACATCACCGGGTCGCTGGATGCTATGCGGGTAAAATCCCGAAATCCGCCCGCGGCATACTCGAAAATCTCGCGCTGTTCACTCATGCGCGCGAGGCTTTCTACCAATGTATAGGCCAGTATGTGCGGCAAATGACTGGTCGCTGCAAGCACTTCATCGTGATGCTTAACGTCCATCTCACTAACGGTAGCACCGACCGCTTCCCACATGGCCCGCACACGACTCACTGCAGTCGCGTCAGTTTCAGCCAGCGGCGTCAGTATTACCCGCCGGTCCTTGTACAACTCACTGAATGAAGCATCCACACCGCTCTGCTCGGTACCGGCAATCGGGTGGCCCGGCACAAACCAGGATGGTATTTCTCCAATAGCCTCGCTGATATCTGCAACCACACTGGCCTTGACACTACCGCCATCAGTCACCACAGCACCGTCAGTCAACGCGTCCCTGATTGATCGGAACACAGCGCCCATGGCGCCCAGCGGAACTGAAACGAATATCATGTCAGCGCCTTGTACAGCACTGGCAAGATCAGTGTCGAAACGGTCGATGACACCAAGCTCTACAGCACGCTGCAAATGAACCGGATTACGACTGGCACCCACAATCTCCCTGACATGCCCCGCATCACGCAATGCGCGCGCCAGCGAACCACCGATCAGGCCTACACCAATAACACATAGCCGCTCAATCACGACAGCACCTGTTTGAGCGATTCGAGGAATCGTTGATTCTCTTCCGGCAGACCGATACTAACGCGCAAATAACCAGGCATGCCATAGTTGTCCACCGGACGCACAATCACACCCTCGCGCAATAGCGCCTCATATACCCGATCGGGATCTCGTCCCACATCGACGCTGATAAAATTACCCACAGAAGGGATATATTCGAGCTTCAGTGCATCAAGGCCCTGCTCCAGTTGCCGCATCCCGTCCCGGTTGATACGCACAGATTCAGCAAGGTGCGTAATGTCCTGCAGGGCAGCGACTGCTGCCGCCTGGGAAAAACTGTTCACATTGAAAGGCTGACGCACTCGATTAAGGATATCTGCAACGGCTGACTGCGAAACGCCATAACCCACACGAAGTGCCGCCAAACCATAGGCTTTTGAAAAGGTGCGCGTCACCAGCAGGTTGGGGAACTCTCTGACCCAGTGCACTGCATTTGGGTAGTCGGCGTCTTCGACATATTCGAAATAAGCTTCGTCAATCACAACAATCACAGATTCCGGAACGCGCTCAACGAAATGACGCAACGAGCTCCTGTCCGCCCAGGTACCCGTGGGATTATTCGGATTGGCGACAAACACCACGCGTGTATCGTGAGTTATTGCCTTCAACATCGACTCAAGGTCATGACCGAAACGCGGACCCCGGCTGCCGTCGTGGGCAGGTACAACCCGGCCATGGGCGCCAATCGCCTGGGTCACTATCGGGTATACAGCAAAAGCATGTGCAGAAAATACTGCCGACGACTGCGGTGTCAGGAACGCCCGGGCGACCAACTCAAGGACATCGTTGGAGCCATTACCCAGGGTGATGCAACCGGGATCCATGCCCAGCTTGCCGGATAGTGCCGCCTTGAGCTCAAAGCCGTTGCCATCGGGATAGCGTGCAAGATTGTCAAATTCAGCGCGCAATGCCTCAAGCACTGCCGGGCTGGGACCTAGCGGGTTCTCGTTTGAGGCGAGCTTAACCGCATTACGTATTCCGTATTCGCGCTCGAGCTCGCTCAGAGGTTTGCCGGGAGCATAGGGCTGAAGACCCTGGACCCCCGGCGTAGCCAGTTCCAGCAGGCTGCTTTCCATCTAGCGTTGACACCGTGGATAGGAACCCAACACTTTAAGCATGGCGACTTCGGTGCTCAGCTCCTCGATCACCGCAGCGACGTGACGGTCTTCTATGTGACCCTCCACGTCGACAAAAAACACATAATCCCATTTGCTCGCCCGCGATGGACGTGACTCGATCTTGGTCATACTCACATTGTGCCGGGCAAAGGGTTCGAGCAAGGCATACAGCGCCCCTGCCTTGTTATGCACCGATACCATCAGCGACGTCTTGTCCTCGCCACTCGGGGCGGGCTTGTGTGTACCCACCACCAGAAAACGTGTGGTGTTGTTCGGGTCATCTTCGATATTGTTCGCCAGGTAGTTGAGCTGGTACATCTCGGCAGCCGCATCGCTGGCAATGGCAGCAACGGCGCTATTGCCCTGCGCCTCGCGTGCAGCTTCCGCATTGCTGCTGACTGCAACCCGTTCAATCTGCGGCAAGTTGCTATCCAGCCACTCCCTGCACTGTGCCAGCGCCTGCTGATGGGCTCGTACCGACCTGATCTGCCCGACGGTCTCCGCGGATGCCAGCAGCTGATGATGAATCTGCAATTCAACGTCACCACAGATTTTCAGTGGTGAGCGGATAAACATGTCCAGGGTATGATTAACGGCACCCTCCGTGGAATTTTCCACCGGGACGACGCCAAAATCAGCACTACCGGCTTCAACTTCACGGAAAATTTCATCGATTGCCGCCAGTGGCTTGAGCGACACGGAGTGACCGAAGTGCTTGAGCGCAGCTGCCTGAGAATAGGTCCCCTCCGGGCCAAGATAGGCAATAGTAAGCGGTTGCTCAAGCGCCAGGCAGGCAGACATGATTTCACGGAACAGGCGTGCGATTTCATCATCTGACAGCGGGCCTTTGTTGCGCTCGCGCACGAGACGCAACACCTCAGCCTCGCGCTCCGGACGATAAAACACCACTTCACCGCCGATCTTGCGCTTGGCTTCCGCAACAGCCTGGGCACAATCCGCCCGTTCGTTCAGCAGTTCCTGGATCTGCTCGTCAAGCGCATCAATGCGCTGGCGCAACTGGTCCAGTTCTGAATCAGACATACCTCACCCGTGGAGCACCCTGACAGATAGTACGCCGTCTGTATCAGTGATTTTCTGTGCACAAGCTGCATCGATATCACCATCCACATCGACCAGCGTGTAGGCCAGTTCACCGCGTGATTTATTGATCATATCAATGATGTTCAGACCGGAGTCAGCCAACGCCGTAGAGATCTGGCCCAGCATGTTCGGTACGTTGGCATTGGCAACGCACAAGCGGCTACCCTGCTGACGTTTCATATACACCTTGGGGAAGTTAACCGAATTACGGATATTGCCGTTTTCGAGGTAATCCCGAACTTCATCGGCCACCATTACCGCACAATTATCTTCAGCCTCGCGCGTAGAAGCACCAAGATGCGGAAGAGCCACCACTCGAGGGTGATCCTTCAACAGGTTGCTTGGGAAATCGCAGACATAGGCATACACCTTGCCGCTTTCCATGGCATCCACCACGGCCTGGTCATCGATAATCCCGTTGCGCGAGAAATTGAGCAAGACGACATTGTCTTTCATGGCACGCAGACGATCGGCATTGATCATATTGCGGGTGCCATCGACCAGCGGCACATGGAAGGTCACAAAATCGACCTGGGAGAGCAAATCATCAACACTACTGGCCTGCTCTACATCTGCAGTCAATTGCCAGGCGCTCTGCACAGTGATATCCGGATCATACCCAACAACATTCATACCCAGAGAATGGGCCGCATTGGCAACCTGGACACCAATTGCACCCAGCCCGATAACACCCAGGGTACGACCCGGCAGCTCCATACCCGCGAACTGTTTTTTACCTGCCTCCACCTGCTTGCCGATCTCGGCATCGTCACCACTCAGGCCACGGGCATAATCCCAGCCCTGTACCAGGTTGCGGGCGGCCATTAACATACCTGCAAGTACCAGTTCTTTCACCGCATTGGCATTGGCGCCTGGTGCGTTAAATACCGGCACGCCGCGGTCACTCAGCTTGTCGACAGGGATGTTGTTTACGCCGGCACCGGCACGTCCGATTGCCTTCACGGTTGCGGGTATATCCATATCATGCATATTAAAAGAGCGCAGCAGAATCGCATCCGGGTGCTGAATTTCTGATGCCACTTCGTATGCATCACGCGGCAGGCGCTCAAGGCCCGCTACAGAAATATTATTCAGTGTAAGTATCTTCTTCATGCCGCACTCCTAACCGTGACGCTTCTCGAAATCCGCCATGAATTCCACCAGCGTGCGAACACCTTCCTCGGGCATGGCGTTATAAATACTGGCACGCATGCCGCCTACAGAGCGATGTCCTTTCAAGGTCACCAGGCCGATTTTTGCGGCCTCCTCCAGGAAAGCAGCATCGAGATTCGCATCTGCCAGCGTGAAGGGCACGTTCATCCAGGACCGGCAATTGACGTCCACTGGATTCGCATAGAAGTCCGATGCATCAATAGCGTCGTACAGCAAACGCGCCTTGGTATGGTTGACCATGGAAATTGCTTCCAGACCACCCTTTTCCTTCAGCCACTCGAATACCAGCCCTGCCAGATACCAGCCATAAGTCGGCGGTGTGTTGTACATGGACTGATTTTTGGCGTGGATAGCGTAGTCAAACATTACCGGCTGCCCTTCAACAGGCTGCCCGACAAGATCATCACGCACAATGACCACTGTCAGGCCCGCTGGACCAATATTCTTCTGTGCGCCTGCGTAAATAACGCCGAAGCGACTGACATCCACAGGACGCGACAGAATAGTTGACGACATATCCGCAACCAGTGGTACGTCGCCGACATCCGGTATCCAGTGAAACTCTACGCCACCAATAGTTTCATTGGGCGTGTAATGGACGTAAGCAGCCTCTTTGTCGAGCTGCCAGGTACCCGGCTCAGGAATAGTATTGAAACCGTCCGTTTCCGAACTGGCGGCAACATTCACATTGCAGTAACGTTTGCCTTCGGCAATAGCCTTTTTACCCCAGGCACCTGTCCAGATGTAGTCAGCCTTGCTCTTACCCCGCAGCAGGTTAATCGGCACCATCGCAAACTGGCTCGAAGCACCGCCCTGGAGAAACATTACTTTGTAATTATCCGGGATCTTCATCAGATCACGAAGATCTGACTCTGCCTTTGCGGCAATCGACATAAACTCCTTTCCACGGTGACTCATTTCCATCACCGACATGCCGCAGCCGTTCCAGTCGACCAGTTCATCACGCGCCCGGGCCAATACCTCGGCAGGCAAGGCCGCAGGGCCGGCACTGAAATTATAGATTGTCACTATTCACTCGCTCCAGACTCGATAAAAACAGAGCGCAGTTTCACCGCGCCCGGAAAAATACAGATAAATAAAGTTAAGCCGTGCGCCAGACTAGTCGTTCACTTAAGTGGTGATCTGAAATTCTGCGCAACGCAGGAGAACCATCGTCACTCTTCAGGGGATTCGTTATCGTCATCCTGAACATCAACAACACGTTCAACACCGACGAGCTTCTCTTCACCATGCAGACTGATCAACCGCACACCCTGCGTATTACGGCCCATGGTCGACACCTCGTTAATGCGCGTGCGAACCAGTGTGCCGCCATTGCTGATGAGCATAATCTCGTCTTCATCTGCAACCAGCACAGCACCGACCACGTCGCCATTGCGCTCGGAACCCTGGATAGAAATGACGCCCTGTCCGCCACGACCATGGCTTGGGTAGTCAGACACCAGCGTGCGTTTGCCATAACCGTTTTCGGTCGCTGTCAGTACAGAACCTTCATCGACAATAATCAATGCGATCACTTTCTGACCAGGAGCAAGACGGATACCGCGCACACCGCAGGCCGTACGGCCCATGGCACGCACGTCAGCTTCCTTGAACCGAATGGCCTTGCCAGCATCACTGAACAACATGATGTCACGTTCGCCATCGGTAATTTCAACATTGACCAGATAGTCGTCATCGCGAAGGTCAACAGCGATAATGCCATTAGCGCGCGGCCGCGAGAAATCGGCGAGCGGAGTTTTCTTCACTGTACCCTGCGCAGTTGCCATGAACACGAACTTGTCTTCAGTGTATTCACGCACCGGCAAAACCGCATTAATACGCTCGCCCTCTTCCAGGGGCAGCAGATTCACGATCGGCTTGCCTCGCGCCAGGCGACCGGCCTGCGGCAGTTGATATACCTTTAGCCAATACGCCTTGCCACTGGAACTGAAACACAAAATGGTATCGTGGGTGCTGGCAATAAACAGCTTGTCGATAAAATCCTCTTCCTTGATCTTGGTCGCCGACTTGCCACGCCCGCCACGGCGCTGGGCCCGATAATCGGACAGTGGCTGTGACTTCGCATAGCCAGCATGCGACAACGTCACCACCACGTCTTCCTCGGTGATCAGATCTTCCATGCTGAGATCCAGCTGGTCTACCAGGATTTCGGTACGACGTTCATCGCCAAACTGTTCGAGCACTTCGACCAGTTCATCACGGATTACCTGCATCAGGCGATCCGGGTTGTTGAGAATATCCAGCAGGTCGTCAATACGTTCGATGACTTCCTTGTATTCGTCAATGATCTTGTTCTGTTCCAGCCCGGTCAGCTGGTGCAGACGGAGATCCAGAATGGCCTGAGCCTGGACTTCAGACAGATGGTAGACGTTACCGTGGTAACCGTACTGCGCTTCAAGACCATCAGGGCGCGAAGCCTCGCTACCGGAACGCTGCAACAGATCGCTCACAATGCCCGGTTGCCACTCACGCTGTACCAGTTCCTCTCTGGCCTCGGCACGACTCTTGGATTTTTTGATTAGCGCAATCACTTCATCAATATTGTTCAGCGCTACTGCAAGCCCTTCCAGGATATGCGCACGCTCACGCGCCTTGCGCAACTCGAATACTGTTCGCCGCGTAACAACTTCACGACGGTGACGTACGAAGGCTTCAAGGATTTGCTTGAGATTCAGCAGTCGAGGCTGGCCATCGACCAGCGCCACCATGTTGATGCCGAAAACATTCTGCATCTGGGTGTGCTGATACAGGTTATTCAGCACCACCTCGGCAACTTCGCCACGTTTCAGTTCGATAACCATGCGCATGCCGTCCTTGTCGGACTCGTCGCGCAACTGGCTGATGCCTTCCAGCTTCTTGTCTTTAACCAGCTCGGCTATTTTTTCCAGCAGCCGCGCCTTGTTCACCTGGTAAGGCAACTCGGTCACAACAATGGTCTGCTTGCTGCCTTCTTCACCTTCGATATGCGTGCGCGAACGAATGTGTACGCGCCCGCGGCCGGTCCGGTATGCCTCGTGGATACCGCGTACGCCATTGATAAATGCTGCGGTGGGAAAATCCGGGCCCGGGATGTGCTCCATCAATCCGTTGATATCGAGATCGGGATTGTCTATCAGGGCAATACAACCATTAATTATTTCGTTCAGGTTGTGCGGTGGAATATTGGTCGCCATACCAACGGCGATACCTGCTGAACCATTAACCAACAGGTTTGGAACCCGCGTCGGGAAAACTGCCGGCTCATGCTCGGATTCATCGTAGTTGGGAACGAAGTCGACCGTTTCCTTGTCGAGATCGGCAAGTAACTGGTGTGCGATCTTCGACATGCGCACTTCTGTGTAACGCATGGCTGCCGGCGAGTCACCGTCGACCGAGCCAAAGTTACCCTGTCCATCGACCAGCATGTAACGCAGCGAGAACGGCTGCGCCATGCGCACAATGGTGTCGTATACAGCTGTGTCACCGTGCGGATGATATTTACCGATGACATCACCGACGACGCGGGCGGATTTTTTATACGGTTTGTTGTAGTCGTTACCCAGTACGCTCATCGCGAACAGGACGCGGCGATGCACCGGCTTGAGACCGTCGCGGACATCAGGCAGCGCACGCCCAACGATTACACTCATCGCGTAATCAAGGTAGGACTGTCGCATTTCGTCTTCCAGATTTACCGGAAGTACTTCTTTGGCAAAATCAGCCATGTATATCCACTATGGTTATAGGTGGCCCAGGGCAAGACACCTCCACCTGGACACTGTTACTTTAAAGCGCCCTGATAAAGCAGAGCGCTAAAGAGCGGGATAGTAGCACATGCAGCCGGGGTACTGCATTAAGTCAAAAGGCGCTCAAATCGGCTTAGAATTCGCCTGAGAGGCGAACCGTCAAATTATCGTCAACTCATCATCGCGGCCATTTTTGCCCGATCGGGCCGCTCGATAACGCCGCGCTCGGTGACAATGGCATCGACCAATTCTGCCGGAGTTACGTCAAACGCCGGGTTCCATGCAGCGGCGCCTGCAGCGGCTACCCACTGCCCACCAAGCGATAGAACCTCGTTTTCGGACCGTATTTCAATAGGTATATCTGCGCCGCTGGCGGTGTGTATATCCACAGTCGAACTGGGCGCAACCACCATTACCTTGACGCCATGATAGCGGGCCGCTACTGCGGCCGCATAGGTGCCGATTTTGTTGGCCACGTCACCGTTTGCCGCAATGCGGTCGGAGCCCACGATCAACCACTGCACCTTCCCCTGTTTCATCAGGTGTGCAGCGGCACCATCAACAATCAAGGTGACCGGAATATCATCCTGGACCAGCTCCCAGGCAGTGAGCCGCGCACCCTGTAACCAGGGGCGGGTCTCGTCCGCGTAGACAGAAACAAGCTTTTTTTCCGCCCACGCACTACGGATTACACCCAGCGCAGTTCCGTAACCGCCGGTGGCGAGTGAGCCGGTATTGCAGTGTGTGAGCACTCCGCTACCATTGGATATTAACGCGGAGCCGAGCTCGCCCATGCACCGGTTCGCGGCAATATCATCTTCGTGAATCGAATTGGCAAGCGCCAGCAACGCTGGCACCGGATCGCCTTCGAGCTCCTGGGCACAGACCGCCATACGGTCGAGCGCCCAGCCCAGATTAACTGCCGTAGGCCGCGCCTGGCGCAGCTGTTCCAGGTCTTTTTTAAACCCCTCCAGCCACTGATCGGCTTCTTCCCCATAGCGCTGGCGGGCAGCAATAACCGCTCCGTAGGCTGCGGTGATACCGATAGCCGGCGCACCACGCACCGCCATATCCCGGATAGCTTCGGCAACCGCAGCACTGGACTCCAGCCTCAGCATCTCCTCTCGCAGTGGCAGCAAGCGTTGATCGATCAGCTGTAGCACATCGTCTGCCCATAGCACGGCGCGCACATGGTCATGGCTATTGCACATAAACTTACTCGCTGACTGGAAAACAAATGAATGTATAATTCTTGCACCCATACTTGCAAGCTCTACACGAGATGGCTTAGTTAAACTCAAACAACACAAACAATTTTCGAGGAGTGTTTCATGGAATCGATCACCACCATTGACTGGAGCGACCCCGGCCTGGTCCTGACCATGCTGATGCCCTGGGCAATCCGTATTGGTATCGCCCTGGCAATATTTATCGTCGGCCGCTGGATTGCCCGCTGGCTGACCAATATGGTTCGCAAGGTAATGACCAAGTCCAACATGGACGCAATGCTCATCAATTTCCTGGGCAATATCATCTACATGGTTCTGCTGCTGGCCGTTGTCATGGCAGCACTTGATAACCTGGGTATACAGACCACCTCACTGCTAGCCGTCTTTGGTGCTGCCGGCCTGGCTGTTGGTTTGGCATTAAAGGATTCCCTGTCAAACTTTTCCTCTGGCGTAATGATCATCCTGTTCCGCCCGTTCAAGGTAGGCGACTTCATCGAAGCCGGTGGCGCTACCGGCGTGGTCGAGGAAGTCCGCATATTTGCCACCATTATGAAAACCGGTGATAACCGGGAAATCATAGTACCCAATAGCCAGATCTACAGCGGCACCATTACCAACTACTCTGCCAAAGCCACCCGGCGCATCGACCTGGTATTTGGCATAGGCTATGACGATGACATCGCCAAAGCCAAGCAGATCATGGATGACATCATGAAACAGGACGACCGCATCCTCGCCGACCCGGCGCCTGCTGTCGCAGTTGGCGAGCTTGCCGACAGCAGTGTTAATTTCAATGTCCGCCCCTGGGTAAATAGTGGAGACTATTGGCCAGTACGCGCAGACCTCCTGGAAAAAATCAAACTCGCGTTTGATGCCAACGGCATAAGCATTCCGTACCCTCAGCAAGACGTGCATATGCACGAAGTCGCTAACAGCTAACCGCCTCAACAAGGGGACGGG
>Ga0316189_10000836_pt1 | contig 30840 bp, 27 predicted proteins | sample LowCovwburrow_MG_FD_204930 | JGI IMG/M metagenome (GOLD analysis project Ga0316189, IMG submission 204930) | Coastal sediment microbial communities from Maine, United States - Lowes Cove worm burrow | ecosystem: Environmental > Aquatic > Marine > Coastal > Sediment | place: USA: Maine...
TTTTAAATATGGTTACACATAAAGATGAAGAGAAAGATAATTTAACTGTTTTTATTGAAAAATTTGATGAGGAGAAAAAGAAGGAATCTAGTTTGCCACCTTTCTTAATGACATCTTCAAAATTACACCTGTCTAATGTCAATTTTATACTATATGATAAAAACAAAAGGGAAGAACCTGTTGTTTTTTACAAATATATAACTGGTTCTGTTGAAGATTTTAAGGTAGAGGGCCCCAATGTATTTGCTAATATTAGAAGGTTAAATTTTACAGACGAGCATGGTATTGATATTATCGACTTAACCACTGATTTCACCTATACGAAAGAAAGTATGAACTTTAGCAACACAAAATTGCAAACAAAAAGTTCACTTATTAACGGAGATATAACTTTTAACTATACCCTTGGCGACTTAGCTGATTTTAATAATAAAGTTCTTATTGAAGCTGATTTTATTGAATCTTCAGTTTCATTGGTGGACCTAAATAAGTTTTATAAAGAGTTTGGTGAAAATGATATAATAAATTTTGCAACTCGGGTTTCAGGAACTATAAATGATTTTAAATTAACAAACCTTAAGCTTAACTCAAATCGAAATTCCATTATAAACGGAACATTTTATTTTAAGAATATAGTTAGTAATAAGGAAAATTTCTCTTTGAATGCCAACATCAATAGACTTTCATCAGATTATCAGAGCTTAAAACTATTGTTACCTAATATTCTTGGTAAAACATTGCCATCTAGTTTTGAAAAATTTGGAAGATTTTCTATTGTCGGAAATTCGTTTATAACAAATAAAGAGGTAGTTGCTCAACTTGAAATGAATAGCATTTTAGGTACAACTATGACAGATTTAAAGCTGACAAATATTGACGATATTGACAATGCAAATTATAAAGGGAAAGTAGAATTTATTGATTTTGAGCTGGGTAAAGTTATTAAGGATAGTCTCGTTGGAAAACTTTCATTAATTGCTAATGTTGACGGTAAGGGTTTTACTCTAGAATCCTTAAACACAAATATTGAAGGAAATATTTCAAAACATGAATATAAAGGTTATTCATATAGTAATATTGATGTAAACGGAATTTTTCAGAATAAGCGATTTAATGGAGAGCTAATTGCTTATGATAAGAACTTAGTAATGAAGTTTAATGGACTTGCAGACCTATCTTCAAGTATTTATAAGTTCGATTTTAAAGCAGATGTATTACATTCAGAATTTAATCAGTTAAATCTTTTTAAAAGAGATAAGATTGCTATTTTAAAGGGTAAAATAGACATTAATTTAACGGGTAATTCAGTGAATAATTTATCGGGAGGAATTCGTTTTACAAACGCTTCATATACAAACCAAAATGATAATTACTTTTTTAAAGATTTTAATGTTACCGCGGCTTTCGTAGATACTATTAGAAGAATAACAATCAACTCAACCGATATAATTAATGGCAGTGTAAAAGGAATCTACAAATTTGAAGAATTGGGTAAATTAACTAAAAACTCTTTAGGAAGTATTTATACCGATTTTGAACCAGAAAAAGTTACTTCTGGACAATTTTTAGACTTTAATTTCAAAATTTATAATAAAATTATTGGTGTATTTTTTCCAGAGGTAAAATTAGGCTCAAATACTTCCATAAAGGGTAAAATTATTGCTGATACTGACAAATTTGAATTGACAGTTAAATCGCCAAGCATAGAGGCATATAAAAATAGTATTCAAAACCTAAGGCTTCAAATTGATAATAAAAATCCTTTGTACAACACCTTATTAAGTATAGAAAAAGTAAATACAAAATATTATAATATAGCCGATTTGAATTTGGTAAATGTTACTTTAAATGATACACTTTTTTTTAGAACAGATTTTACAGGAGGTAAAAAATTAGACGAAAAATTTGATTTAAGTTTTTATCATACCTTAAATGAAAATAATCAATCTGTAGTTGGTCTAAAGAGGTCTGATATAAAATTTAAGAACAATGATTGGCAAATCAACCCTGATAACAACAAACAGAATAAAGTAGTTTTTGATGAACAATTTAAATTATTTGCTTTTGACAAAATAAATATAATCTCCAACGAACAAGAAATAGATTTTGCTGGAATTATAAACGGTTTGAATGATAAAGATGTAATATTAAATCTTAAAAATGTAAAATTAGAAGGAATTACACCGGCAATTGATAGTTTTTCATTAACGGGTTTGGTAAATGGTTCAATTAATTATAAACAAATAAATGGAACTCCATTGCCCATTGCCAATTTAAGTGTTAATGATTTATTTGTAAATGATTATGATCAAGGTGACTTATTAGTTACAGCTTTAGGTGACAATTCTCTGCGAAAATATATACTAGATGTTTCACTTCAAAACGATAAATTGAAAAGTTTTGAAGGGAAAGGAGAAATTGACTTTGAGGCTGAGAGTCCAACAATATTCGCAAACTTTGGTATTAATAAGTTAAGGTTAGATTGGTTCAATCCTCTTGCTAAGGGTGTCTTAGATAATATTAGGGGTGAAATTACCGGTAGGGGTGTTGTTACAGGATTATTGGTAAATCCAGATGTTGATGGTCAATTATTTTTGGAAAAAGGAGGTTTGGCAATTCCGTATTTGAATGTTGATTACGATATTATTCAAAAGTCAAAAATTACTTTAAATAAACAAAATTTTAAATTTTCACCAACTACTTTACTCGATGTTGATCATGATACCGAAGCAACTCTAGAGGGCATCATATCTCATAATAAATTTAAAAAATGGTATTTAGATTTAAAAATTAAGAGCGATAATTTATTAGTGCTTAATACTCAAGAGCAAGAAGATTTTCAATATTACGGTTCTGTTTTTGTTGAAGTTGAAGATTCTCGTATTAGTGGTTTTACAGATGAGCTCATAATAGATGTTACTGCTACAACTAAATCTGGTACTGAATTTATTATTCCATTAAGTGATGTAAGTACGGTTGGAGATTCTGACTTGATAAATTTTATTAGGAAAACAAAAAAAGGAATTGATGAAAACATTGTTGAAGAAATAGTTTTTGACCAAGTAAAAGGACTTACCTTAAATTTCGATCTTACAGTTACCAAAGATGCAATTGCAGAAATTGTTGTTGACAAAAATACAGGTAGTATATTGCGAGGAAGTGGTGATGGTAATATGCTAGTTTCAATTAACACAAATGGTAAATTTGAAATTGAAGGTGTTTTCGTAGTTGATAACGGTATTTATGAATTTAGAAATATTGTTAATAAAGACTTTATTGTGCAGCAAGGAGGATCGGTAATTTGGAATGGAAATCCATTTGATGCTTATTTGAATAATATCAAGGCTATTTATCGTACAAAGGCAAACCCCGGTGTATTACTGGACAATAATTATGCAAGAGATATCGATATAGATTTAACAGCAAATATTACAGGTCAATTATTAAATTCTGATATAGAATTTGATCTAGTAATACCGAACTCAAATTCAGTATTAAATTCTGAACTCCAATTTAAATTAAATGATGAAAACAAAAAAATGACTCAATTCTTTTCATTACTAACTACTGGGTCTTTTATTAATTTAGATCAAGGTAATTTGAACTTTGATACCAATGCTGCTTTAACGGGAACAATTTCTGAAAAGATTTCTGACGTTCTTTCTAATATTCTAAAAAGCAGAGGAGATATTTTTAATGTAGGTGTAACTTATGATGTTGCAGATAGGACTAATAATTTCAATTCAAATTTAAATGCAGCAGATCAATTAGGTTTGACGGTTTCGGGCCGGATAGGAAATAAAATCATATATAATGGAAAAGTTGGTGTGCCGGTTGGTGCCAATGCACAATCAAACGTTATTGGCGAAGTTGAATTAGAATTACCTTTAAATGAAGCAGAAACTCTTAGAGCAAAATTATATAACAAACAGAATGAAGTTGAATTTACGGTCGCAGATGAGGAAGGTTATACACAAGGAATAGGTTTGTCATATAGAGTTGATTTTGATAATAGTAGGGAGCTAAGGGATAAAGTTTTTGGAAGAAATAAAAATAAAAAGATAAGAAAAGATAGTCTTAAAGCTAAAAAGGAGCTAATTAAGTTCACTTCAGTAAAAAAAGATACTATTAAAAAGTAAAATAATAAAATTGCATAATTTGTTTTCTAGTTTTTAATTTAAAAATACGATAACGTTTTCGTACATAAAAACTCATATTAAGATTAATTTAGATTATAATTTCTAATTTTGCACTTCAATTTTATATGAATAAATCAATTAAAAGAATAGGCCTGATTACTTCAGGAGGAGATGCTCCTGGAATGAATGCAGCTATTAGAGCTGTAGTTCGTGCATGTTCATATTATAAAGTAGAGTGTTTAGGCTTTTATAGAGGTTATCAAGGAGTAATCGAGGGAGACTATATAAACTTAGATGCAAGAAGTGTAAGAAATATTATTAGCCGAGGAGGGACCATCTTAAAATCCGCAAGATCTAATGAATTTAGAACTAAAGAAGGTAGAGAGAAAGCTTTTCAAAGTTTGAAAGAAGCCGAGATCGATGGATTAGTTTTAATAGGTGGTGATGGTACTTTTACAGGAGGTATTGTTTTTGGAAAAGAACATAAAATTCCCTTCATTGGTATACCCGGTACAATTGATAATGATATTGCTGGAACAAATTATACTATAGGCTATGACACAGCTTTAAATACTGTTGTTGAAGTAATAGATAAAATTAGAGATACTGCTAGCTCACATAATAGATTATTTTTTATTGAAGTTATGGGGAGAGATGCCGGCTTTATTGCCTTAAATGCAGGAGTAGGTGCTGGTGCAGAAGAAATTTTGATTCCGGAAGAAGATTTGGGATTAGATAGATTGTTAGAATCTTTAAAGAAAAGTAAGCGAAGTGGTAAAATGTCTAGTATAGTAGTAGTCTCTGAAGGTGATAAAATAGGTAAGAACGTATTTGAATTGGCCGAATATGTCAAAGAATATTTGCCCGAATATGAAGCGAGAGTATCTGTTTTAGGCCATATGCAACGCGGTGGATCACCAAGTTGTTTTGATAGAGTTTTAGCGAGTAGATTAGGTGTAAAAGCGGTAGAAGAATTACTTGATGGTAAGTCAAACGTCATGGTTGGTTTAGTAAATAACGTAGTGATAACAACTGATGTAGAAAAAGCGATTAAATCTTCACACGAAATAAATAGAGAATTATTAAGAATATCTGATATACTATCAGTTTAATATTTAAATAAAATTATGATTAAAATAGGAATAAATGGTTTTGGTAGAATCGGTAGATTAGCATTTAGAGTTGCGGCTCAAAGAAAAAATGTACAGATAGTAGCAATTAACGACTTGCTAGATGTAGATTATCTGGCGTATATGTTAAAATACGATTCAGTTCATGGTCGATTTGACGGAGATGTTAGCGTAAAAGATGGTAAACTAATTGTAAATGGTAACCCAATTAGAATAACTGCTGAAAGGAATCCTGAAAGTTTAAAATGGGATGAGACAGGTGCGGACTATGTGATAGAATGTACTGGGTTTTTTACAACAAAAGAAAAAGCTGGATTACATATTAAAGGAGGTGCTAAAAAAGTTATTATTTCGGCACCATCAGCAGATGCTCCAATGTTTGTAATGGGAGTAAATAATAAGGAATTAAAAGCCTCAGACACTATATTTTCTAATGCATCTTGTACAACAAATTGTTTAGCACCAATAGCTAAAGTGTTACATGATAATTTTGAAATTACTGACGGGTTGATGACAACAATTCATGCAACCACAGCTACTCAAAAAACTGTGGATGGACCTTCTTTGAAAGACTGGAGAGGTGGTAGAGCCGCGTTACATAACATTATACCTTCATCTACAGGTGCAGCGAAAGCAGTAGGAAAAGTAATTCCTTCTCTAAACGGTAAACTAACAGGAATGTCATTCAGAGTACCAACTATGGACGTGTCAGTTGTTGATCTAACTGTTAATCTTGGTAAAAGCACTACATATGAAGAAGTTTGTAAAGTGATGAAAGATGCCTCTGAAAACGAGTTAAAAGGAATATTAGGTTATACTGAAGAGTTAGTTGTATCTCAAGATTTTGTTGGGGAAACATGTACTTCGGTTTTTGACGCAAAAGCAGGGATCGCTTTAACTGATAAATTCATAAAAGTAGTTTCTTGGTATGACAATGAATATGGATACTCTACAAAAATTATTGATTTAGTTGAATATTCAGCGTCGTTATAATTAAAAATTAGATTTAGTATATTTAAATCCTGTCTTTGGCAGGATTTTTTTATGAGCAAAAATTAACATTCTTGGATATAACTATTCTTTTTTCCTTTGTTGGTGCAACGACCTTACTCGCAATTTCACCTGGCCCGGACAATATTTATGTATTGATTCAAAGTATTACCAATGGCGTAAAACACGGTATCGCTACAGTTTTAGGGCTTATTTCAGGCTGTATAGTACATACTTCTTTGGTCGCCTTTGGTGCTTCCGTCATTATCAAGCAGAATGAAACATTGTTTTATTCTTTAAAAATCTTTGGAGCCACTTACCTAATATTTCTAGCTTATAAAGTGTTTAAAAGTGATAATACAATCTCCATATCTTCGAAAGAGGTTTCAAAAAAAAGTACAGCACAATTATTTAAACAAGGATTCATTATGAATGTTTTGAATCCAAAAGTGTCAATTTTTTTTCTGGCATTATTCCCTGGTTTCTTATTTAGCCAATCAATGTCGACTATGAACCAATTTTTTATACTTGGTTTTGTTTTTATGGGTGTTTCACTAGTTATTTTTTCTCTTATAGCAATTTTAGCAGGAAGTATTTCAATCTATTTGAATAAAAATTCTAAAGTTGGAACTGTTTTAAAATGGTTACAAATAATTGTCTTTCTTGGGATAGCCGTTTTTATTTTATTTTCAGATTAATTAATGCTATCAAATTGTATCTTTGAAATACAATGAATCGATTAAAAATCATAGAATGCCCTAGAGACGCAATGCAAGGTATTAAAGTATTTATACCCACCACTTCGAAGGCTTCTTATATAAATCAATTGCTAAAAGTTGGCTTTGATACAATTGATTTTGGCAGTTTCGTTTCACCTAAAGCAATTCCTCAAATGCGTGATACTGCTGAGGTTCTTTCTTTATTAGATTTGAGTACAACAAATAGTAAATTGTTAGCAATTGTAGCCAATACACGTGGTGCAATTGATGCTTCTAAGTTTGAAGAAATAGATTTTTTAGGATATCCTTTTTCAATTTCTGAGAATTTTCAAATGCGTAATACGAGTAAAACTATAGCAGAGTCTATAAGTATATTGAATGAAATTTTAGAACTCGCTGATAAAACGAAAAAGCAAGTAGTTACCTATTTATCAATGGGTTTTGGTAATCCGTATGGTGACCCTTGGAATGTTGATATTGTGGCAAACTGGACGGAAAAATTGGCAAAAATGGGTGTAAAAATAGTGTCACTTTCAGATACTGTTGGAAGCTCAACACCGCAAACAATTGATTACTTATTTTCAAATTTGATCCCTTTATATCCTGAAATTGAATTTGGAGCACATTTACATACAACACCAGATTCGAGTTATATAAAAATTGATGCCGCTTTTAAAGCTGGATGTTTGCGATTTGATGGTGCAATTAAAGGCTATGGAGGCTGTCCTATGGCCAAAGATGAATTAACGGGTAATATGCCTACGGAGAGCCTGATCGATTATTTTAAAGATCAGAAAGTAAGTAATAAGATAAACCAATCTAATTTTGAAAAAGCTTATCAACAAGCTGCTACTATTTTTTTGTAGCATAAATAATTCTAAAAATGTTGTCAGGTCTTAATTAAATTTTATTTTTGCGAATGCAAGAAAAGGTACTTATTTTAGATTTCGGGTCGCAATTCACTCAATTGATTGCACGTCGAATAAGAGAGCTTAATATTTATTGTGAAATTCATCCCTATAATAGCAAAAAATTTGATGCTAATAAGTTTAAGGCTGTTATCTTATCAGGTAGCCCGTATTCGGTAAATAGTGAAATTGCGCCACAACCAGACTTGTCAAAAATAAAAGGTAAAATACCCTTGCTCGGTGTATGTTATGGGGCCCAGTATTTGGTACATTTTTTCGGAGGGAAAGTTGGAGCATCTAATACAAGAGAATATGGTAGAGCAAATTTAACTGCAATTGACAGTGAAAGTGGTTTATTTAAAAACATTGAGAATTCCAGTCAGGTTTGGATGAGCCATTCTGATACTATTTTACAATTACCGAAGAACTATAAAAAAATTGCCAGTACTCATGATGTAGACTTTGCAGCCTTTAAGATTGAAGGTGAAGAAACATATGCTATACAATTCCATCCAGAAGTATATCATACTACGGATGGTAAACAATTATTAGAAAATTTCTTAGTAAATATTGCTCACATTGAACAAAATTGGACACCAGATTCTTTTGTTGAAACTACTGTGAGCCAGCTCCAAGAAAAAGTTGGCAATGATAAAGTTGTGTTGGGTCTGTCTGGTGGTGTTGATTCAACGGTAGCAGCAGTATTACTAGATAAAGCTATAGGTAAAAACCTATACTGTATCTTTGTTAATAATGGTTTATTACGAAAGAATGAGTTCGAAAGTGTATTAGATCAATACGAACACATGGGTTTAAATGTGAAAGGAGTTGATGCTTCGGCACGTTTTTTGAAAGCCCTTGAAGGAATTTCGGAACCAGAAGATAAACGTAAAGCAATAGGAAATACATTTATTGAAGTTTTTGATGATGAAGCACATAAGATCGAAGATGTGGTATGGTTAGCACAAGGAACGATTTACCCTGATGTGATCGAATCTGTTTCTGTTTCAGGTGGCCCTTCAGCAACCATTAAAAGTCATCATAATGTGGGTGGTTTGCCTGATTTTATGAAAATGAAAATTGTTGAACCGTTGAGAATGATATTTAAGGATGAAGTAAGAAGGGTTGGTAAATCAATGGGCATAGATGATGAATTATTAGGAAGGCATCCTTTTCCTGGGCCGGGATTAGGGATTCGTATTTTAGGAGATATTACAGCTGAAAAGGTGAGATTATTACAAGAAGTAGATGCGATATTTGTAAACGGTTTGAAAAAGTGGAATTTATATAATGATGTCTGGCAGGCAGGTGCTATGTTATTGCCCGTAAATTCGGTAGGTGTTATGGGAGATGAACGTACTTATGAAAAAGTTGTAGTTTTAAGGGCTGTTTCATCAACTGATGGAATGACAGCCGATTGGGTAGATTTACCGTATAAGTTTTTACAAGAAACATCTAATAAAATAATTAATAATGTAAAAGGTGTTAATAGAGTTGTATATGATATTAGTTCTAAGCCACCGGCTACAATAGAATGGGAGTAAATCCGTTTTTTAAAGTATGATAATGAAAAAAAATAAATTATTTATTGTATTCTTTTTTTTAATAGCCTTTTCTGTATTCTCACAGAGTCCTAATAAAAAATACGAAACCTATACAGCTATTGAAGGAGAAACATTACAGAGTATTGCAAGAAAATTTTCAATCACACCGTTTAATTTAATAAAATTAAATCCGGAATTAGTAGAGGGAGTAAATTTAAATGGTACAATAATAATAGTACCAAATAAAAATTATAAACCTGAATCTAAAGCATCCAATAATGGTGAAGATTATGTTGAAAATGGTTTCTTAATTCACACAGTTCTGGTACGGGAAAATTATTTCAGGTTCAAAAAGAAATATGGAGTATCTAAACGAGTATTGCGTAAGTTTAATCCTATACTTAGATCTGAAAACTTAAAATTAGGCCAGGTTATTAAAATCCCTGTTAAAGATGATTTTAAGTTAGAGGGTGCAACGGAACAAATTACTGAGACAAAACCATATATCGTTAAACCCCGGGAAACCAAATATGGGATTTCAAAACGATATGCTATATCAATTGAACAATTGGAAGAATTAAATCCCCAAATAAAAGGAAGGGACCTCAAAATGGCTGATTTAATTCTTGTACCAGATTCAGAAGAAATTCCAGAAGAAGAAGATGGATTTACGATTCATAAAGTAGTGAAGGGCGAAACATTTTATAGCCTCGGAAGATTATATTCAATTTCTCAAGATGATTTGATATCGGTAAATCCTGAATTACAAGATGGTGTAATTGAGGGTATGCTAATTAAAATACCTATAGTTGAAGAATCTTCGAAGCTTGTTTTTATACCCTCAATTGAGCCGGATAAAGAAATAAAGGCTGCTTTAATGCTCCCTCTAATGACGAATAGGAAGCAAATAGATTTTGATAAGAGTAAAACGAGCGATATTGCCACAGATTTTTATTTAGGAGCAATGATGGCCTTAGATTCGGTCAAAAAATTAGGTTTATCAGTTCATCTAAAAGTTTTTGATACTCAAAATAGCAAAACTCAAATTAGCAGATATATAATTGAAAATGATTTTTCTGATACTGATCTTATTATTGGACCATTGTTTATAGGAAATGTAGAGCTAGTATCGAAGACACTTCAGAATAAAAATGTTGCAATAGTCTCTCCGGTATCTCAAAAAGACCATTCAGTTTTTGGAAGTAATAAATTAATTCAAGATACTCCGAGTAATGAAAAATTAATGAGTAAGGTGTTGAATCATATCAAATCTAATTATAATGATGAGAATATTGTTATTTTTTCTGATACTACAGATTTAGTTATTCCTCAATTAGTAAAAGTATTGGAGGTATTAGAACCGCTGGATTCATTAACGAAAATCGAAATAATAAAACCTAAAAAGGGTTATTTTAGACCAGAATTATTCAGAGAAAAAATTCTAAAAGAGAAAGATAATATTTTGATCCTTATTACTGAGGATCCTGTTGTAACAAAAGACGTTGTTCAGAATTTAGGAGTACTTCCAAAGGATATCAATGCTACTTTTTTTGCAATGAATAAGGGATCAAATTTTAATGAAGTTAATAATAATTATTTGGCACATGTTAACTTTCATTTTCCTGTGAGCAGTTTTATAAACAGAGAAGATGAAAATGTAAAGAAATTTATTCGTACATATAAATATAAAAACAAAGCAGAGCCTTCTGATTATTCTTTTAAAGGCTTTGATGTTACGTTAGACGCTTTATTACGTTGTGCTAGTTATGACGATATAGCATCTGCCTTAAATGCTGGTTATTCTAGTAGGATCGCTACTAAATATGAATATGACAACAATGGTTATGGGAAAGGTTTTATTAATCAAGGAGTTTACCTTTTAAAGTATGATGGCCTGAATATTGTTAAGGTAGAAGAAGAAATTAAAGAAAAAATAGAGGAATAAAAAAAAGCGCTCATTGAGTGCCTTTTTTTTATTCAATTTATTTTTATACCAACATCGTTACCGGGTTTTCAATATAACCTCTTAAAGTCAATAAAAATTGAGATCCAGTAGCCCCATCAACCGATCTATGATCGCAAGCCATGGTTAATTTCATTGTATTACCTACAACAACTTGTCCGTTTTTAACAATCGGTTTTTGTACAATAGCACCAACCGATAAGATTGCTGAATTAGGCTGATTGATAATTGAAGTAAAATCAGTAATACCAAACATACCTAAATTTGAAATGGTGAAAGTACTACCTTCCATTTCTTGAGGAGTTAATTTTTTATTTCGCGCTTTTCCTGCATACTCTTTTACCTGAGCACCAATTTGAGGCAAACTCTGTTCATCTGCAAAGCGTACAACAGGCACCAATAATCCATCTTCAACAGCTACAGCTACACCAATATGTACATGATGATTCTTTTTAATTTTATCATCAAACCATTGTGAATTTACTTGAGGGTGTTCTTTTAAAGCCAACGCAGTCGCCTTTACTATCATATCGTTATATGATATTTTTGTATCTGGTATTGAGTTAAATTGCTCTCGAAATGCAATAGCATTATCCATATTAAATTCAACATTCAAGTAGTAATGTGGTGCTGTAAATTTAGACTCACCCAAACGGCGAGCAATCACTTTACGCATTTGAGAATTTGGTGTTTCCTCAAAACTTTCTTGGCCGGCAGGAACAAATGGAACTGCAGCGTTGATAGAACTACCTGGCGTAAAGTTTTCTACATCACTTTTTATAATTCTACCGTTTTCACCAGTACCTTGAACTTGTGCAAGATTAATTCCTTTTTCGTTAGCTATTTTTTTAGCTAAAGGTGAAGCAAAAATTCTTCCACCTTCTTTGTTTTTCGTTACTACAGGTGCAGCAACTAATGGCATATTAGATGTTTTCGAGCCTTGTTCAGATTTTGTTTTTTCTTCAACTTTATCTTGACCATTTTGAGCTTTTGAAAAACTACCCTTTTTAATTTCTTCGATAACGGTACTTACATCAGTACCTTTTTTACCAATGATAGCCAATACACTATCTACCATAGCAGATTCACCTTCATTAATTCCAATATAAAGTAAGTTTCCTTCATCAAAAGATTCAAACTCCATAGTGGCTTTATCCGTTTCGATCTCTGCTAAAATATCACCTTCGTTTATATCATCGCCAACTTTTTTCAACCAGCTTGCGACAGTTCCTTCAGTCATGGTATCACTTAATCGAGGCATGGTTATTATTTTTACACCTTCTGGTAAATCAGGGGTAGAGGTGCTTTCACTTAGCAGTTGTGCAGCACTTTCCCTAACATCTTTCTTTTCTTTTTCTTCAATTTTCAGCGTTTCTGAAATTTTTTCTTTGGTGGAATCTTTAGCTTCTTTTAATACTTCATCAATATTTTCCTCTTTATCACCAATAATGGCTAATAAAGTATCAACTTTAGCAGATTCACCTTCATTGATTCCTATATGAAGTAAAACACCTTCATGAAAAGATTCAAACTCCATAACTGCTTTGTCAGTCTCTATTTCTGCCAAAATATCACCCTCTTCAATTTTATCTCCAACTTTTTTTAACCATTTAGCAACAATGCCTTCTTCCATGGTATCGCTTAATCGGGGCATATTAATTACTTCAGCCATAAAAATTTATTTTTAAAAATTTAATAAACTTCAAATATCAATGTATTTAAAATTTGATTTTTTGTCCTGATATATATCGGGATTGTTATTTTATAATCTATGTTTTATAAACGGATAATCATCTTGCTCATAAACCATATCATACAATTGTTGCTTTTCCGGATATGGAGATTCATCGGCGAATTTCTCACATTCAGCAACTCTATTTTTCACATCCTTTATAATTACTTCAATTTCAGCATCAGTCGCGTACTTTTTGTCTTTAATGACATCTAAAATTTGAGTGATCGGATCTATTTTTTTGTATTCAGCAACTTCATCTTTTGTTCTATAATGCTGGGCATCACTCATAGAATGACCTCTATATCGATAGGTTTTCATCTCTAAAAATGTTGGGCCTTTTCCTTGACGTGCATGTTCTATTGCTTCATACATCGCTTCAGCTACCTTAACAGGATTCATTCCGTCAACAGGCCTAGAAGGCATTTCATAACCCAAACCAAGTTTCCAGATGTCTTCATGATTTGCTGTTCGTTCAACAGAAGTTCCCATAGCATATCCATTATTTTCAACTATAAAAACTACCGGAAGTTTCCAAAGCATTGCCATATTAAAAGTTTCATGTAAAGAACCCTGACGCGCAGCACCATCACCAAAATAAGTTAAGGTTACACCATCTCTCTCATGATATTTATCACCAAAAGCAATACCAGCGCCTAATGGAATCTGTCCACCTACTATACCATGGCCGCCATAAAAACGGAACTCCTTAGAAAAAATATGCATAGATCCACCCATACCTTTTGAAGTACCTGTAACCTTACCAAATAACTCTGCCATTACACGTTTTGGATCTACACCCATACCGATAGGTTGAACATGATTACGATAAGCAGTGATCATTTTGTCTTTTGTCAGATCCATGGCATGCAATGCACCCGCTAATACAGCTTCTTGACCATTATATAAATGTAAAAAACCTCTTACTTTTTGTTGAATATAAACAGCTGCTAGTTTGTCTTCAAACTTTCGCCAAAATAGCATGTCTTTATACCAGTTTATATAGGTTTCCTTAGTTATTTTTTTCATATTAATAAGTTTCTTAAAAAAAGAATCAATTACAAATGTAGTATTTTAAGTTCTTTAATAAAATTACATTTCCTTAAACTTCCATATAATCTTCAATAGGATTGCATGAACAAACTAAATGTCTATCACCATAAGCGTCATCTACACGTCTAACTGGTGGCCAAAATTTATTTTCTAATACATATTCCAATGGAAAAGCTGCTTCCTGTCTTGAATATGTATAGGGCCAATCATCAGCCGTTATCATTGCTTGCGTATGCGGTGCATTTTTCAATACAGAATCTTCACCGTCAGTGTAAACATCGATTTCATTCTTGATCTGGATCAAAGCATCACAAAAACGATCTAATTCTTTCTTATTCTCGCTTTCCGTGGGTTCGATCATTAAGGTTCCTGCTACTGGAAAAGAAAGGGTAGGAGCATGGAAACCATAATCCATCAAACGCTTAGCGATATCAGTAACTTCAATTCCCCTGGCTTTAAATTCTCTAAAGTCAACGATCATTTCATGAGCTGCAAAACCTTTTTCACCGGTATACAAGATTTTATAATGTTTCTCTAATCTCGATTTAATATAGTTTGCATTTAAAATTGCGTAGATGGTAGCGTCTGTTAACCCTTTGCTTCCCAACATTTTAATATATGAATATGATATAATATCTACCATTGCAGAACCCCAAGGTGCTGCTGAAATTGCTGAAATTGCATTTTTTCCACCTGTTTTAATGAGAGGGTTTGTTGGTAAAAATTCGGCTAGATGTTCAACCACGCAAATCGGGCCAACACCCGGACCACCACCGCCATGCGGAATGGCAAATGTCTTGTGTAAGTTTAAATGACATACATCAGCACCTATCGTGGCAGGATTTGTCAAACCAACCTGAGCATTCATATTAGCACCATCCATATATACCTGTCCGCCGTTATCATGTATGATTTTTGTAATGTCTTTAATAGCACTTTCAAAAACGCCATGTGTGGATGGATAGGTAACCATTAAAGCAGCTAAATTGTCCTTATGTAATTCTGCTTTTTCTTTGAGATCATCAACATCTATATTTCCAGTTTCGGTTGTTTTTGTTACAACAACTTTCATACCTGCCATAACTGCGGAAGCAGGATTAGTACCATGTGCCGAAGCAGGGATCAAACAAATATTACGATGTGAATCACCTCGCGATTTATGATAAGCTCTAATAACCATTAAACCGGCATACTCTCCTTGTGCCCCAGAATTTGGTTGTAATGAGGTAGCATGAAAACCGGTAATTACGTTTAATGCTTCCTCCAAGCCTTTTAGCATTTCCTGATAACCTTCAGCTTGTTCAACAGGTACAAAGGGATGTAAGCTATTCCATTGGCTAGAACTTAACGGCAACATTTCAGACGCTGCATTTAATTTCATGGTGCATGAACCTAAAGAAATCATAGAATCTGTTAAAGAAATATCCTTGCGTTCTAATCTTTTTATATAGCGCATCATTTCTGTTTCAGAATGATAGTTTTCAAAGACTTCATTTATCATAAAGGCAGAAGTTCGCTTTAGATTGTCTGGAATCGAAGATGTTTCTACATATTCATTTACTCTAAATGATTCTAAGTTCTTCGCTTTAGCAAAAATAGCGATCAAAGTATTCACATTTTCGAGTGACGTGGTTTCGTTTAGTGAAATACTTATTGTATCAGCATCTATATATAGTAAATTGATGTTGTGTTGTTCTGCGATCTTTTTAACAGTTTCAGCGCCTGCCTTGCCGCCAGAGAGGGAAGTGACCTTAACTTGTAAAGTGTCAAAAGTTGCAGTATTTACTTGTTTTAAACCGAGTTTTAAGATGGCCCCATTTAAAATATTGGTTAATGAATGAATTTTATGTGCAATATGTCTTAAGCCATCGGCCCCATGGTAAACACCATACATACCAGCCATTACAGCTAACAATACTTGGGCAGTACAAATATTTGATGTAGCTTTTTCTCGTTTGATATGTTGTTCACGTGTTTGTAAAGCCATTCGTAAGGCGCGATTTCCGCTGGCATCTATGGTTACACCAATAATACGACCCGGAATAGAACGCTTATACTCTTCTTTAGTAGCAAAATATCCGGCGTGAGGGCCGCCATAACCTAAGGGAATTCCAAATCGTTGTGAGGTGCCAACTACTACATCTGCACCCATTTCACCAGGGGATTTTAACATTGCCAAACTCAATAGGTCAGCAGCAACAACTACTTTCGATTCGTTTTCATGGGCCTTAGCTATAAAATCTGTATAATCATAAACCTGACCGTGTTTTGCAGGGTATTGAACAATAGCTCCGAATACATTTGAATTCATTTCAAAGGTTTCATGACTGCCAAAAACCAATTCAATACCAATAGGCTCAGAACGTGTTTTTAAAATTGAAATAGTTTGTGGTAATACTTCATCTGACACAAAAAACTGATTTGCATTTTCTTTTTTCTGAGTCCTAGAACGATTGTCAAATAAGAGACTCATCGCTTCAGCGGCAGCAGTACCTTCATCTAATAAAGAGGAATTTGCTAACTCCATCCCGGTTAATTCTGTAACCATAGTCTGATAATTTAACAATGCTTCAGCTCTTCCTTGTGAAATTTCCGCTTGATAGGGTGTGTATGATGTATACCAACTAGGATTTTCGAAAATATTTCTTTGAATAACAGCAGGTAAAATGGTTGGATGATAACCTAAACCAATATAGGATTGAAACTGTTTATTTTTATTTGCTAATTCCTGAATATGTGAACTGAATTCGAACTCGCTCATTGGTTCAGGTAAATCGAGAGGTTTCTTTAGCTGGATATGGGTTGGAATTGTATTGTAAATGAGTTGTTGTAAAGAATCTACGCCAATGGCAGATAGCATTTCATTAACTTCATTTTCTCTTGGGCCTAAGTGCCTTAACGCAAAAGAATCTGTTCTCATCTTTTAAATTTAAGGGTTTAATAATAATGAATTATAGAATTCAAAAATAACTAAAAACAACTTATTAGTAAGCCCGAAATATATTTATTTTTCATGCCATTTTTCTTTTGTTTATTTTTGTTTTATGCAGCTTATAAAACGAATTTTTGATTTTTATATTTTTAGCAATATTCATGTGGCTTTGGCCACATTTTGTTTAGCTAAAATCACCTTACTAACTTTTGAATACCAAGAAAATGAAGTAGCTTTTTTTATATTTTTTGCCACTATTGTTGCCTATAATTTTATAAGATCCTACAATAAATTTTTAATAAAATCTTGGTATTCTGATTCGATGGAAGCTAATAAAAATACAATTATTTTTATTGCCTTATTGTCATTTGTTATAATGACATTTATTGCTTTTAACTTAAGGATTAATGCCTTAATCGGCTTAATCCCTTTTGGACTGTTTACCTTGTTTTATGTCATTAAGCTAAAAGGGATTACCAAAACGGCTACTTCTTTAAGGATGGTTTCTGGGATTAAAATATTCTTAATTGCTTTTTGTTGGGCCGGCATAACGGTATTATTTCCACTGATAAATTACAACGAGATTTTTTCTATGGATGTGTGGGTAGTATTTTTGCAACGATTTTTGTTCGTGCTGGTTATTACTATTCCTTTTGATATTAGAGATTTGGGTCATGATGAAGAAACTTTAAAAACCATACCTCAGGTTTTAGGCTTACAAAATGCGAAACGTTTGGGGTTGTTTTTATTGATGTTATTTTTGGGATTGACTTTTTTAAGAACTTCAATTACATATGAACAAATAAGAATTGAATTAATTGTTACTGTGATTTCTTTACTGTTTCTAGTAAAATCTAAAAATACTCAATCTAAATATTATAGTGCCTTTTTTGTAGAAGGCATTCCTGTAATTTGGCTGATACTAGTTTTACTAGAATAAAAAAACCCTTTCTAATTTAGAAAGGGTCATATTATTTATGAAGATTATTTTTTAAGAGAATAATTTTCCTATTTTTTGACGTTCTTCTTCTGCTAATTGAGCATCAACTAATATTCTACCACTATGCTCATCAAATGTAATTTTTTTGCGATTTGCAATTTCCATTTGTTTCTGTGGAGGTATAGTAAAGAAAGAACCGCCAGAAGCACCTCTTTCAATTGCAACAACAGCTAGACCATTGCGTACTTTTGAACGAATTCTTTTATAGGCCGTTACTAATCGTTCTTCAATCAGCTCACTAAATTCATTCGATTTTTTATGCAATATTTTTTCCTCTTTTTCAGTTTCAGCCATGATTGCATCTAATTCACCTTTTTTATGTTTCAAATGCGTGTCTCTCTCCTTTATCTTTTCTTTAGCGGCAGTTATGATTTCATTTTTCTGCTCAATTTTAGCAGAAAATTCTTTAATTTGCTTTTGAGCTAATTCAATTTCTAATTCTTGAAATTCAATCTCTTTACTTAATGAATCAAACTCTCTATTATTTCTTACATTCTTTTGTTGGGTAGCATATTTTTTTAATAATGCATTTGCCTCATCAATGGTTTGTTTTCTGTTTTTAATACTAGTTTCTAAATTTTCAATATCATTATTGAAATTTGTTAACCTCGTATTTAATCCTTCAATTTCATCTTCCAAATCTTGAACTTCTAAGGGTAATTCACCTCGTGTATTTTTAATCTCATCAATTCTAGAATCGATTAATTGTAGATCATACAACGCTCTTAATTTCTCTTCAACAGTAACTTCTTTCTTTTTTGCCATCTTCTTATAGGTAATTGATAGGGTTTGTATTGCTTTTTGATAAAACGATTGCAAAATTACGGAATTTTTTTGTAAGATAATCGGCTAAGAGGTTTTTTGTGAATTGTTCGCTTTCATAATGACCAATATCTGCTAAAATTAGCTGATTTTCTGCTTTATAAAACTCATGATATTTAAAATCTGCAGAAACATAAACATCTGAATTTGAACGCTTTGCTGCATCAATTGCAAAGCTGCCCGATCCGCCTAATACTGCAACTTTTTTTATAGGTTTACTTAATAATTTTGAATGACGAATACACTGTAAATTGAACTGTTTTTTTAAGAAATTGAAAAAGTCTTTTTCCGAAAGCTCATTTTCTAATTCACCAACCATACCCATACCTATATTTTGATGCATATTATCTGTAGTAATGATGTCATATGCTACTTCTTCATATGGATGTGCTTCGACTAAAGACTGAAGTATTTTATTTTCAAGATGCTTCTCAAATATTACACTGATAAAAGTTTCATTTTCGGTATGTAATTTTCCTTTTTGGCCTATCGTTGGATTTGAATTTTCATTCCCTCTATAAGTACCTTGTCCTTGCATATTAAAACTACAATCACTGTAATTACCGATGTCACCAGCACCGGCAGAATGTAGAGCATTTCTTACTTTTTCTGCGTCATTATTGGGCACATAAGTTGTTAGTTTTTTTATCATTCCTGATTTTGGTAATAATATTCTAGTATTTGTCAAACCTAAAACTTCTGCCATTTTTGCAGAAACACCTTTAACAGAGTTATCTAAGGCTGTGTGAATTGCATAAATTGCAATATTGTTTTGAATTGCTTTCAGCAGAACACGCTCAACATATGAATTGCCATTTAACTTTTTAAGGCCCGAAAAAATAATTGGATGAAAACTCACAATTAAATTACAGTTGGTTTCAATTGCTTCATCAACAACATTTTCGAGAGTGTCTAAAGTAACAAGTACGCCTGAAACTTTGGTATTATAATTACCAACTAATAAACCCACATTATCAAAATCTTCAGCATATTGCAATGGGGCAATTTCTTCGATGGAAGATGTTATTTCTTTTATATTCATAAATAGGCATTAAATTCGTGTTAAAGATAATCCTTTTTGATAATAGTTTTTCTATACCTTTACAATTACAATTAATATTTTATGCTTAAAATCTTCCGTAATATTAGAAAACAATTCCTCCGTGAAGGCAAAAAAGTTCAATATTTTAAATATGCTATTGGTGAAATTGTACTTGTGGTTATTGGTATATTGATAGCCCTGAGTATAAATAACTGGAATCAAGAAAAAACAAATAGAACCGAAGAACAAAATTATTATAAAAATATAAAAAGACAACTGAATCAAGATAAAGGTGAAATTTCAGGAAATGTAGATTACAATAATATTTATTTACAGCAATATAACTATGCGATAAATATCATTGAAAAGAATGATCGAACTGAAATAGATTCACTTGCTCAGATAACTATTAATTTAATGAAATTTTCTGATTTTCACCGTCAAAGCAACATTTATGAAACGATGGTAATTAGTGGTGAAATTAAATTATTGAAGAATAAGCAAATTATTGAGAGGTTACAACACTTAGAACAAACTTATATTTATATGAACAAGTTGGAAAGTACGCATTCGGAAGCAGTTAATAGTGTTATAGTTCCTGACATCATAGTTAGGATGATAAAAATATTTAATATGAAAATAGAAAATATAGAAATGATGTATTCTTTCGAACTTCAAAACTCGTTTGTATTAATGACCAGCTTAATGATGGAAAAAAATGAAATCTATCAAAGAGGATTGGATGAAATAAATGTTCTAAATAATTTGATTGATGACGAATTAGGAATTCAAAAAAATTAAGAAGAATGAACGGATTCGATATCATAATGGTTATTGCCATTATTCTTTTCGCAAGATTAGGGATTAGACTAGTAACAAGATATATTCAAATGAAAAAAGAGGACAATAATAATGATATTCAATCATAAATCTTGATAAAATGTCAAACCCTTTTTATAAAGATCATAAAAAGCAAATTCTCTAGTTCCCCAATTTGTTTCTATTAGTGACGTATTTTGATGAAATACATTCTTGTTTTTATATTCTTCGTAAAGAGCTTTAATATTTTGCGTAACTATTCGTAGCATTGGACGGTCAATTACAGCCCATTATTTTGTGCCATGCCATTGTAGATGAATTTCGATATTATCATGTTTCACGCCCCCATAAAAAGGCTTCGTCTCATTATCTGCGAAAGCAATAACAAAACCTAATTTTTCAACATAAAAATCTAACGCCATTACAACATCTTTGACAGGAAGAACAGGGTGAATTTGTTCAAGGAATCCTTTCATGTTAAATTACTCTTCATAAAACTTAACTATATCTTCACCATTAGATTTTTTATAACCGCGATACATCCCTGCTGAGTTAAATGACCAGGCAATATTCCCATCTTTATCTAAGGCAACGAGACCACCACTGCCACCTAAGTCACCTATCTGTTTCATTACATTATCGAGAGATTCTTTTAATGTGAGATTTTTGTATTGCATTAAACTTGAAGCTTCATGAGTGGCCAAGGTTCTTATAAAATATTCACCGGTTCCAGTAGCCGAAACACCACAGGTTTTATTATTAGCATAAGTTCCAGCACCAATAATAGGAGAATCACCAACGCGTCCATACTTTTTATTGGTCATACCGCCAGTTGTTGTGGCAGCAGCGATATTGCCGTTTTTATCTAAAGCAACAGCGCCAACGGTTCCATATTTATGATCGTCAATCAATTCATTAGTATGCATAGCCGAATGATCTAGTTGAACTTTATCCTTCTCTTGTGCATTTAATAATTGATTGTATCTTTTTTCTGTATGGAAGTATTTGTCATCAACAAATTGAATTCCGTTTAGTTTTGCAAAATCTTCAGCGCCTTGACCAGCCATCATCACATGTGGTGTGCTATCCATCACAATTCGTGCAGCATTAATAGGATTTTTTATGTTTTTTACACCCGCTACAGCGCCGGAATTCAATGTTTTCCCATCCATAATAGAAGCGTCTAGTTCATTTTTACCGGCACTGTTAAAAACAGCACCTTTTCCGGCATTAAATAAGGGAGAATCTTCCATGATATTTACCGTTTTTTGAACCGCATCTAATGAAGATCCACCACCTTCTAAAATAGCATAACCAACATCTAAGGCTTCCTGCAATTTGTCGCGATAAGCAACTTCTTGCTCTGAGGTCATATTTTCTTTTTTAATAGTACCAGCACCGCCGTGAATAACGATAGCAAAATGTTTTTCTGATGAAGTAACACTTTCATTAGTTTGAGTTTCGCTTTGTTCTTTTTTGCAGCTGATTGCTGTTATAAGAAAAATGGAAAGGGTTGTTAATTTAAGAATTGAAAATTTCATAATAGAATTATTTTCTGCTAAAATTAAGGAATATTTTAATAGAAAATACTTTTTTAATTACTTGTCATTCCTATGAAAATGGGAATTAAGAATGCACCAATATATGTATTTCTACTTTGCGACACCGCTAATACTAAGGTGACATGTGTTCACAAGAATGACAGATCGTTTTATTTGAAAAAATCTTTAGATTTTTCCCAATGCGTTGTTATTTGAAAAAATCTTTAGATTTTTCCCAATGCACATCCATTTCAGCCAAAGTCATTTCAGAAAGTTGTTTACCTTCTTTTTTAGCAGATTCCTCTATAAATTGAAAACGTTTAATGAATTTTTTATTAGTTCTTTCTAAGGCACTTTCTGGATCTACCTTTATAAAGCGTGCATAATTGATGAGTGAAAATAATACATCTCCAAACTCACTTTCTATATTTTCTTGAGTACCTTTTTCTATTTCAGAAGATAACTCTAAAAGTTCTTCTTTTACTTTATCAAAAACTTGATGTGGTTCTTCCCAATCAAAGCCTACACCAGCAACTTTATCTTGAATTCTACTAGCTTTTACCAAGGCTGGTAGACTTTTAGGAACACCTTCTAAAACACTCTTTTTACCTTCTTTTAGTTTTATTTTTTCCCAATTACGTTCAACCTCTTTTTCATCCTTTACATCTATGTTTCCATAAACATGAGGATGCCTATCAATTAATTTTTGAGAAATACTATTCGCTACATCAGCAATGTCAAAATCATCTGATTCAGATCCAATTTTTGCATAAAAAACTATATGTAATAATAAATCACCTAATTCTTTCTTGATTTCAGTTAAGTCATTGTCTAAAATAGCATCACCTAGTTCATAGGTTTCTTCAATGGTAAGATGACGTAATGATTGGATTGTTTGTTTTTTATCCCAAGGACATTTTTCACGAACTTCGTCCATAATATCTAACAAACGTTCGAAGGCTTTTAAATGTTCTTGTCTTGAGTTCATTGGTTATTCTTCTTCGTCAGATTCTGTTTCTTCTTGTATAGAAGCAAAATCAAATTCAGCTTTAGCTAAAAGATTATACCATTGTACAACTTTTTTGATATTTGAAGTGTATACTCTTTCTTCATCATAATCTGGTAAAACATCGCTGAAAAAGGAAGTTAAATTTGCATTGCTCTCTTTATGGCTAATTGCTTCTTTATTTTCATGTTTTTCAGCTATCGTTTTTAACACATTTCGCAGAGGAACTTCTTCTTCATATGTATAAATAGCGATATCATTTAATACACTTACATTATGCATTGCATTTATTGGTATCCTTTTTTTATCTATTAATGATTCTACAATTAAACCACCTTTAGATTGTGATATAATTTTAAATAATCCTGGTTTGCCGGTTACAGCTACGATTTTTTCTAAACTCATGTTTTTATTTTTTAGGAAACTTCATTCGGTATTCAACCTCTACTTTTCCTTTTGATATATTTTCTAATTTCTTTTTTAATAACCTTCTTTTTAATGAAGATAGTCTGTCAGTAAACAAAACACCTTCTATATGATCATATTCGTGCTGAATGACTCTAGCAGCTAATCCTTTAACAACTTCAGTATGTTTTTTAAAATTTTCATCAAAAAATTCGATCGTTACAATTTCTTCACGAAATACATCTTCATTGATGTTAGGAATACTTAAACATCCTTCATTAAAAGCCCATAATTTCCCTTCTTCTTTTATGATTTTAGCATTTATAAAGACTCTTTTATATTCTGTTAAAAAGTCTTTTTCCTTTTCGTTTAATTCATCATCTTGAGAAAAAGGAGAAGTATCCACTAAAAAAAGTCGAATGGCTTTGCCAATTTGTGGTGCTGCCAATCCAACACCACGAGCATTTTTCATGGTGTCTTTCATATTGGCTATAAGTTTATCCAGATCAGGATAATCCTTGTCAATATCTTTTCCTACTTTTCTTAAAACGGGATCGCCATAAGCGATTATTGGTAATACCATTTTTTAATTTACGATTTACGATTTACGATTTACGACTTCAGTCTTCAGTCTTCAGTCTTCAGTCTTCAGTCTTCAGTCTTCAGTCTTCAGTCTTCAGTCTTCAGTCTTCAGTCTTCAGTCTTATTTTTTCGGCTGTAAAGATACGATTGTAATATAATTGTTGCACTAATTTCATCAATTAATGCCTTGTTTTGACGCTGTTTTTTTTTGAGTCCACTATCTATCATTGATTGAAATGCCATTTTTGAAGTAAATCGCTCATCTACTCTTTTAATTTCGGTATTTGGGAATTGCTTTTTCAACTTTTCAATAAAAGGTTTAATTAAGACCTCACTTTCTGATGGGGTATTATCCATTTGTTTAGGTTCTCCAACCAAAATCAACTCTACATTTTCTTTTTCAAAATAATCTTTTAAAAAAGATAGGATAACGGCTGTATCAATTGTGGTTAAACCAGAAGCGATCAACTGCAACTCATCAGTTATTGCAATTCCAGTTCTTTTTTTACCATAATCGATAGCTAAAATGCGTGCCATGTTTAAATTTTGTGCAAAAATAGGTTTTATGTTATAACTTTTGAAAATATTATGCCATTATTAAATGAAGCGATTATATTTGTGGCAAATAATAAAATAGATGACACAATTACAGCAAATTATCGAAACGGCTTGGGATAATCGAGAATTATTAACAGAGGCATCAACTCAAAATGCTATAAGAAAAGTTATTGACCTGCTAGATAGTGGTAAACTGCGTGTTGCAGAACCAACGAACAACGGATGGCAAGTAAATGAATGGGTAAAAAAAGCTGTGGTATTGTATTTTCCTATTCAAAAAATGGAAGTATTAGAAGCAGGTATATTTGAATATCACGATAAAATTCCGCTTAAGCGAGGTTATCAAGAAAAAGGAATTCGGGTGGTGCCTAATGCGATTGCACGCCATGGTGCTTATATATCATCGGGTACTATTTTAATGCCAAGTTATGTAAATATTGGAGCCTATGTTGATGAAGGAACTATGGTTGATACTTGGGCAACAGTTGGTAGCTGTGCACAAATTGGTAAGAATGTTCATCTTAGTGGAGGTGTAGGAATTGGTGGTGTTTTAGAACCTTTACAAGCAGCACCAGTAATTATTGAAGATAATTGTTTTATAGGGTCTAGATGTATTGTTGTTGAAGGAGTACGAATAGAAACAGAAGCTGTATTGGGGGCAAATGTTGTGCTTACTATGAGTACTAAAATTATAGATGTTACTGGAGAGGAACCCGTAATAACTAAAGGTATTATTCCTCCTCGGTCAGTTGTGATCCCTGGAAGTTATACAAAAAAATTCAACGCAGGAGATTTTAATGTTCCTTGTGCCTTGATCATTGGTAAACGAAAAGAAAGTACTGATAAAAAAACATCGCTAAATAATGCTTTGCGTGACAATGATGTTGCGGTTTAGGTTTATCTTTAATTGATGAAAATTCTAGTTATTCAACAAAAAATGATAGGTGATGTGCTCGTGAGTACCATGCTTTGTGAACGTCTAAAAAAATATGTACCTGAATCTGAGATCCATTATTTAATAAATTCCAATACTGAAGCGGTAGTCAAAAACAATCCACATATTGACCGCATCGTATTTTTTAAAGATGAATACCGAAATAGCAAATGGTTCTTTTATAAATTTTTAAAAGGAGTAACAAGAGAAAATTATGATGTTGTTATTGACGTGTATGGCAAAATAGAAAGTATTTTAATCAGTTTGTTTTCTAGGGCTAAACTCAAGATTTCTTATCAAAAATGGTATTCAAAGTCTTTTTATACGCATACGTTTAAATATTTAACCACTGGTAATACTAATTTAGGCCTGGCGATTGAGAACAGATTAAGGTTGCTTACACCTCTTATTGATAAGATAGACGAAAAAATAAATCCGCCAAAAATTTATTTAACGGATGATGAAATTTTATATGCCAGATCCTTTTTAGAAAATAATGGCGTAGATTTTTCAAAGCCTATTATTATGATGAATATTTTAGGAAGCTCGGAAAACAAAACCTATCCTTTATCTTATATGTCTGAAATTGTGGATTCAGTTGCCGAGAAAGGAGAATTTACAGTATTATTTAATTATATGCCTTCACAATTAAAGAAGGCAAAAGAACTTTATGGCTTATGTTCATCGAAATCAAATACTGGGATTAAATTTGAAATTTTTACACCATCATTACGTAGCTTTTTGGGTGTTCTATATCATTGCAAGGCACTGATAGGTAATGAAGGAGGCGCAATAAATATGGCTAAGGCACTCAATGTACCTACGTTTAGTATATTTTCACCTTGGATCAGAAAAGCAGGATGGGAAACATTTAAAAATAGTGATTCAAATATTTCTGTGCATTTAAATGACTATGAACCATTACTTATAGAAGGTAAGTCAAGAAAGCAATTAAAAAAAGATACGCATAAGCTATACGCCAAATTCAAACCTTCTTTATTTAATGAGAAGATAGCTCATTTTTTAGGCACTAAAATTCTTGCGAACAAGTAGAATTTGATAAGCATTAATTAGAACTTTCCAATCTTTTTGCTTCATATATTCTACGACCATTTTACCCTTGCCTCCATTCGGTAGATCACAGTCGTCAATAAGTACTATAGATTTTTCATGTAAGTGCTTTTCAATTGCTTTGAATTCGTTGAGATGGTGTATTTGACTTTTTACTTGTACTTCGGGATCATTGCTATAATCATAACTATCTAAATAAAGAAAATCAACCGGCTTATTAAATTTAGCTAAGAATTCAATAGAATCTGAATGATGTATAGTTACAACCTCGCTTAATAGTTGATTGTCTACTTCGTTTTGAGCCGCCTTGATGGATTTTTCGCTGATATCAACAGAATGAAGTATGGCATTGTTCAATTTAGCCCATTTTCCAAAAACTATCGATGCGCCGCCATTGCTTTTGGCACCTTTTAATCCTTCGCGAGAAGTACCGGTTTCAATAATCACTTTTGCCTTGGTAATATCTAAAAGCTCTAATGTTTTTCTAAAAGTGTTTCTTCTTTTTCTAAAATCATATCGAAATGGCATAAATGGGTAAAGTGATTTGTGTTTGATAAACTTTCCTATGAAAAAACCAAGTATTCCGAGACCCAAAAACCAAATTAAAAACTTCATTAAAAATATATATTTAAGTTGCAATTTAGACAATTTATGCAAAAGAAAAAGAAATTTATTTTTTACCTAAGAAGCGCTTTTTAAGTTCTTTTTTTCTGAGAAAATTCTCCTGAAAACGTTGGGTATAAAACCACATATTTTCAAAAATCGTTTCAACCTTTTCACCACTTAATTTGGCGTAGGTTTCACTCATTAATTCGATCATTTCTTTTTTTGGTGTTAAACGCGAAAAGTTTTTCATTCTATCTTCAAAACTTAACGCACCAAATTGCATTCTATTTAAATCTACCAAGTAAAATTCATAAAAACCATTTCTATTTAAAATAAGGGTATTTCCTGGTGAATGATCCAAAAACAGCACTCCTTTTTCATGTAGTTCATAGGTGAATTTTGTAAACTCCTTTATAATAGCTTCGTTTTCTGGATAATCAGGTTGGTGAACTAATTCACGAAATGTAAGGTCATATTCAACAAACTCACTGATATAAAAACTTTTTTGAATTCCAAACATTGAAAAATACTCGATATAAGCTATAGGCCTGGGTGTTTTAATAGCTAGTTCCGAAAGTTTTGTAGCATATTCAAAAGACCGCCGGGCTTTAGATTTCCTAAAATATTTATAAATTATTTGGTTAATTAAAATTGGAGTTTTAAATGATTTAACAACAAAGTTTTTCCCGGAGATTTCGATTTTTTTTATACTATTTCGCTTTCCTGTTCCGAAAGCAGGTTCAAAAGAATTAAAATTCGATATAGTATCAAGAATACCATTTCTTAAAGATTCGAACGATCTGTCTAAGTGAAAATTCATTTGGCAAAAGTAATATATAAAGCTATATTTATGTTAGGTTTGATAAAACAAATACTAAATTTGCGCCCATATTACATAATTTGGCTAGAAAAATAAAAATAACTGCTATTATACCCACCTTAAATGAAGAAGTTCATATAATAGATGCCATTAAGTCGGTTGATTTTGCTGATGAAATTATTGTTATTGATTCGTTCAGCACCGATAGAACGGTAGAACTTGCTAAAGCCGAGAATGTAAAGTTGTTGCAACAACGATTCGTTGATTTTTCTTCGCAAAAAAACTATGCAATTGAACAGGCAACACATAATTGGATATATGTATTAGATGCCGATGAACGAGTATCCCCCCAACTAAGGAAAGAGATACTAGACCAAGTAGAAAGTGCTAATGAATTTGTAGGATACTATGTATATAGAACTTTTTATTTTATTGGGAGAAAGTTAAATTATAGTGGTTGGCAACGTGATAAGGTAATTCGATTATTTAGAAAAGATAAATGCCAATATAATGGCAAATTGGTTCATGAAAGCATTATTGCTGAAGGTGATATCGGGTTTTTTAAAAATAAATTAGAACATTATTCCTATAGAAGTTATGATCATTATATTAATAAAGTAAATCATTACTCTTCATTAAAAGCACAATCATTATTTAAAAAAGGGAAGAGAGTTACACCTTTTCATATAATAATAAAACCACCTGCACGCTTTATTATTCATTATTTCATACGATTAGGATTTTTAGATGGTTTTCCAGGTTTCATTATTTCGGTTGTTCAATCCTATGGTGTTTTAACAAGGTATACCAAACTTTGGTTATTAAAAAATGGACTTAAATAATAGTTCTATGTATAATTTTTTAATCTATATAGCCCACTCATATAGTCTTCCAATTGGAAGACCCTTACAAGAGGAAATTAGAAAGCGAGGATATGAGGTTAAATGGTTTGCAGAATTAGAATATACTAAAAATATTTTTTCAACAAATGAAGATGTTTTAAACACAATTCAAGAAGTTGTTGACTACAAACCTGATATAGTTTTAGTTTCTTGTAATGTTGTGCCTCATTTTTTTTCGGGGATAAAAGTTCAACTATTTCATGGGTTTAGTGTCAACAAAAGAAGTCTTAATAAAGGGCATTTTAGAATTAGAGGTTTTTTTGATTTGTATTGTACACAAGGACCATCGACTACGCAACCCTTTTTAACCTTAAAAGAGAAACATAAATACTTTGATGTTGTTGAAACTGGCTGGTCTAAAGTAGATCCGTTATTTCCAATCCAAAAGAAAAAAGCTACTGAAAGACCAGTTATAATGATTTCTTCTACTTTTACTACAAGATTAAGTCTTGCGAATAATGATGATGTGGTTAATGAAATTAAACGTTTATCTAAAATTGGTAAATGGCAATTTTTGTGCGTTTTACATCCTAAAATGGATCAAGAAGTTGTTGACAAGTTCGAATTATTAGAAAATGAAAATTTTAGATATTTTAATACGACGGATTTGGTTCCTATTTTTAGAAAAGCCGATATAATGCTTTCTGATACTACGTCGGCAATTCCAGAATTTATTTTACAAGAAAAACCTGTTGTTACTTTTAGAAATAACAAACCCGATGATTACCTTATAAATGTGACTGCAGTAAATCAAATTGAAGAAGCTATTGAAAAAGCCTTAACAAGACCTGATGATATTATTCAACATATTAGAGAATATATAGCACGTACACATCCTTATGCTGATGGTAAATCTAGTGAAAGAGTTATTGATGCCAGTATAAATTTTTTAGAAACAAAAAAAGTAAAAAGAAAGCCGCTTAATTTAATTCGAAGAATAAAAAATCGGATAAGATTGAAATATTATAATTAAATATTAGGAATTAATTTTGACAAAAGAAATTTACAGAGCTTTAGAATGTTTAAAGTTATATAAAACGATTCTTTACCCCACAGATACAGTCTGGGGTATTGGCTGTGATGCAACAAATGAAGTTGCGGTTTCTAAAGTTTTTAAAATAAAAAAGCGAGATGAAAGTAAAAGTCTCGTTATATTGGTTGATAGTTTTATTATGTTACAAGAGTATATTGAAGACATTCCACTAAAAGCAATTCAATTATTAGAAGAATCTATAAAACCTACTACTATAATTTATAAGAACCCTCAGGGCTTGGCAAAAAATGTGATTGCCAATGATAATACAGTTGCTATTCGAATTGTGCAAGATGATTTTTGCCAACATTTAATCAAACAGTTTGGGAAACCAATAGTTTCAACTTCAGCAAATATTAGTGATAAACCTACACCAAAATCATTCAAAGAAATAGAACCATCAATTTTGGATGCGGTTGATTATATAGTAAATTTGAAGCAGAATGAAATAACAAATTCACCGTCAAAAATTGTTAGAATAACAGGTAGAGGTGAGTTAGAAATTATTAGAGAATAGCATTATAATGATCAATTATAAAGAAGCAGTTTCTGCAGATATATTTAAATACATTACTCAGGCTTCTGAGAG
>Ga0316189_10000837_pt1 | contig 30799 bp, 39 predicted proteins | sample LowCovwburrow_MG_FD_204930 | JGI IMG/M metagenome (GOLD analysis project Ga0316189, IMG submission 204930) | Coastal sediment microbial communities from Maine, United States - Lowes Cove worm burrow | ecosystem: Environmental > Aquatic > Marine > Coastal > Sediment | place: USA: Maine...
TTTTTTCATTGTTTAAATTTTTATAACTTTTAAGAGTGGTAATCTTGTTTTCATTAATTATTTTTTATTTGTTACACTTTTTAGCATTATGCTCAACAACATTAAAAATGCTAAACCGAAACCTAAAACGCCAATATTAATTCCTAGTAGTATTTTTTCACTTCCGTCTAAATATCGCATGGAACCACCATAATATTCTTTTAAGATGAATGCTAATAGAAATCCGCCTGTGATAAGCAAACTCAAAATAGTACTGATTTTTGTTTCTTTTTTTACCCAAACTAGCCATAAGCATAAAAGACCAATACTTGAATTTGTAATTAATTGCCATACTTCATGGATTCTAACATGAGGTGTCCAATCTGGATTAAAAACATGCGTATCATTAATTTCCAAAATGGGAACAGCGATAGCATAAAGAATGATACTAAACGTGATTATATATTTTTTCATTTCAATAAAATTATTAGTCTTTAAGTTGTTTTAACTTACTTTGAGAATTCTCGCACCAATGACAATTCTCAGCTGGTTTTAATTCTAAAGCTCTAGTAAAAACTTGAATTGCATTTTCCTTCTGATTATATTCAAAATAAGCATCGCCAAGAGAATCATAAAGATTACCATCATTTGGGAACAATTGTACGTTTAGCTTCAGTAGTTCTAATCCCCAAGCAGGATCTTTCTCTTTTGCAATACGTTTAAAACCAATTCGGTTGAATACTGCTTTGTCATTAAATTTGGAACTTAAATTTTCATCTAAAAACGGTATTAATTTACTCCCTTTATCAGGCTCATTAGTATTTATAAAATCATACACTAACTCGTATGATAATTTTGTAACAGGTTTTGGCGTATAATTAAAATCAAAAATCATTTTCGCAATATTCCAAGACACATCTTCAGAGTCTCTATTTAAAATGGTGTTTGACAATACAATAACTACTAGGTCATCTTCAATAAACCTTATGAAATTGGCGAAATAAATTCCATTACTACCATTGTGTGTGACTATTTTTGTCCCTCTTTTACTATTAAATATTGCCCATCCATAACCATAATGTGATGATTCTTCGGCATTTTCTGCAACATGTGGTGTTTCTATCATTTTTAGTGACTTCTTACTTAAAACTTTGTTGTTTTGCAAAGCGAGGTGCCATTTATAAAGATCTTCTGTAGTTGAATAAATATCTCCTTTTCCAATACTATACCAATGGTTATTATTATATGGAAGATGTTCCTGTGTTATTCCCCAATCCTTCCATACACCATCTGTATAATTAAAATAATATCCATGAGCAATTTGCTCACTATTAAAGGAAATACTTTTATAACCTGTATGATTCATTGATAGAGGCTTCCAAAAATTTTCTTGCAAAAAAGTAGCATATTCCTGTTTAGAAACTAACTCTATAATAGCCGCGAGCATGATATAATTGGCATTTGCATATTGATGATTTGTTCCAGGTGTTGATTGCAATTCTGCTTCAAAGAATTCTTTTAAAAGCTGCTCCTTACTAGCTTCATCATATCTAAACCCACTTGTTCTTACTGAAACCCCTGAAGTATGAGTTAGCAATTGATGAATAGTAATGTCCTTTTTATCAATTGGTGCTTCATTGTAAAATAGACCAATTTTATCAGAAGTATTAAGTTTTCCTTGTTCTACAAGTTTTAAGATAGCTGCAGCTGTAAATTGTTTAGTTACTGAACCAATATTGAAAACGGATGACGACGTATTGACAATTTTCTTTTTTCTATCAGACCAGCCATAGCCTTTTGATAAAATAATCTCTCCTTTTTTGGCAACTAACACGGATGCTGAATAGCCATTGGTTACACTATTATTTAAATAGGTGTCAATTTTAGCTTTAAGCTCATTATTGTTTATCTCTTGCCCAATTAAGGTGCTAATTCCTATTACTAATTGGATAAAAACGAGTGTAATTAATAGTCTTTTATTCATGATTTTGATTGATTTTGATTTGTACATTACTTATTATCTATGTACAATTTTTCTTTTGTTTTTATTAAACCAATATTTGGGAAAAACTCATCTGTTATTGTTAGTATTGCATGTATATTATCACGTAATCGATCTAACTTAATTTCTCCTGAACTTATAGAGCTTTGTTATAGATGAAGAGCCATATCTGCTATAAGAAGATGTTGTTTTTCTAACCAAGAATCTTCATCTATTATAGCAGGATGATTTAAGTAACCCTCCTCAACCTTACTATGCAGTTCCCAGCTTGTATGTTTTATTTCTAATTTAGTTTCTTTATTCATTTATTTTTGTAATTATTATTTAGCAACTAAAATTGTACTTTCCTAAACCAAACATTTCGAGTACGTCCATTAGACATTGTTAAGCCTAAAACTTTATCGTTCTTGTCTATTTTTACTTCTACAATACCAACAGGTCCATCAGCAGAAAAAATAGTATTGTACAATTGGGTTAATTTCATCTGACCATGTCTTGCATGTTCGATATAAATATCAGATTCTTCTTTAAAAATTGAATAACTCGTTTTTAGCTCTGGGCTGTAATAATATCCAACAAAATCATTCAAGTCATTTGTGTTTTCGTCTATGTTACTTTGAAGAAAAGTAAATACTCCAGGCAAGTCATCTCCTATATTTACCGTCATGTGATGCGTTTTACTATCAAATGTAACCACTGGCTTTATAGATGGATGCATCATGATATACGTATGCTCATTTGTTGGCACTAAGGCCCATTCGTTTTTTGTAGAGCTTGAATATCGTAGCGTATCATTTTTCACATAAATTTTACGTCCAGATTTTTCGGAATCGCTCCAATAAACACCTTCAAACTGTTTTAACTTTTTATTTGACAGCTTAACAAACTCAGGTAATTGTGGTTTTTGTTCTGTTTTTTTTATTGGCTTGTCATTGCTTTTACTCAATAAGATATCTGAAATTTTATTTGTCTTAGATCCAATACCACTTCTTGAATAATTTGTTAAAATCACAATGTTTAGTTGCTCTTCTGGAAACACTCTTGTTATAGCTCTAAATCCACCTACAGATCCTCCATGCTGGATCACTTTTTTCTCTGCATAACTTTCAATGCGAACACCAAAACCATAGTTTGTTTCAAAACCATTGTTAAGTGGTGTGGTGAATAGTAACTTTTTAAAGGCTGATTCCCATTCTTTTTTTGGAGTGCTAAAGTTTTGTAGCCAAATATTTTGGTCTTCTGTTGTTGAGTGCATGTTTCCTGAGCCAAAGTATCCCCAATATTCAATGGCACGCTTAAACTCATCTCTTAAATAATATGAGGTAGCATTATTTGCAACTACTCTATCATGCTCAGCTTCTACATAGGTGTTTTTCATCCCAAGAGGCTTAAAAACATTTTGCTCCATCCATTGTTCGAAACCTACTCCGCTCACATTTTCGATGATTTTTGCTAAGAATATATATCCTGTATTACTATAAGAAAATTCATCTCCAGGATTAAAATTGAGATCCTTTTGATTTTTAAAAATTCGATATACATGTTCATTAGTTTCTAAATCTGCTGGTCTCCATCCTGCTAATCCAAGTAAACCATGAAGGTCTCTTAACCCACTAGTATGATTTAAAAGGTGACGAATGGTGATTGTTTTACCAAAATCTAGAAGTTTAGGAAGAAATTTTCTTATATCATCATCAAAAGAGAGTTTGTTTTGCTCTTCTAACAATACTATACCCATGGCAGTAAATTGTTTAGATATAGAACCAATATTAAAAAGGGTGTTTGTTGTGTTTGGAATGTTATATTCTATACTGGCTAAGCCATAGGCTTTTGAGAAAATAGTTTTTCCATTTTTTGAAATTAAAACTGAACCACCAGGGTGGTTCGGTGCATTCCAATATGTAAATAAACTGTCTATTTTTTGAATATTTTCATTACTAATCTGACCAAAACTATTGATAACAGAAAAGAATAGAGCTAAGACAAATGAGAAATATGTTTTTAATTTCATGATTTACTTCTTTTAAAAATTAATCTATTGCTTGTTAAACGTATAAATATCTGCAGCACCACCTTGGTGTAATTCTAATTTGTTTTCCTTAGGATTAAATATAAAGTTTGCCCCAATCTCTTCATTAGTAAACGTATGATTCCCTTTGTATACTAATGGCTCTTTTGGAAGATCATTTAATTGTGTATACAGGGTGTTATTTTCCATGGTGATGTTAAATTTCCCTGATAATTCTACTCCAGCGTAGATACCCACATACTTTTCCAAATCGCTGGCTGAGATTTCTATTTTCTCAAAGCTAGGAAGCTCAAACGACTCATTAAAATAGCCCTTTAATACATCCGTCACTATGGCATCCATGTCGTAATCAATGGCATTGGAGGCTATCGCTAAGGCTAGCTTTTCTTTAGGGTAATAAATAGATATTGCTCTAAAACCTTCAATATTTCCACCATGCCCAAATCCTGTCTTGCTACTATGTGTAAACTCGAAAATTCCCATCCCGAAGTTGTCTTTAATAGCTGTCATCTTATCGAGACTTTCTTTTGAAATTATTTTTTCATTCAAAAGCGCCTCAATAAATTTGTTAAGATCATTTGGAGTAGAAATAATTGAGCCTCCTCCCATAGCAGTAGATAAATCTGTATCTATTTGTTTCGTCCATTCTGTTGTATATTGATAAGAATTACTTTCATTATTCTCCAAATTAATTTTACTGCCGTGGTTGGTATGTTTAAGATTAAGAGGGTTAAAGATTTTTTCTGCTAATAAATCTTCAAAGCTCGTGTCATACAATTCTTCTAGCATTACAGATAGCAACAAGTAGTTTGAGTTACTGTACGCACCTTGGCTGTCCGGTTCAAAATCACTTTTGTAGCTGGCAATGATATCGACCATCTCTTGCGAAGATTTATACTCAGTGCGATAGTTAAAAAAGGCTTTATCTTTTGTAAAGCTATGGATACCACTTCTGTGGTTTAATAAATTGCCTACGGTTATTTTGCTAGCATTTTCAATTCTCGGAAAATATTTATCTATGGTTTGATTTAGGCTCACTTTGTTTTCTTCTATCGCATTGAAAATCAGAGTAGAAGTAAACATTTTGGAGACTGAACCAATTCTATATATTGTTTCAGCTGTAGATGATTTTTGAGTTTCAATGTCATCAAACCCTATTGCTTTTGTGTAGACAATGGTTCCTTCATGAGACAAAGAGATGCTTCCCATAAACTTGTTGTTTTGATAGAGTACATCAAACAAGCTATCTAGTTTAGTCTTATTGAAAGAATCAAAGGTTTTTTGATTAAACGCTTTTTCTGTTTGTGTTGCGTTGTTTTTGTTCCAACAAGAAAAGAATAATGTTGAAAGTAATACTATTAGTAAGATTTGTTTTTTCATTTTTTTTGATTTTTGATTTTTGATTGATAAATACATAAACCAAATGTCCATTGAAATGCTTGAGATGATTTGTCTCAAATGGAGTTAGATTTGTTCGAAAAGGATTATAAATTAGCGCAATATTCTAAGACCATAATCTAAAGGGAATTAGATTACAAAATATTAAAATTATTGCCCATTGCAAGACAAGTAGAACTCCTAGAATATCTATTAACAGTGCTTTATTTCTCTTAGCTTTTAAAAGCCCAAAAATCATTGCTATTGGAAATATTCCAGTAACGATTGCCAACAATATATTTGCAAATGTCAAGTCTCCTAAGTTTAAAAAAGATTGGCTTAAAAAAAAGGGAATTGGCATGAACAGAATAATGACAGAAACAAAAGGAATCGCTAAAACCTGATTACCCGTAAATAGTTTCTTTTTAACAAAAAAACAAAAACCTCTGATTAGGATAATTATAATGCCCAAAAGACCTAGGATTAAGCTTAGCCACATCAACCCAAGATAAAGCATACTAGTTTTTTGGTAAGTTGCTAGACCATCACTAATTAGTTGAGTTTTGTCCTTTTGATATAAAACATGGGAAGCTCTAAGCCTGTCCTCTTTTCTAAACAAGTTTTCACCAACAGGGAGAAGAAAATAACTGTCATTTTGAATTGATTTAATAATCAGCTTATTATCTGTTTTATTAACTTTTATTGAGTTAAAAAGTAAATCTAAATAAGCGAATTTCTCAAATCGAATAGGTTTCATCTTATAGAAGCCTTCATATTCTTCTATCTTCCTAGGTAAGCTGTCATTTGCCTTTGTTTTTTCTATTTTTTCGATTCCTAAATGTTCAATAAAAACTTGATTGAACTTTTGATAATTTGCAGTTTCACTATCGGTATTGAAACTGATAAAAAACGCTTTCTTCTCTTCAGGAAATAGATAGAACGTCGATCTAAATCCAATGGTATTGCCACGGTGAAAATACCCTGTGACTCCATATCTATCTCTGTAGCTAAGCCCAAATTGATATCCTGTATTTAGTCCATTTTTATTCGATTCTGTTGATACAGGCTTCCCCATTTGGTTTAACAGCTCTTTTTTTATAAACTGTTCTCCATTAATCTTTCCATCACTCATTAAAAACGTTGGAAGCAAAGCCATATCATTTGCCGTGGTAGTAAACTGTCCAGCAGGTCTCAAATACATTGGAAGATTTTCTTGGCTTGTCCCATCATCAAAATGTCCCATGGCTAGGTTTTGGTCTGCGTTTTTTCCTTTTTGGGTTACAAAATGGAAAGTGCTGTTATTCATCCCTAAAGGATTTAAAAGATTGACATCCAAATAACTCTCATACGATTCATGAGTTGCTTTTTCAATAATTAAACCCAACATAGTGTAGCCCATATTGGAATATGAAAATCGTGAACCAGGTTTAGTTCGGATTTTCAATACAGAAGCATCTTTGAAAAAAATTGATTCAAGAGGCGTATCTGAAGTAGGTTTTGTGCTAAATATTTGCCAAAATTTTGCGTCTTCCAGACCAGAAGTATGATTTAATAAATCTCTTACAGTAACAGGGTTTGTTTTCTCCCAAGGATTGTCGAAAATAATATTGGGTAAGATTTTATTAATGGGTGAATCAATATCCAACATGCCTTGACTTGATAATCGAAGAATACCTGTAGCAATAAGCACTTTTGCTACAGAACCAACTTGCACACTATTTTTGCTATTAAATAATTCTTTTGAATTGGTATTTTTTAATCCTAGAGCTCCTGTAGTAATTATACTATCAGAAACCATTGACCACACCGCTCCTGTTAGGTTTTCACTTTTGAGCACCTTTTGTAATTCTTTATCTAGCATTTTGTTTTGCTGTGCAGATAATTTTAAAGATAATAGTAAAACAAAAACGATGTAAAAATATTTATGCATTTGATCGATTTACTTTTATGATAGTTATAATTTTAATTCTTGTAAAGTATTAAAATGCCTTTACCCATATTCTATGCTTATGAAATATTTTATTGATTATTACTTATGTTTTTTAATTTTAAGCATTTTTAGTTCTTTATCTAACCCCTCTATAGCTTTTTGATATTCATTCAAATTAGTATGTATATCATCTAACTCTACCAAGCTAATAGCTTTTTCGTAAGATTTTTTAGCTGCTCTAATATTATTATTTACTTTTTGTGCACGACCTAGATATGAATATGCTAAGTGTGATTTTGGATATAAATCTATCCAATATTGGTATAGTTCAATAGCTTCATCAACTCTTTTTTGACCCAAAAGTCTCCTTCCAATATTTTTGACACAACTCATACTAAACAATCTGTCCATAGTTGGATACATACCAAATCCATACTCATTAGAAAGTTCTTCATAAAACTTGCTAATGTTCTCTTTTGCATTTCCCGATTTAGCAATTAAATCTAGGTAATTAACAATCCATTTCTCTTTAGGAAAAATGAAATTAAAAGCAGAAATAAGCCCGGGTAACGCAACATCAGTATGACCTTCTCCTTCAATTATTTCTGCTTTTGCTTTGAAATTGATAGTATGCAATTTTGTTAATCTTTGATTAAAGCTATTAACGTTGTCAACTATGTCCGGTTGATCTTCTATATCTTTTCCTCCTGAAACTATATAAAGAAATCTATTACGGGGAGCTTTCTTTGCAGATGCCTTTTCAATGTCGTCAATAAGCGTTTCCCCTTTTACATAACCATCTCCAATAATATTACCAGAGGCTAGTGCAATGTGTGCCTGAAAAAGATCTGGGGTATTAGAAAACGTATATAGCGTAAATACCGATGAAGGTGAAAAACCAATTAATGTCCTAAAATTTACCAATCTATATTTGTCTTCTAATTCAGGAAGTAGTTCTTCACTGAAAAATTGAGTAAGGTCATCTTGGTGATTTCCATAACCATATTTACGGTTTTTTATGTTGTCATAGAGATTTGGAGAATAATATGCTCTATGTTTCTTTCCCTCTTCGATTGTAACAATAATTGATTCTGGCATTCTTGACGTTGAACTTAATTGATTAACCAAAGCCGTAACCGTAGAAAAAAGCAACTGATTATCTAAAACGACAATTACTGGATAGGATTTAATGGAGTGATCATACCCAAAAGGTAATGCTACTTTTATTGTTCTAGTTTCATCTAGTGATTCAGATTCAATGTCAAAAGAGTCAATTCTATTTTGAGCTTCTACTTGAAGCACAATGGTTATAGTGAGAGTTATTATAAATATTAAGTTTTTTTTCATAATTTTCCTATTTGTATAAATATTCACCTGCTGCATCTCCATTAATTTGTTGTTCTGAATTCATTTCTTGAATTACATTAATCCCACAAAGGAGCCTCTTTGTTTATTGCTGTTGGAGTTTTTGCAAACCAACTAAGTCCATACCCAAATAGTTTAGAAAAATCAGTTCTAATAGTGTCTTTAGCAAAATCAATATTTACACTACTAATTGTTCCATTTGTTCCTAAAACCCAATTAGATTGGATTGGTAGTAAAGTCATACTTAAAGTGTCGCTTTTTAAATCAGGACGTTGAGCAAGGAATGGTTTAACTTGAGCAAATATTTCACTCCCATTGGCAATAGTGAAAAATTCAGCATCAATTATGTGTTCGACACTTTTGGTTGAGTCACTTCGCCTACGTGATGCCCAGCCAATTTTTATTGGATATCCTTTTCGGGCTATAGAAATCAATTTGTCTTTCTCTCCGAATACTGGTTTTCCATTTTTGTCATGTTTGTAAACCAATTTCCATTTTGTATCTATCTCTTCATTTTTTCTTTTATTTGGAGTACATCCCAAAATTGATAAAGTAACAAGAGCAATTATTAAGTGTTTAAGTTTCATAATATTCTAATTAATAAGGCTGACGATCTAGTATAAATGCAGTAGCGGTTTTCAAGCACTAACTTTCGATTTATAACTGACCTTAAATTCATACATTAAATTTCGATCAAGCAACTATTTTTACTATTGAGTTTATGGTTATAATTTTTAATACAAATATTCTCCTGCTGCATCTCCCATCAACCTATAATTATGTCCAATATTGGGAACAATTACAAGTTGCCAATTAAAATCTGTATTTAACTTTTTTGCCATTTCTTTAGCTTTTTTAAAAAAATATTTCCCTCTTTCTAATCTATGTTGTCCTTGTTGATCAGCACTTTTTGATTGTAAAAAGCTTCCACCTGTTTCATTTTCATTATCCATTTCACCTAAAAATACAACCAAATTTATCTTGAATGCATTTTTTAGCGATACCTCATCAACTGGTGTATCCTTTAACCCAAAAGGATATGAATCGTTAAAATTTGCTAGGGTATAAAAGCTCGCATTTGAAGCTAAAATTTTGTCAGCTTTAGAATTTTTTTGAAATAGTGCAAATCTATGCAAGATATGACCTCCTGCAGAATGGCCAAAAATATCGTACGTTGTCTGAGTTGAATTGAGAGCTTTTGTTACTAAATCGAATATTCTGTCAAAATCATTAAAAATCCATTCGTTAGTATTTGCATTCGACTTAAAAGTTAATTTTTCTTCAAAGAGTTTAATTTTGTTTGTGTTTTCAACTCTTTCAATACAATCGTTTAGGTTAGACTCTTTGATTAAACCACCTAAATGATACTCGTCGAAACCATAATCTTTTTCTGAGTACATAGGTGATAAAATTAGAAGACTGTTTTTTTCTGATTTCTCTATCCAAGAATCTCTGTATGTATCACCATTTCTTCCTGCTCCAGGTATTACCAATAGCACTTCAGAATTAGTCGAAAAGTTCTTTGGCTTGTGATAAAACACTTTAATGGTTTTGTTTAATTTTCCGTTACCTCCATCAACAATAAAATAACCTGATCCTGTTTGAATATCAATATTGTTAGTTGTTAACTCCTTTTTAGAAATTAGATTATTCTTCTTTATAATCTCCATATTACAATGTGGGCAGGTTCCCGATTCTGAAAATATTAACTTATCGCATTCCAAATCGCAAGGTGTGCAAATATATTCTTCCGTATTAGTATTAGCTTCAGTTTTGCATGATATCGATATTACGACTAAAAGCAACAGGAGAATTATTAATTGCTTTTTTAATGATTGATGATTTAATTTGATTGACTTCATGACTTGGTTGATTTTATAATTGACATATTTGTTTTTAAGTTTTTTCTAATAGTGTATGACATTGTAGTTTTCATTCTACCAGTATTCTTTAATTTTAATAATTTTACCATCTTTAAATTCAAAAACAGCCATTTCTTCTTTTCCTTCTATAATTTTTCCATTTTCCATTTTTATAAATCTCTTAGTAACCGCAATGGCATTTAAGCCTATAATTTTACTAGTCACTTTTATGTCGACTATTTTACCATTATAAGAACCTTTTTCTTGATTACGCTTGTACCCTTTATAAAGAACATCTCTAGTATAAACACCACCGTATTTTGGGTGTACATAGGTAAAATTATCCGTAAAAAGGTTGAATATATTATCTATGTCTTTTATCGTAGAACCAGACTGAAATGCTTTAATATTTAGCTTGTAGTATTTATCTAGTACCATGTTTAAAGAATCTTTATGCGATTTTTTTATGCTTACTGAATTTGAAAGTATTTTTGATTTTTTATCAGAAAGTTCTGCTTTTTCAAGATCATTCACATATGTATACGCATCAGAAAGCCTCTTATGCACAATTGAAGAATTTGGGTAATAACTAACAGCTAATTCTAAAAGTTCAACCAGTTCAGTATAACGCTTACCGCTTTTTAACCTACGTCCTACACCCAATATATTTCCAATAAAATAAAAAGAGTCTTCGTTAGGTATGATTTCAAATCCATATTGCTTGGATAACTTATCAAAAAATTGTTTTATCTCCTTAGCTGGGTTTTCTGCATTTCTTAATGACTTGTAGGGAATGTTCCAAACATTTCTAGGATAAATGGTTTCTAAACCATGTTGGATACCTGGAACAGACATTCCATAATGGTCTTCCTCATCTAAAACTTCTATTTTATACCTGACATTTTGAGGGTTCAACTTTTCTAATGCCCTATTTAAATTAGTATACGCTTGGGTTTCTTCTATAGGTCTATTCAATAAATCTCTTGATGCTTTCCCTACATATAAGGAGTTTCCTGAATGTTTTCCAGATTGTATGGAAGTTAAAATTCGATTTTCAACGGTTTTATCATTACTGGTGTATTGTGCTAACTCAGATGCTAGAATAATATAACCTTTAAATAGTTTTGGGTCGTTCCAAAAAGCTTCTAAGACAGGTCCAAATGTTGGTGACATTCCTATGATAGTTCGATGTGAGTTAGCTCGGTACTTTTTTTCAATAAAAGGAATAACTTCATCCTTTAAAAACGCTACATGCTCTTTAGATTTGCCTCCATAACCTCCAAAAAATTCTCGACCCTCTTTGTTTTTTAAAACAAGAGCCATATCATTTCTTTTTCCAGTATTATTTACAATTCCAACAATAATGCTTCTAGGCATGTAATTTCTTTCTGCTCGTATTTTTACAATGGATTGAGTTAAATCAAATAAAAATTCTGCATCCATTACATATATAACAGGATAATCGTGCACATTTCTATCATAATTAACCGGAAGGGAAATAAGCAATTCTCTTTCTTCATTTAATATCTCCGATTTTATAAAATACTGTTTTCCAATCTTATAATCTGTTTCAATTACTTGAGCCATTAGGTTGCTTATGAATAAGTATTGAACTAACAATAAGTAAATTTTTATCTTTTTCATCTTTTTTATTTTAACAATATATCGATTTAGCGCTAACTTGAATACAAATATGAAGTGTGAACCGTTATTCTTTTGGTTCGAAAAGCAGTAAGATTTGTTCTAAAAGGATTGATTCTTACCTTAATATCTCCCTTGTCGAAAAGTTGTGTTGACTCTGCTGTATCATATACTTTTTGCATAATATCGTTTGGAGATTTTTGTGAAATAATATTTTCTGAGCAGTCTATTATAAAATGTGGCATAATTGTATCTATTTAGCTATTTAATTACTGTTTGAAATTTAATGACCTTGGAATGAATGTCCTCTTTCAATCTTTCGTCATTAATTTCTCCATTATTGAAATTATCATAGAACGAAGGCAAAGAAAACGTCTCAACTATTTTTGCGCCCATAAATGGGAAGTAGTTATTTGCAGATTCTAATACGGATGCTCCACCCCTATTTCCTGGTGAGGTTGTCATTAACAGCATCGGTTTTTCTCTCCATATTTTCATATTTACACGAGATAACCAATCGATAGTATTTTTGAATACAGATGCATAAGACCCATTATGTTCTGCAAGAGATATTATAAATCCATCGGCAGTATCAAATAACTCGTTTAGTCTTTTTATTGCAGTCGGAATACCATTTTCTGCTTCAAAATCAGGACCATAAATTGGTAATATATAATCATTTAAGTCAATTGAAATAATATCTACATGTTCTAATAAACTATTGGTATAGGTTATTAAACTTTTGTTTATAGATTTTTGACTATTGCTCCCTGCTATTGTGATTATTTTTTTCATGATTACTGTTTTTTAGAGATTAAATTATCTATTGACCATTTTCCACTACCATTTACCAATATGGTTAAGGCAAGACCGATTACAAGAAGAGAATATTCGTATCCTTCACCAGCTTGATTACCATACCAATTCATAAAAAAGCCATGTTCTAACTGTGTAGTATAAATGATCCCCACAAACATTCCTGCAAGTGATAATGCCCAGAACCTACTGAAGAGTCCAAGAATTAGGGAAATAGAACCAAAAAATTCAATCATTATTATTGAGAACGCTACAATGCTTGGTAAACCCATTTGCATTGTAAATGTTTCCATTGTTGCTGAATAGCCATAACCTCCAAATAGTCCTAGTAATTTCTGTGCACCATGCGGAAATATTACTAAACCAAGTGTTAATCGTGTAATGCTAAATCCAATATTTGGATTTGTCTTTAAAAGTGTTTTTACTAAATTTTTCATAATGTTTAAGATTTAAAATAGTTTATAAAGTTTTTCGGTAATACACACCAAAAGATGATTTTTCTATAGGTTTTTGCCCATACTGGTCAAAGTCTAGCCCGAAACCAAATTGGTGTCTATTGAAGGATACTCCGGTACGCAATTGCTGAAAACTTCTTGAATGCTTCTTGAATTCATCCCACGCAGTTAAAAACTGTCCGCTTAACCAAAGAAATGCTTTGTCATTTATAGGTGTGTTGAATTGAAACTGTGCAAAGGCTTCGGCATAACTGTTTTTTGTTTGTTGATAGTGTCCCACAGTTGGGATAAACACAAGTAATAATCTGGAACTCTTCAACGTGAATTTTGCTGACAAACGTTCTGAATAGCCGACTATACTATTGTAATAAAGTGAAGACCCAATTGAAATATTCTTATTAATGTTCCAGAATAAAGTTGGTTGAACTCCTACCTCATCAAAATCCTCATTCTTTTTTTTATTGAATTTTTGAAAAAATGCAAGGGTTGCAATGCTCAGGGTATTTTCTTCATTAATTGGATAGATTGAATACATAGTAAAATCTGTTTTATCAAAACCGGAAAACAGTTCTACTTGTGTAAATTGCGCCTGCAAATAGTTTGCAAAACCAATTGTTAAAAATGATGTAATGATTATTATTTTTTCCATGCTTCAAAATTCCAACAGAAACACATGAAAAAAAATGAACTAGTTTAAGACTTTTACATTCTATTGACTTTCGAAATAATTTTACTCATAAACTCTGGTGTAATACCAATATACCCTGCCAAGTCTTTCTGGGTAATTCTATTGACAATGTTAGGGTATTTCTTTTTGAACTCAATATATCTTTCTTCTGCCGTTAAGGATATACCATGATTGGAACGTCTTATGTAACTTATGAGTGACCTTTGATATAGTTTACGGTAAAACCTTTCAAATTTTGGTATTTCTTGAAAAAGTAAATCATAATTAGCTCTAGAGACACCTAATAATTCTGAATCCTCGGTAGCTTTAATAAAATAACGTGATGGTTCTTTGGTCATAAAACTAGCCAGATCTCCTGTCCAATAATCTTCAACCGCAAACATAGAGATATGAGGTGCGCCATCTTTATCTAAAGTATATATTTTTAAGCAACCTTTAGTTATAAAATACTCGTATTTAGTAATTTCACCTGCTTGCATTAAATATGCCTTCTTTTTTACTTTTACTTCTGTAAGCAAAGAAATATACTTCTGTTTTTCAAGCTCGGTTAAATCAATAAACCTACTGACATTATCAATAATTAGTTTATGTGAGTACTCCAATTTCAAAATGGTTTTTTATACTTTATTCAAAATTAAGTATTTAATCCTTGTTGTTGAAAAACTTTGCTCATTTTCTCATTCACATTAAAGCATTACAGATTATTATAGATTACGCTTCGTCCTATAGTGTCAAAGAAACCTTGGACGGATATATTAAACCATAAGTCCGCTTTGGAAAATTTATGTCTTTTTTAGTCCTATTATAATTTTTTTAATTTATAAAATTCTAGAGAATAACTACCCTTACCGTTATTTAAGCTTCAACTAGGTTATTTCATTAACTCTATCAATTTAGAGTTTTATTTTTTGATTTTTTCTAAATAAAACAATTAAGCATTTAAACCATAGATTTATTACAATATGTTGCTTTTTCAAAATCTCTAATATTGATTGAGATTATTGAAACTTTGGGGAACATTATTTTTAACTCGGTAATCATATCTTTTGAAAGATTACTTTTTTGTGTAATCGTTCTTCCTTCCATTATATTAGCGAATATGTGAATAAAATCATCCTTAGTGTTTCCAATATTGTAATGCTTAAATGGGTTAATTCTTACTTTAATATCTCCTTTATCAAAAAGATTAGTAGCTTCTGCAGTATCGTATACTTTTTGCATAATCTCATTTGGAGGTTTCTGTTTTATTATATTTTCTGAGCAATCAATTTCAAAATGTGGCATTGTTATATATTGTTTTAATCAGTACTCTTCTATTTATTAAGTTTGTATTAGCAATCCAATTTTTAACTTAATTTATAGATATTTACTTAAGCTTTCTATCATTTTTATTAATGTATACATCATTAATGCTTGCGTAACGTTTTGCCATAAGACCATTCTCATTAAATTCCCAATTCTCATTTCCAAAAGCCCTAAACCACTGACCTTCTTTATTTTGGTATTCATATTCAAAGCGAACGGCTATTTTATTCTCTCCATAAGCCCAAAGCTCTTTTTTTAATTTATGATGTCTTTCATTTTTCCACTTAGTAGTTAAAAAATTAACTACAGATTGACGCCCATTAATAAATTTTTCTCTGTTTCTCCATTCGGTATCTATAGTATATGCCTCAGATACCTTTTTAGGATCTTTACTGTTCCAGGCATCTTCAGCCAATTGAACTTTTTGATTTACCTTTTCATCAGTAAATGGTGGTATTGGATATTTTATTTCCATAACTATAATTATATGTCTGTTTTAAGATGTTGATTAAGATACCTGTTCTGACGAAAAATGAGCAAGCTTTAATATCTAAAGCTTGCTTATTTTTTTCAAAAAATTACTTTAGACCATTTTCTAGGCTTAAAAACTTCATCAAGATTTGTCTCTGCTATATGATTAAAATAGTTACTAAAGGTTTTAACTCCTACTGCAGTAATTACTCCTAACACATGACTTTCTGTATATCCAACAGCAAGAAAATCATCAATCTCATGATTACTTACATTACCTCTATTTCTAGTTATTAATCTAGCAAAATTACTTAATGCTCTAAATTTACTATCAGTAATATTTTCGTTTAATCTTATTGCATCTGTAATTTCAATAGGTACTTTAGAGGCTTTATCAGCAACAAAACTATGAGCAGCCATACAGTAATCACATTCATTTTCATAAGCTACAGATAAGAATATAATTTCTTGTTCTACAGCATTAAATCCTGAGTTCTGACGAAATGTTTTATAAGAATGCACATAAGCATCTAACAACGCAGGATTATTAGCCATTCCTGTATACATATTAGGTATAAATCCCATTGCTTTTTTTGTGCTCTCTAATATTTTACTAGCTATAGGTTGAGAAGTTTCAATAGTTCTAGATTCTATTTTAAGTTTTTTCATTTGATATTATTTGTTTTTATAATGTACTTTCTACTTTCGCATTCCAAACTCCAGTTGCTGAAGTTTCTTTAATATATTCTGATATGTCTTTTGGCTTTCTACCTAAAACATTCTCTATGTCATTTGTAATTTCTGAATTGTTAGGATTTACTAAAACTTCAGAAAATAAATATTCAATTAACCATACAAAATTAGCAGGTACTCCTTGTTGTTTCATTGCATTTGTGTAAGCTGCTAAAGTAATTGGCGTAAAAGCAATTTCTCTCTTTGTTACTTCCGAAATTTCTTGAATAACTTCTCTAAAAGTTAGCAATCTTGGTCCTGTAAGTTGATAGATTATACCATTATGTTCATCATTCAATAAAGTTGTTACTACTACATCTGCAATATCATCCGTATCTACATAAGGTACTTTTGCTTCTGCTTGTGGTAAAGCAACAAAACCTTCTAAAATAGGTTCCAAAAAGAAGCTTTCACTAAAATTTTGGTTGAACCAACTTGCACGAACAATAGTGTAATCTATTCCAGAATGAATAATTACTTGTTCACACAGTTCTGCTTCTCTTTCGCCTTTTCCGGATAGAAGCACCAATTTTTTCACTTTACTTTTCTTGGCAAGTTTTGTAAGTTGTTCTATGGCTTCCAATGCTCCTGGAACAGCTAAATCTGGTTGAAAAGTTATATATACTTTATCCATACCACTAAGTGCTCGAGCCCATGTTTTTGAATCACCCCAATCAAAAGAAGGGTCTGCTAATCTAGAACCAATTCTAACGTTATGACCTAGATCCTTTAATTTTGCAGCTACTTTTCGACCTGTTTTACCAGTGCCTCCAATTACTAATATATTTTCTTTCATAATTTGGTTTTTATTTTATTCCAATAATTTTATTAAACTGATTAACTTCACATTTATAAAACTTGAATATTCTTTGCTTAATTTTTTTTAATCTATTTGGTACTACTTGGTTTGTTTTCATAAATTAATTTTATTTAGGTGTTATTTTTTATTAATAGAGTAATTACAAGAAATAGGAACGATAACGATGAGGAAACCGTTCTTATTAAATGAAGACGATTCCATTTAGCTTCAAACTTTTCTCTTAAAACTTTTAATTCTTCAATACTAGATGTAGTTAACTCTGTTTTATCTAATATTTCGTTTAATGGAACATTCCCAAAAATTGTTACTATTAGCACTCCAAAAAGGTAAATCCCTATTGCTAATATTAATAATACAATTATTGAGTTTGATGAATTTCTTAAGACATATAAATTAATTAGTCCTAAAAATAAAGGACCAAAGAATACAATGAAAAATGTTGGATTTAATATTGCTCTATTCATTTCTTGAAAAGATGCTAAATACCCAAAATCATTTAACCTTCCTATTCCTGGTGTAATACTATTTGACCAAGTAAAACACAATCCTGCAGAAAGTCCAGCTAATACTACAAGTACAATAATTCCTATGTTTTCTATAGTGAAATCCATAGCCTTATTGTTTTAATTGAATTTTATGTGGATAAACTCGGGCGTACCAGTATAGTGTAGCAACTGCTAAAAACTCAAAAGCGATGATCCAAAACCCAAAAGAAGTAAAAAAACTATAGTAACTTCCTCCATTTGGTATAACAAATACTGGAACAGTAATTAATGCATCTAAAGCAACAGCTGTTAGCAACATTGTTTGACCAACTATAAACCCATGAGTCTTGCTATCATTTTTGTAATAATAGGAACATCCTAACCATACCAACGGCAATACAACAACAAACACTATCACATTAGCTTGATTTTCAGTATTCTCTAAAATGGGAACATAATAAGAAGTTAAATAAAAAAGTATAGCAATTATCCAAATTGTAATACCTATTGCAATGGCTCGTTTAGTTTTCATGTCTTTTTATATTTAAAAGTTACATGACAAAACTATGACTAAGAAGAAACTTTAGTTTGTCTTAAAAGAATTAAGATTTGTTCGAGAAGGAATTTACTTAATTTGGCTAGGTCTATAACCAAATTTTTTGGCAAAAGCATTAGAAAACGAACTCAAACTATCATAACCTACATGCCAAGCGGCTTCTTGCACCGTAGATTCTTGGTTTCTAATTAGTTTATGAGCTAACGTGAGACGCTCGTTTTGAAGATATTTAAAAACTGGCACACCAAATAGTTCTTTAAAATCTTTTTTAAGTTTAAACGTATTTAACCCAATTTCCTTTGAAAGCTCCGTTAAAGAAGGAGGGTTGTCTAAATTATCTAATAAAATTGTTTTTGCTTGAATTAGTTTTTCACGCTCTGTAGATTTAATTTTTTCAGTTTTTATAGTGGCTAATTGACCAAAAAAATGTGACAATAGTGCTGTTATTTGACTCCTAAAAAACATCATTTTTGTCTTTCCGTAATATTTGATGTTAAATATGGAGTCAACTATCGTTTGCATTTCCGGAGTCATGTAGAATGCTGGACCTTCTACATAATGATCTGAAGGATTAACTAATTGATTAAGCATTTCACTAAATAACTCACCTTCCTGATTAGGGAGTTTTTCTATTGCACTAATTGATGTTGCGATGACCAAGCATTGCAATGGTTTTGAAGCAGAAACTGTATGTATAAACTCAACATTATCATTAGCATAAAAAGAAAGCGCTAATCCTTTTGTATGGTTAAACTTCTTTTGCTTTTTGCCATATTTTACGGATAAATCTACATTTCCTGATCCATAAAAGGCGACAGCAATAATGGGTTCGTCAAAGAAACAAGAGTCTATTGTAGGCTCATTTACTTTGGCTTCTTCAACCAAAATGGTGAAATCGTTTATGTCTATAATGTCTCTAGTCATATAAAGATTATCAAACTTACGAAAAATTTTGAGTTTGGTGTCTTTGTTATATTAAATCATTCCACACATAGTATGCTTCCCTCCTACACTCCGGCAAGCTCAGTGCAAGCTCGTCGCGTAAAAAGTGTTTACTCGCCTCTTCCTATTTGATAAGTAGGAGCTCGTGCATCTCATAAATTTGATGTCATTAACATTGCAAAAGAAGCTGTAGTAACAATTTTTACTTTTAACCAAAGTTCAACTTTTTGGTGGTTCACTTTAGTCCGTTTTTTCAACAGTAGGCCTTATTCAAATATCAATATCGTATTCCATTCTTTTTGCTGTTACTTTTGCTATGTCCATTCCAAATAGTCTTTTAATGATATGGAAAGACATATTTATTCCAGCTGAAATCCCTCCTGAAGTTAGTATTTTTCCTTCATCAACATATTTAACATTTCTTATAACATCAATATCAGAATAATCATTTTCAAGTCTATCTAAACCCATCCAATGAGTTGTCGCTTTTTTGTTTCTTAATATTCCACATTCAGCTAATAATAAAGCTCCCGTACAGACAGAAGCTAAAATGTCAACTTTTTTACTTTGTTCGATTATCCAGCTCAATACTGTTTTATTTTTGATTTCGAATTTTTCAGCTCCGTAGCCTCCTGGAATTATTAAAATGTTGATTTCAAAATTATCGTTAAAAGAAAAGTTTGATTTTACTTTTAAACCATTTTTAGCATTAATCATTTCTTCTTTTTCACTTATTGTAAAAACTTCGAAAATTGAAATATTATTTTTGGTAGCCAAAGAAAATACTTCAAAGGGTCCAGCAAAGTCAAGTACTTCAACATCATTGAATATAAAAATACCAACTTTTATTTTTTTAATCATTTGGTGTTTGGTTTTTCAATTACTGTTAACTTTCTAGTATAAGAATAGTGAGGTTTTGCACCTAATTTCGCATTATTTTTTTGCATTGTTAGGCACTGCTTTTATTATCTTTTTAATTACATCGGTTACTTTTTTGTTAGATGTTGCAATATTCATCCGCATAAATAATGCACCTTCACGTCCAAACCAATGACCTGCATTAAGTCCAATTCCAGAGTTTTCTGTTAAATGACTAAACATCTCTTTAGTGTCTTTATAAACCTTTCTAAAATCTAACCAAACTTGATAAGTTCCTTCTGGTTTTATAAGTTCAATTTCCGAATTTTCTAGTTCTCTTTCTATAGTTTTAATATTCTCCTCAACTGTTTTTACTACATCATTTAACCAGTTCTGTCCATTAATATATGCGGTTTCCAATGCTATTCTTGTAAGTGCATTGGTTCTCCCCAAATTATATTTTTTGAAAGTATTAGATATTGAATTTAGAATGTTCTCGTTATGAATAATCACCATTGAATCTGCTATTCCACAAAGATTAAATGTTTTAGCTTCAGAAGTACAAACAACAATTTTTTCGTAATCATTTCTGAAATGCAAAGCAGAAGTAAACTTATTATTAAAGAGGATAATGTCTTTATGTATTTCGTCTGCAATAAGAAGTAAGTCATTTTCTTTACAAATTCTAACAACTTGTTTTAATTCTTCCTTGGTCCAAACTCTTCCAACTGGATTATGAGGATTACAAATAATCAGAACTTTGTTGTTTTCTAATTTTGCTTTTTCTTCTAAATCTTGAAAGTCAATTTGATATTGTTTGCCAACTAATTTCAGAGGGTTTTTTGTTATTCTCCGCTTTGTGTTTAGTATTACGTCTCGAAATTCCATAAATACAGGCGGTTGCGTTATTATTCCGTCTCTTTCGGATGTGAAATTTTCAATTAGAACAGAAATAGTTGTTGTAATACTTGGACTATAAATTATGTGATTCTTGTTTAATTCAATTGCATAATTGTCATGGTACCATTTTTTCTGAGCCCTAAAGAATGAGTCAGGTTTGTATTCGTATCCGAATCCAGAATTCGAGATTCGTTGTATTAATGATTCTTGTATCGATTTTGCAACTTCAAATTCCATATCAGCAACCCACATTGGTTCAATGTCAGTTTTTCCAAATAGAGCTTCCAATGTACTTGGTTTGGATTTTGTTAATGGTAATATTTTTAACTTTTTATCGATTTTCATTGATTTAAATTTATGATTGATGTTGTGTGATACGTGTTAAAGAACCTTCCCTTCTGCTTTTGCTTGAGCATCCTTTTTACGACCTACAAATGCACCAATTAACATTCCAATTCCAATGCCTAATGCTATTCCTAACGATTTTTCAAAACGTTCACCAATAATAATCCCTGCAATAATTCCAAAGGCAGCTCCAGTAGTTACACCAATTTTAGTATAATGTCCTGCCGAAATTAGAGCATGCTTTTCTTTTAAATATTTTTTAAATTCTTTTAATAGTTCCTTAAAGTATGTGTTTCTATTATCTGGATTAGATTCTAAATTCAAACTATCAAGTTTTGTTTCTATAGGTTGAATTTCATCTTTTGAAAACGCTCTACTTTCTAATTTGGTGAGAATATCAAGGAAATTTTTATAGACCTTAATTTCAGATGTATTCGTTGTGTTGTTTTTTAAACTTTCAATAATCTTGTATGCTTCTTGTTGTGTCATAATATATTCTTTGAATAAATTTAATAATCAGTATATCCCTTCGAACCAGCAGAAAAAAAAGTGTCTCCATCTGGATCTACCAATTCTGTTTTGTTCTGGAAATTTTCCACCAAATTAGGATTGGAAATATAAGGTCTGCCTACATATACTAAGTCTAAATCATCTTTTATAATATTTTCTGCTTTTGCAACTGTATTTATATCGCCACCTGAAATAACAATTCCATTGAAGTTATCTTTAATGGTTTTCTTGATGTCAGTCATAAAATCTGGCGCACCAAAAGCAACTCTTTGATCCACGATATGAATATAAGAAATGTTCGATTTTGCTAATTCCTTAGATAAATAGATAAAGGTGTCTTCTAGCTCTTCATAATCTGATAGCATATCATTATAAGCTCCATAAGGCGAAACTCGAATACCTACTTTATCGGGTCCAATTTCATCGGCTACTTTTATAGTCGTTTCTAATACAAATCGGGTTCTATTTTCAATTGAACCACCATATTGATCTTCTCTTTGATTGGATTGTGGATTGATAAATTGATTCAATAAATACCCATTAGCGGCATGCAATTCAATGCCATCAACACCTGCTTCATTTACAAGTCGTTTTGCGGCTGACACAAATTCGTTTTGAGCAGTTTCAATGTCTTCTAAACTCATAGCTTTTGGTGTATCATGTGCAGCCATTCCATTGGAATCTGTAAACATCTCACCAGCAGCCTGAATACTTGAAGGAGCCAGTGTAATAGTTCCATGTGGCATATTTGCTTTGGCGGTAATTCTGCCAGTATGCATTAACTGTACAAATAGTTTACCACCTTCAGAATGCACCGATTCTGCAATTTTTTTCCAACCTTTAATTTGTTCATCTGTATAAGCACCTGGTATACGAGGATACCCAATACCATTTGGTGATGGAGAGGTGCCTTCGGTAATAATAAGTCCTGCACTCGCTCTTTGTTTGTAATACTTTGCCATCAATTCGTTTGGAATGTTATCTATAGCTCTGCTTCGAGTCATTGGAGCCATTACAACTCTGTTTTTTAATGTTACTTTTCCTAATTGGAAATTTTCAAATAATTTCATTTGATTCTTTTTTTAATATTGTTATTTTTTTTAAAAACTCATTAAGTTTTTCATTTGCCTACTAGCATATTACATAATCATTAATTCTCCATCTTCAGGAATTAAAACATTATGTAATAGATTATTATTTATTAATATTTCTCTTAGCTCATTTCTAGTTAATGGACAATGATTTATAGATTCCATATGGTTTGCAATAACTTTTCCAGGTGATTTTTTTATAAACTTAATAATGTCATCTTCATTCATTATAAGTTGTTTGAATACATCGAACTGAGCCATACCACAAGCTAAAACACTGATATCTGGCTTGTAATTTTTTAAAACCTTATCTACTGAAGCTGTGTAAATAGTATCAGAACTCAGATATATGGATTCTTGATTGGGTAGTTTTACATAAAAACCAATTACATTTCCCATTGGTTTAGCTACAAATCCGTACCCATGTTTAGCAGGTATACCTTCAATCGTTCCTCCTAGAAATTTTTGTTCTCCCCAATATTTTAATGATTGAACGACATTTATTCCTCTTTTCTTTAATGCTTTTTGATCCTTAATACTGCAAGTAACAGGAATGTTTTTTTCAACTAAGAACTCTACTCCTTTACTGTCAATATGATCTGGATGCCGATGTGTTATTAAACAGTGTGTTACTTTTTCTAATATCAGTTTGGAGTTTTCAGGTAGAGGAACAGTAGGGTTTCTTCTTGCTTTATGTCTAAAAAGTGTAAAAGACGGCATGATGCCTTGGTCTCCCAACATTGGGTCAATTAAAATCACGTCTTTCTCCGTTTCCAGAACCATTGTAGCATTTCTTAAATGATGTATCTTTAACATTTTATGATTATTAATTTGTCTTGGGTACTGTCATTATTCTATTATTTCCATTGACATTTTTCTACCATTAAAGGCAATATCATGTTTAAGTATTTTTCGTGATATTGTATCTATAAAATATATACTAGTGGTTGAATTGTCAGATATATCATCCGTTACTTCAACTTTCCAAACTTGTCTTTCTTTCTCATTAAATTTCAAAGATGTTTTAGTAGTATTTTTAACGGTAGCTGTGATTTCACCAACTTTAGTTGTAGGGTTGTAATCAAAAATTGAAATAATAGTTGAATAATCATCCTTAAAAGGAAGCCATCTTATTAATTGAGGGTAAAAGTTGCTATCAAAATACGATTTTGTGGTTTTTTCAGAAATAAGGGTTTTTGTTCCTGTTTTCTTATCTAAATAGTAACCGGTAACGTCATTTCCAAAGTTTAAAACCATATCTCTTTGTTGATTAAAAGACGAATGTTAAATTGGTTTAAAGTTTTTAATTTCAACTATTGTGCTATCAATCCATTTTGAAGACGACTGTTTCATATTAATTGTTGTAATAATATATACTTTCTCTTTTTTCTTCTGAATTTGTGTATGCACTTTTCCAATTTCAATTTTGAGCGAATCCTTTAGCATAAACCAAGTCATTTCTGAACTTTCGTTTTCAATAAAGCTCATATTAGAAGGATTATTTTGTGGACTTAAAGGTGCTTCTTGACTAAAAGCCTGCGTCGAAGCACATAAAGTAATTAGCAGAATGAACATCATTTTTTTTATAATTTTAATATTTATTATTCGATTATATAATTTTCTAGGTATCTAAAAGCTGAGGCAATTAAGTTCTTACGATTCCTTGCCTTTTCTTCATAAGAATCTAGAGTCTCTCTATTTAATTTCCTTCCTTTTATAAAAACAGCTGAGGGTTTTTGTAATGTAGATAATTCTAAAAAAGGATTGTTTTCAACCAATAGTAGATTTGCAACCTTGCCCTCTTCAATGGTTCCCATATTATTCATAATCGCATGTGTTTTTGAAGCATTAATTGTGGCAGTTTGTAATACTTCGTAATTAGAAAGTCCTGCTTCTTTGTAAAAAGCAAGTTCATTATGAATTGAAAAACCAGGGATAGTTATTCCGATTCCAGCATCTGTACTACAAATAATAGTAACACCCGCTTCGTTAAGTTTTTTAATGATCTTTAAGTGAAAATCATGCTGTTTTTTTATAGATTCAGCAATGTCAGGATTTCTTAATTTAGTATTACTCCATCTATCAAACTGAGCTTTACTATCTACCTCTTTAACAAGTGGATTAATAAATTGAAGTTGTTCTGACTCCAAAATATTGTCATCAATAAGCATTTGATAGATATTATTAAAAACCGTTAAAGTAGGACTAAAAGAACTATGCTTTGATTTTGAGAAATCATTGATTACTTCTTTTAATTTTAAGGTGTCTAGTTTGTATTTTAATGGCTGTTGGATAATATCCTCGGTATGCTCTATAGATTTTATTTGTGGATTAAAATGATATGCATACGGTACTTTTTGTGAAGGATGTGCAATAATATCCATTTCGGATATATTGGCTTGTTCTATCACTACATCAAAAATGTCTTCGGTCAGACCATAGTACGTTTTTATAAAATCGTACCCTTTTTCTTTATAAGAAAGTATTTTTTCTTTGGCTTCTTCAGGACTATTTAGTTGTGTATTATCATCACCAATAAACTCAGCGCCTGTTAATTTAGGGCCTGTGGTAAAGAACATTGGCGAAATAATTTCTTCATTCTCTATATCTTTTTTAATTCTTAAATGCATTGGCATACCCCATAAATTTCTAACTGCTGTAACGCCATTAGATAGATATAATCCTAGTTCATATCTATCCCATACATGAACATGCATATCGATTAGGCCTGGTGTTAGATACTTATTTTTTGCATCAATAATTTCAACTCCATTGATTTCAATACTGTCTGCAATCTTTTCAATTATGCCATCTTTGATGTACACCATTTTGCCAACTAGAATAGTATCTTGAGTCATTGGGATAATGTTCACATTGCTAATTAGATATGAATCATTATTTTCAAATTCATCTTCATCGATATTGAGATAACTTGTTCTCTGTTTATCAACTCCTAATATGATAAGAGTCGTTACCAATACCAACCCAATAAGGATCAGTACAATTTTTAAAGTTCGTTTTAGTATTTTCATTTATCTAAATTTATGGGATTTATAACACATCATTTTTTTGTTTTATTATTGATTTACTTCAATAAACCTTGTCACTACTTTTACTAATGCATCGGGCTTATCCATATGCACATAATGACCCGATTTATCAATTATTTCGAGCTTAGCATTTGGGAGTTTTTCAACTATCTCATGTGCAAGCTTGACATTAATAAAACGATCATATTTTCCCCAAACGACTAAGACAGGGGTTTGTAATTTGTGAGCTACTGGCTCAAAATACGTTTGTCCAATATGGAAGTTTTGAAAATAAGACAGAAAGGCATCCATAGTATGCTCTCTTTTGCCATCATCTAAAAATTCTTTGCGGACTTCTTTTGGAATAGAATGCCCTTTGTAAAACCCTTTGATATAAACAATTTTAGACGATATACTAGGAAACCAGCGAACTAAAGCTTTACTAATTATAGACCCTTTTTTTGTAAAACTATTTAACTCCCATGACACATATTGTTTTCTTGGAAAAGGAATACCATCCATAACAATAAGTTTTGACACTAGTTCAGGTTTTTGAAGACCTATTAAAAATGCTGGTAAAAGAGCAATATCTGAAGCCAAAATAATTGATTGTTTAACGTTAACGGTATCTATAAAATCTATGACTATGTCTGCAAATTTTTGAGAATTATAGTCATTAGTTGACTTAAATGGTTCACTTCCACCAAATCCCGGCCAATCTAAAGCCATAACATGGTAATTTTGAGAAAGCATCGGTGCAACTGCATACTAAGCCTGTAGATTTTCAGGAACACCATGCAATAATATAATTGTCGGTTTTGATTTGTTCCCTAGCTCTGCAAAGCGAATTATGCTGTTGTTTTTTTTCAACTTAACAGTTTTGGAGACGAGTAATTGGTCCGTTTTTATAAGGTTATCTGTTTTCATTATATAGTTAATTTAAAAATTCGTTTTTATAATTTGATGACTTCTTTCAGTTCTTTAATTTCCTCTTCTAGCTTTGATATGTAGTCTTTTTGTGGTGAAAAAGCTTCATTTATTTCATCAACAGTATATCGAGGTGTAATATGTTGCGGGCAATTCCAATCGTAGGCTTCAATATGAAACATCATCATGCGTTCTGGTTTGAACTTATAATCTTCTAAATTCAAAAGATCATATAATTCTGGATTGTCATTAAGTTCCACAACTTCTACTTTGGCAAAAATTTTGAGTCGCGTTTTCGTTGGATAATCTATCATGATGAGTGATACATTATTATTGGTTACCATATTCCCAACAGATACATATTGCTTATTACCTACAAAGTCAATAAATCCAATTCGTTTTGAATCTAACACCTTTAGAAAGCCCTTTGGACCACCACGATGTTGTATATAAGGAAATTCTTTCACTCCTATTGTAGCTAAATACAAGCTATCACGATTTTGAATAAATGTACTTTCATTAGAAGTTAGTCCGTCAATCACGCTAAATTTTTCCATACGCTCATAACTTCTTCGACTTCCATGTTTATCTTGTAGCTTTTTAACCGCTTCTGTAAATGCTATTTCTGCAAAATTTTTAGCCATGATTTCTAATTTTGATTATTAATATTTTTAGTTGAAAGCCCAAGACATTCATTTTCTAAAACACCAGCGACTAATTCAGGTGTAACTTTCCAATTAGGAACATTTTTAGTTTCTAATATTTTGAATTCGGAAGACATACCTCCAATGTATTTTGATTTTGTCCCAAATACTACAGTTTTGATATGATGATGTCTAATAACATAAGAACACATTATACAAGGTTCATGAGTGGTGTATAGAATACTGTCGTTTAAAGATTGATGATTTGCAATGGTATCTTTAATGGCTTCAATCTCTGCATGTTTAGTAACATCGTTTGAAGATTTACCAGCTTCTCGACCAACACCTATAATTTTATTGTTTTTTACAAGTATTGATCCTACAGGAGCATTTCCATTTTGCATTGCTTCCTTTCCTAGTTCTATACACTTTTTCATGTAATGTATATGCGTTCTCATATTATTTTCTGCTATTAATTATGCTTAAATTTTTACTGGCTTAACATTTGGAATTATTTCGTAGTTAATCAAAAAGATTAATGGGATTGCATATGCTAAATGACGTACCAAGGTTATTACTTGCATCATTGGATCCATGTCTATTCCTGCAACTCCAGCACCAAGCAACGGTAACATAAATAACCATACTAATGCTACCGTTTCACCAAAAACGAATAGTAGTGGTCTGAACCATTTTGGTCCCCATAGTGACGGTGCAATTCCTGCAAATAATATTGATAATAATACTCCATTACTATAATGTCCTATAACTCCATAAGCTAAGCCTAATCCTGTTTTAGCCCCTAATATACCTGGTATATCCCACCATTTTCCTGTTAATAATAATCCTGCTAAATCGAACAGGATGGTACCAATAACTCCTGCTATAATCGCGTTTTTCCAATTAATTATTTTCATAATTTGTTTTTTAAATTCTATTTAAACTAGAGGTTTGTCTTTTAAAGTTCCACCTCACTCTTTTACTCGCATTTGCTATTTCAAGTTTTCTAAAGTTAAATGCATTTTTGTTAATTGTAATTGATATTTTCATAATTTTTACTTTGTTCGTGCCATTGATTCCCAATATCCTATGGTGCTTATTGGTTTTTTATATTTTCTTTTGATTCTTCCAAAACTTTCTTCACCATATTTTGAATAAGATGACCGAGTTGTGTTTGTACAATTTGTTTCCATAATTTTTTGTTTTTATAATTATTTGATAATACAAAAGCGCCTTGTCAAAAGATAATTGACTTGTTGTCAAAGGATAAGGATTTGTTCGAGAAGGAAATCCTTTTTATTTATGAAGTAAAAACTCGAACAAATTCAAACCAACTAACTAACTCTCAATTATTCTATGTTATTCTTTTGCAAAAAGCTTAATATGTGACTCGCTATTACGTCACCCTTTTCTTCCAAGGCAAAATGCCCAGTATCTAGTAAGTGAAATTCTAAATTCTTTAAATCTCTTTTATAAGGATATGCTCCATCTGCAGGAAATATATAATCGTTCTTTCCCCAAACTATTAACGTTGGTGGTTGATGATCTCTAAAATATTTCTGCCATTTAGGGTATAGAGGAACATTTGTTCTATAATCGTAAAACATAGCCAATTGTATATCGTTGTTTTCTTCTCGTGTTAAATGTTGAAGATCTATATTCCAGTTATCTGGACTAATCTTAGAAACATCTTGCACGCCGTGCGTATACTGCCATTTTAATCCGTCTGGAGAATGAAATCCTTCCAAAGGCTTTCCATTTTCAACAGTATATTCATTCCAGTATTTTTTAATTGGAATCCAAAAATCTTTTAATCCTTCATCATAAGCATTCCCATTTTGAATAATTAAGGATTCTACTCGTTTAGGATATTTTGCTGCTATTCTAAATCCAATTGGTGCGCCATAATCCATTAAGTAAATACTGTATTTGTTAATATTTAACTCCTTTAAAAGATTTTCAACAATAATTGCCATATTATCGAATGTATATTCAAAGTCTTTCATTAAAGGCTGCTCACTTCTTCCAAACCCAGGATAATCAGGAGCTATTACATGATATTGAACAGACAAGTCTGTTAGCAAATTACGAAACATATGTGATGATGTTGGGTAACCGTGTAAAAGCAAAATTGTAGGTTTGTTTACATCTCCTGCCTCACGGTAAAAGATATTTAATCCGTTTACGGTAACATTTTTGTGAAATGTTGGATTATTTGTTAATTCGACTTTAGTTTCTTTTTGCTCAGAATTTGGGTTTTGAAACGAGACTAAACTAATGGATAGCACGGCTAATAAGGCGACACTAAGGACTGATTTTAAAATTTGTTTTTTCATTTGTTTATTTTTATTATTAATTAGTGATTGTTTTTTAAATACTTCTATTGTCTTAGAAAATGTTTCTTTTTAGAGGAGACAGTATCTTAATCTCTTGCTTTATGTTTCATTTACTAATGTTTAAAATACTAGTATTGTCAATTTTGTTTTTTAATGTTTGATTATTAAAATTTGCGCTCAGAGGCTTCTATCTCAACATCATTGGCGCTCATGTCTCTCACTTGCATTAGGCCTTCTTTGTTGAACTCCCAATGTTCATTACCGTGAGTTCTTTTCCATTGCCTAGTTTCTGCATCTTGCCATTCGTACTCGAAACGCACAGAGATTCTGTTATCTGTAAAAGACCACAAGTATTTTTTTAATTTATAATTAAGCTCTTTGTTCCATTTGTCTGATAAAAATTCAGCAATGGCTTTTCTTCCTGTAAAAAATTCATCTCTATTTCTCCATTTGGAATCTATAGAATATGCCATGGACACTTTCTCTGGGTTTTTACTATTCCATGCATCTTCAGCAGCTTGAACTTTTGCTGTTGCAGTCTCCAATGTGAATGGAGGTATTAACTTTTTCATAATTCGTTTGTTATTAAGAACAGACAAGTCTGTTTATTAAATATGTAATCTTAAAGTATATTTTGTGATACCATTAATTTATTAGTTTTTTGCAGGCCCTTTTGGCAACTTGAATCGGCCATTCCGCCTTTT
>Ga0316189_10000838_pt1 | contig 30787 bp, 22 predicted proteins | sample LowCovwburrow_MG_FD_204930 | JGI IMG/M metagenome (GOLD analysis project Ga0316189, IMG submission 204930) | Coastal sediment microbial communities from Maine, United States - Lowes Cove worm burrow | ecosystem: Environmental > Aquatic > Marine > Coastal > Sediment | place: USA: Maine...
ATTAGAGGCCTTCTTAGACAACATGGTGGCGACTTGGGAGCGCCATCTGGTGTTGGTTATTATTGGTACGAGACAGTAGATGTTGGCAACACAGATTGGAGCTTGATTAATCGTTTACCAAAATACTCAATCATGGGACTGCGGCACACGCAGAACCAGAGAGGATCAGCGCCTTTAGGAGTTTCCTGGCCTGGAAACTATAGCTGTACATCAAGATATCAGGCGGGACAAAGGGTGCCTTGCAATTGTATCGAATACTCTGTTTTACCGCCTCCCGGTTTTATTCGTGTTGGAAACTACGATATTTCTGCTCCAAAGGGCGTCGGATATTGTTGGTTTGAGAAAAATTATTGATGTGACGCTAGATTGCCGACCAAAGCAGTATGAATTAGTGGCATATATAGATCAGAGTGTTTCTGATTCCCCTAAATGACCGTGGCCAATATTCACTAGTTTACTCAAGAATCTCATGCGGAAAAAATGGTACAACCCAAATAAGCGGAGCATGTCGCAAACCGAGCATACCCGACACCGTTGCTTAGTCATTTTGTCCGCATAGCAGTCGTTCAATAAAACTAAAATGTCACCCCATCCTCCCCCCCCCAAATCACAACCCCGTGACCCATGCGCCAGATCATTGTAACTGTTGTTGACAGCAGGCAATCTCTTTCAAAATTTGTGGACTTATTCACGAAGTCTTGAACAATCATTGTTTTCACGCCACATTGGAAATCTGTTAGGAGAGCGCCATGAGTATTACATCGATCAAATTTGACAATGAGGCCGTTCTGTCGGGGCTTGGTCTTGAACAGCTGTTGAAAATGGCACGGGCCGGGGAAACTGTGAATGAAAACCAGCGATTGCTGGATAAAGCCAGTGCCAATGTTGTCGGCCAATGCCTGGCGCATCAGGGGACGTTTTATGAACTTGATCACTACCCGTCCGGTGATGTTTATGACAGCGAAACCCATTCGCAATATTACTATCACTCGCACCGGCCCGAAGGCGGCGAGCACGGGCACTTCCATACATTTTTGCGGGCCAAGGGCATGCCGGCTGATTTGAAGCCCATCGACTATAAGGGTGAGGCAACGGTGCCTTCAGGAGATGATGCGCTGGCCCATCTGATTGCCATTGCCATGAACCAGCCCGGTCAGCCGATCTCGCTGTTTACGGTCAATCGCTGGGTGACCGATGAAAGCTGGTATAGCGCCCAGGATACTATTGCGATGCTTGACTATTTCAAGATGGATCACACCTTTCCCTGTCTGGCGGTCAACCAATGGATGACGGCCATGCTGGTGCTGTTCCGGCCTCAAATTGAGGCTTTGCTGCTTGAGCGTGACAAGACGTTGAAAAACTGGTCGGCATTGCATCCTGGCACTGATATTTATGAAGACCGGAACCTTGAACTCACGTCGTTTTTATCCATTAATATTGCCGATCAGGTGGCCGCCATACAGGACGAACTGGGCAGGCGCGATGTGTCGGCACAACCGGTTGCGAAAAGCGCATGAGGATTTTGATTGTAGCGCTGTGTTTTCATCTGGCGATGATCAGCAGCAGCCTGGCTTTTCAGGCACCTGAAACAGTACCTGTTGAGGCAGGAAAGTTTATTTACGGTTCTGACCGCATGCAGCGTGAATATGGCTATTTTCTTGATGAAAAAGCCTATGGCCATTCGATCACCCGCCGACAGGGCTGGTATGACAGTGAAGCTGATATGCAGAAAATTGATCTGCCGGGTTTCGAGATCAGCAAAAACCTGATTACCAACAAGCAATATGAGGCATTTCTGGCCGAAACGCAGCATCGCAGGCCGTGGGTCGGGGCAGACACATGGGCCGGTTACAAGCTGGTGCATCCCTATTCACGGGTGAAACGTCACAACTGGCCGAACCGCACGGCACCTGCCAAGCGGGCTGACCACCCTGTCGTTCTGGTATCGTTTGATGATGCTCAAAGCTATGCCAAATGGTTGTCCAAAAAAACCGGCCAACGCTGGCGGCTGCCAAGTGAAAAAGAATGGGAAAAGGCAGTGCGCGGCACAGACGGGCGGTTTTTTCCTTGGGGCAACAAGTTCGAGGCGGGCTTTCTCAACAGCCATGACAATGGCCCGTTTGATACGCTGCCGGTCGGCAGTTTTAAAAAGGCAGCCAGCCCGTTCGGGGTGATGGACGGGGCCGGGCAAGTGTTTGAGTGGACGTCCACACCAGCAGGCAAAAACAGTCATCTGGTCAAGGGTGGCTCGTGGGATGACAAAGGCTGTGGCGTCTGTCGCGCTGCAGCCCGGCACAGTCGGCCCGATAATCTCAAGCACATTCTTGTCGGCTTTCGGCTGGTGCGCGAAACTCAGTAAGTCTGCTGCCAATCAGCCCCCAACACGCAAACTCACACTAATGTGAAACGGATTTATTGAAATTGACAACATATTTCCAGTCATTCCCCTAGTGTAAGTTTGTCGCTGAACCGCCGGGGGTCATTTCCGGCAACAGTTATTCTTAACAAATTCCATATTCTGATGGAGGAAAATGAAAATATGAAGTCTACCAGGAAAAATCTGCTTTCAACTGCCGCTGTTCTGCCAATTGCTTTTGGTCTGGCAACCGGCAGTGTTGCACTTACAGCCGGTCTTGTTGCTGATGTCGAGACAGCTTATGCTTCGTGCAACCCCTGCAATCCATGTGCAGCCAAGAAAAAATGCAACCCCTGCAATCCGTGCGCAGCTAAAAAAGCCTGCAACCCTTGCAACCCGTGTGCGGCCAAAAAGTGCAACCCCTGCAACCCGTGTGCAGCCAAAAAGAAAAACCCCTGTCAGTCTTCTTTGAATGACACAGCCATCATCAAGGTTGCCGGATCGTGCAATCCTTGCGCTGTCAAAAAGTGCAACCCCTGCAAACCTAAAAAGTGCAACCCTTGCTCAGCCAGCTAGGTCATAATAAAAACCAATAATGGACAAACAGGCATACCCTGTTTGTCCTTTTTAACTCAGTCCAGGAGGGACCCCATGAACCACCTTAGAAAACAACTTCTGTCAACCGCCTCGGTTGTACCTCTCGCTCTTGGCCTGGTGGCCGGTGCAGCAGGATTAACACTGGCGACAGTTGCAGATTTACCAAGTGCATTTGCCGCATCTTGCAGCCCGTGCAACCCGTGCGCAGCCAAAAAAGCCTGCAACCCGTGCAACCCATGTGCGGCTAAAAAAGCCTGCAACCCGTGCAACCCATGTGCGGCCAAAAAAGCCTGCAACCCTTGCAACCCGTGTGCAGCCAAAAAAGCCTGCAACCCCTGCAACCCATGTGCAGCCAAAAAAGCCTGTAACCCGTGCAACCCGTGCGCGGCTAAAAAAGCCTGCAACCCGTGCAACCCATGTGCGGCCAAAAAAGCCTGCAACCCGTGCAACCCATGTGCGGCTAAAAAAGCCTGCAACCCGTGCAACCCATGTGCGGCCAAAAAAGCCTGTAACCCTTGCAACCCATGTGCGGCTAAAAAAGCCTGTAACCCTTGCAACCCATGTGCAGCTAAAAAAGCCTGTAACCCTTGCAACCCATGTGCAGCTAAAAAAGCCTGTAACCCTTGCAACCCATGTGCAGCTAAAAAAGCCTGTAACCCTTGCAATCCGTGCGCAGCTAAAAACCCCTGCAATCCTTGCAACCCGTGTGCAGCCAGCAACCCTTGCAATCCATGTGCAGCTGGTGGCGGTGCATCGGCAACGGCCTGTTATGTTCCGCGGATGAAAAAAGCAGCGGCCTGTAACCCTTGCGCGGCCAAAAAACCTTGCAACCCCTGCAACCCGTGTGCGGCCAAAAAAGCCTGTAACCCTTGCAATCCGTGCGCAGCCAAGAAAGCCTGCAACCCGTGTGCGGCTAAAAAACCGTGCAGCCCCTGCAACCCGTGTGCGGCTAAAAACCCATGCAATCCTTGCAACCCATGTGCTGCATCGGCACCTGAAGTAGAGTTGTCGGCAGCTGAAATGGATGCCCTGTATGATTGCCTCGTACCGAACCTGAAAAAAGCCTATAACAGCACAGGTCACTGGTCAGCCACCAAATGGAGCAAATGGAAGACATTTGCCAAAACCGCCTATCGCTCTGACACCCATGGCGGACGGTTTGTGCAAAACTACGCCAACAAAATCGGGGCCAAAGCCTATGGTGGCTATGACAACACGACAAAAATGCCGGTCGGCTCAACCCTTGCCAAGCCCAGCTTTACAGTTGGTGCCAACGGCCAGGCGGCCATGGGCCCGCTTTTCATTATGGAAAAAATGACAAGCGGCTGGAACAAGGCAACCGGTGACTGGCGTTATGCGATGATCATGCCCGGTGGCAATCTGTTTGGTATGACAAAAGGCAAAAATGCCGGTGGCATGACCTTCTGTCATGAATGCCATGAAGGCGGAGAGGACAACGACTTTATGTTGTTCCTGCCCGAAGAAATGCGCAAGTAAGCCACCCGTACCGTGACTTGAAATCCAACCCTTAACCTTCGGCAATTCAGTTGCCGGAGGTTTTTTTAATTCTGAATTTCTGGAGATACCCATGAAACGGGTCGTTTTTATCCCTCTGATGATTGCCACAGCATCAACCACTATGGTCCACGCGGCAGAAACCCTGTCCGGTCCGCCACAGGTGCTCGACAGCACAACGATGATCGTGGCCAACAAAACTGTAAAACTTGATCACATCGCCAGTCTGAAACCGGGCATGACCTGTGTGTGGAAAAACCGGCCACTAGATTGTGGCGTGCTGGCAACGGCCGGTCTCAAAGATCTGGTGGCCGGGGCAAATGTTGTGTGCGTCAAAAACATTTCCGGTAAATTCACCTGCACGGCAGGCGGCTATGATCTGGCCTATGGTCTTATCCATTCCGGTTGGGCTGTTCCACGCCCCGGTGCACCGGCTGCTTATTTCAAAAAACAGCAACGAACCAAGAAACGTAAACTCGGGTTTTGGGGGGCCAAAAACCTGGAGGGTAAAATTATCGCAACGCTGGTTGCTGCGCATTAACATACAGATCACTCGTTATAGCCCTTGCAAAAACCCTATCTGAGGCTTGTAAAAAGCCTGCTATACTTGGTTTTCCCTTTAACTGAGAAAATCAGCAGGCAAGAGATATGAGCACAGCACCGGTATTTGATATCGACATGGCGGATTTCTGGCAGGACCCCTACCCGGCTTTGCAACAAATGCGTCAGCATTCACCGATCTGTCATGTGCCGCAACTTGCCGGAACGGTTTTTGCCGGGCGTGATGATATTTTTGTTTGTGAGAAAAATATTGAAGTGTTCAGTTCGCACCAGCCCGAAGGCCTGATGAACACGCTGATGGGGCATAATCTGATGCGCAAGGATGGGGAAGCGCACACCAGAGAACGCAATATTATTTTTCCCACTGTCTCGCCCAAAACGGTGCGCGATCACTGGAGTTTATTGTTTGCACAAAAAACTGATGAAATTCTTGAGCGATTGCAACCTGCCGGCAAGGCTGATCTGTGTGCAGATTATGCCCTGCCGGTTTCAGGTGAAGCGCTGAAAGTCATCACCGGGCTGAACAATGTCAGCTTTTCAGATATGGATGCCTGGTCGCAGGCGATGATTGACGGTATTGCCAATTACCTTGGCGATGAGAAAATTGAGCAACACTGCCATAGGGCCACGGCCAGCATTGATGCGGCGATTGATGACATGGTGCCGGTTTTGAAAAAGGCGCCCGACCAAAGCCTGCTGGCCGTGATGCTGGCAGCAGATCTGCCAATGGACAGTGTGCGGGCCAATATAAAACTGGCGATCAGCGGTGGTCAGAATGAACCGCGTGATGTCATTGCCGGAGCAGCCTGGGCGATGTTGACCCATAAAGAACAATTGCAACAGGTGCTGGCTGGCAAAGTGTCATGGCGACAGGTGTTTGAGGAATATTGCCGATGGATTTCACCGATTGGCATGACGCCGCGGCGCATTGCACAAAACCACACCTATAAGGGTGTGGATTTCTTTGAAGATGATAAAGTGTTTTTCATGTTCAGCTCGGCCAACCGGGATGAGCAACACTTTGAAAACAGCCAGCGGTTTGACATTAACCGCGATGTGTCAAAATCCATCGCCTTTGGCGCCGGGCCGCATTTTTGCGCCGGGGCATGGGCGGCGCGGGCACTGGTGGGTGAAGTGGCTTTGCCGAAACTGTTTGAGCGCTTTAAAAACCTGCGTCTTGATGAAACCGAAAAGGTACAATTTGGCGGCTGGGCGTTTCGTGGGCCGTTGCAGGTTGCTGTTAAGTGGGATTAAGAGCAGAGGGGCCTGGTTTCTTTCTCTCACGGCGTATCCTCGCTACGCTCGGGCCTGCGAGGGCGCGGCGCTATTAAGCGCCGGGGCCACAATGGCCCAGTCCTCGCGAAAGCTCGTCCGCTGCGGATTCTTTGTATAGTCGGATAACCGTGTGTAGTCCGGGTAATCGTGAACTCGGATACTCTGCTTTAAGCAAATTTGTCGATGGGTTTTCCGGGTTTTTGTTTGTCTTTCTGGCGCAGACGAACCTTGAACTGGGGGACGATTTCTTTTGCGGTTTTGACGACATCAAAATGCACCGCCATGCCGACACGGATAAACTGTTCGGCCCGCATGTGGTCCATCAGTTCGATTAGGGGACCCCAGTAATTGTTGATATTGGCAACAATGATCGGTTTGCTGTGCTGGTTAAGCTGGGCCCAGGTTGAGACTTCGACCAGTTCTTCCAGTGTCCCAATGCCGCCGGGCAGGGCAACAAAACCGTCTGACCTTTCAAACATGGTCATTTTACGCTCGTGCATGTTGGTGGTGACCACCAGATCCTGCACTTCTTCAAGCATCATTTCCTTGCGAATAAGAAATTCAGGAATAACGCCGGTTACATGACCACCTTCAGCAATGACGGTGCGGGCCACTTCACCCATTAAACCCAGGCTGCCGCCGCCATATACCAGACCGATATCTGCCTTTGCCATGGCTTTGCCAAGCGCTTGGGCAGCGGCCATATAGTCGGGATTAACACCAGGGCCGGAGCCGCAATACACACATAAATTTTGAATCTTGTCCATGAGTTCCCTTGTGCTTGTTTAGGCCTTGCTCGTCAAGCGCCACATACCTGTAAATGTGATTTTTAAAGTGTATTGAACGGTATTTCATCACATGCTTTAATCAAACTAGCATAGGGGATAAGGTTACATGGGGCGCGAGTGCCGGATATATAATATAATCGGTGGAATATTGGGCTGTTGCATTCAAACAATAAAGGCCTATAAACGGTTAAATTTCTGCCTTTAAAGGTTATCTTTTAAAGGCTGTATGACCTGAAAATGAAAGATAACAAATGGCTGTTAATCCTCTCATCGTTTTTGTCGGCCTCAGTGTGGTAACACTGGGCGGGCTTGTCGTGGTGACCCAACAGGGCAACAACCCGTTTTCCAAAGACGCCGCCAAGACAGCGGTAGCTTCGCAAACCGAGCAACCGGCACCGCCTGCACCGGACCTTTCTGACAAGAAGGCACCGGTTAAGAAAATGGCCAGCCTGCCACCAGCCCAAACAGCTGAAACGCAAAAAACTGAAACAAAAACACCTGCGAGCAAACCGGTCACAAAAACACCTGCGAGCAAACCGGTCACAAAAGCACCTGCCGCAAAACCATCACCGGTTATTGCCCCGACATTTGATGTGGTGCGAATTGAAGGTGATGGCGGCACGGTTATTGTCGGGCGGGCCGCACCGGGCTCGGAAGTTTCCCTGAAGCTGAACGGCAAGGTTATCGGCCAGTCTGCGACCAATGAAAAAGGTGACTGGGTGTTTATTCCAGACCAGTTGGTGCCACAGGGCAATCATGAACTGATTGTTGAGGCTACGGGCAAAAACGGAGAGGTTGTGCGCTCGGCCCAGACGATCTTTATTGCCATGCCTAAAAACTCAGATGAAAAACCACTGGTTGTCGTCTCAAAACCTGATGCGCCGACCCGTGTTTTGCAGAAACCTGAAGCCGTTGCAGAGGCAAAGCCGCAAGTTAAAACAGCAACCAATCCAGAAGCTGCTCCTGTGGTGACGGCACAGCCGGACAAAAAAGCCCCGGCTGAAACGGTGACAGAAAAAACCGTTGTGGCTACGGCAGAACCGGCACCCAAACCAGCCAGCCCCGAAAAGAAGGCCGTAGAAAAGCCCGCGGTTGAAAAGACCGCCAGCCTGCCAGCTGCTGTTTCTCAACAAATTACTGAAAACCAGCAGCCAGCAGCCAAGGCTGTCACACCGCAAGCAACACCGGCCCCGACAGTTGAAAAAAAGGCTGAACCGCAAAAGGTTGACACAACGCCTTTGACCTTTGGCACTGTTGATTACAATGATCAGGGCGATATCGTATTTTCTGGCACAGCCAGTGCTGGCAAAACCATCCGGCTTTATGTCGATAACCAGTTTGTCGGCGACACACTGGCTGGCGAAAAGGGCAATTGGGTGTTTCACGGGCGTGAGCAAATAAAACCGGGAACACACGAATTGCGCGCCGATCAGGTAGATGGCACGGGCAGGGTTTCACAACGAACTGCTGTTCCGTTTGTGCGGGCCAATCCGAGCGAAGTTGCGGCGTTTTTGAAAACCAAACCCAAAAACACTTTACTGACGCCACCTGTCAGCACTGCAACGCCCCCCACTCCACCGGTTGTTGTTGCCAGCAAGCCGGTTGAAAAGACACCTGACGTCAAACAACCGGTTGCCCCTGTCAGCAAGAAAGCTGAAGACAATCAGGAAACAACAAAAACCGAAACACCATCACAACCAACAGCGCCGGTAATGGCAGCCAAAGATCCGACACCCGAGTCTGAAATAACGACAACAGAAACCCCGCCTGCGAAAAAACCTGAGATGGTTTCTCATGTGGTTATCCAGCCCGGCAACAATCTGTGGAACATTTCGCGGGTGATCTATGGCAAGGGCATTGCCTATACAACGATTTATCAGGCCAACAGGAAGCAGGTCAAAAACCCGCACCGGATTTATCCAGGTCAGATTTTGACAACGCCAGGCGTCAAATCTTCAGGCTCAATTGAACCAGACAGACGCGAGCCATTGGCATCGGTTTCACAAAACAGTGGTGCAGATAGCAATTGACGGTTTTCTATCGTTAAGTGTTGTAAAGATTGCCGGATGGCTTACATAAAGAGCCTGTCCTTTATTCCTAATTCCAGCCGGTTTCATGTCCCCACCTCCTTCACAGTCTGATAAGCTTCTTGAATATAGTGAAGGAAGCCAGATAAGAACCCTGCTGGCAATTTTGCCTTATCTTTGGCCGCTAGGCCGCAATGACCTTAAAGTCAGGGTCATTGCGGCACTTGTCGCACTGATATTTGCCAAGGTTATTACGGTGGCCACGCCGTTCAGCTTCAAATATGCAGTGGATTCGCTGACCAGCAACGGGGTTGCTGTTTCGGTTTTTTCTCTCATGCTGGTCCCGGTATTTCTGGTGATTGCCTATGGTTTTGGCCGGGTGATGATGATTGTCATGACCCAGGTTCGTGACGGGCTTTTTGCCAAAGTCGGACAAAGTGCGGTACGTGATCTGGCCATCCGGACCTTTAACCACTTGCACAGTCTTTCTTTGCGTTTCCATCTGGAGCGACGCACCGGCGGCCTGACACGGGTTATTGAGCGCGGCACAAAGGGGATCGATATAATCTTGCGGTTCTCGCTGTTTAATTCATTCCCGACATTAATTGAGCTGATTTTTGTCTGTGGCATTCTGGCGTGGAATTTCGGCTGGATTTATGCGGTTATCACGGCGATTACGGTTATCCTTTATGTTGGTTTTACCTTCCTTATGACCGAGTGGCGGATTGCCATTCGCCGGGACATGAATGATGCGGATACCGAGGCCAATACCAAGGCGGTTGACAGTCTGCTCAATTATGAGACGGTCAAGTATTTCGGCAATGAGCAGCACGAAGCCCGGCGGTTTGAAATCTCGATGAAAAAGTATGAGCGGGCGGCGGTCAGGACATGGACTTCGCTGACGGTACTCAATTCGGGTCAGGCGCTGATTTTCACCATTGGTATGACAATCTGCATGATCCTTGCCGCCAAAAGTGTCAGCAGTGGCGTACTGACGGTCGGGGATTTTGTTTTGATCAACGCCTTTATGATCCAGCTCTATATTCCACTCAACTTCCTTGGCACGGTTTATCGCGATATCAAACAGGGGCTGGTTGATGTTGAAACCATGTTCTCGCTGATGGATGTGGCACCTGATGTGCAGGATGCGCCGGACGCGGCCACACTGGAAGTTGCACATGGTGCCATCGAGTTTGACAATGTGTGCTTTTCATACGACCCGGCCCGCCAGATTCTGAAAAAGGTTTCTTTCAAGGTGCCTGCAGGCAGCAAAACGGCAATTGTCGGGCCCTCGGGTGCCGGTAAATCGACCATCTCGCGCATTCTCTACCGGTTTTATAATCTGGCCAGTGGTGAAATCCGTATTGACGGGCAGAATATTGCCACCGTCACACAGGACAGTCTGCGTGCTGCCATCGGCATGGTGCCACAGGATACGGTACTGTTTAACGATACAATCCTCTATAATATCGGTTATGGTCGGCCTGATGCCAGCCCGGAAGAAATAATAGAAGCCGCAAAAATGGCCCAGGTGCATGACTTTGTCGCCCATTTGCCGGAAGGCTATGATGCGATTGTCGGTGAACGGGGCCTGAAACTGTCGGGTGGTGAAAAGCAGCGGGTGGCGATTGCCCGCACCATTTTGAAATCCCCGCCGATCCTTATTCTTGATGAAGCAACCTCGGCCCTTGATACGATGACCGAACAGGAAATCCAGTCCGCTCTTGGCCTGGTTTCCAAGGACCGCACGACACTGGTGATTGCCCATCGGCTATCAACGGTGATTGATGCTGATGAAATTCTGGTGCTGGTGGCTGGTGAAGTGGTCGAGCGTGGCAAACATAACGATCTGCTGGAAGCCAAAGGGGTTTATGCCGATATGTGGAATCGTCAGCTTGAAGCTGATGAAGCGCGTCGTTTGTTGGCTGAAAACCAGAAAGCCGGGATTGTGCCCCTCACCATACAGGATTAATACGCCTTAAGCATGTTATGGTTATATTGAAGCATTTGCCGCTTGAGGGTTTTCACGCTAAACATATGTCAACGTGGCTGGCTTTTTAAAGCTAGCATATTTTATTCAGGAGTAGTCCCCGTGATTGAATCCATTCTTTCGATCTTTGTTCCCATCCATAAGGAAGGCCACCGGTTTATTGCCATCTTTGCGGTCATAACCCTGGCCATGTTCTGGTGGATGCCGGACATGTTTGGCTGGATTGGGGTGATTTTAACCTTGTGGTGTGTATACTTTTTCCGCGACCCTGAGCGGGTAACACCGATTCAAGATGGTCTTATCATCTCACCGGCTGATGGCCATATCAGCTTGATTGAAACCGTCAAAGTACCGGCAGAACTGGCACTTGATGATGAAGAAGCCGTGCGGATTTCGGTGTTCATGAATGTTTTTGATGTCCATGTGAACCGCTCACCGATCAATGGCAAAATCAACAAGATTTCCTATATTCCCGGCAAATTCATCAATGCCGAACTCGACAAGGCCAGTGAACATAATGAACGTCAGGCGCTGACAGTTGAAACCGCTGACGGGGTCAAGATTGGTTTTGTCCAGATTGCCGGCCTGGTGGCGCGGCGGATTGTGAAATTTGTCAATGAGGGTGATCAGCTTCTGGCCGGTCAGCGCTTTGGTCTTATCCGGTTTGGCAGCCGGGTTGATGTTTATTTACCGAAAGGTCACGAAGCTCTGGTATGTGTGGGTCAGAAAGCAATTGCAGGCGAAACGGTATTGGCCGATTTGTCGGCAAGTAATCAACCTCGAACAGGGCGTACAAGCTAAGCATATATTATGGACCCATTTGACGAGCCACCCAAAGACCTGAACACACCACGTCAGGCACGACTGAAACGTTTTAAACGGATTCCGCTGAAGTTTCTGTTACCCAATGCCATTACCCTTTTAGCGGTTTGTCTCGGTGTTACAGCCATTCGCTGGGCCATGGAGGGGCGGTTTGAATTGGCTGTCTCAGCCATAATTGTTGCCACCATCCTTGATGCGCTTGATGGCCGCGTAGCACGGCTGCTCAAGGGTGCCAGCCGGTTTGGGGCAGAACTTGATTCACTGGCTGACTTTATCAATTTTGGTGTTGCGCCTGCCCTGTTGATCTATATGTGGTCACTTCATGCGCTGAAAAACCTTGGCTGGGTGTTTGCCCTGGCACTGGTGATTGCCATGGCCTTGCGGCTGGCACGGTTTAATGTGGCCCTTGAAGACCCGGACAAACCGGCCTGGGCGGTCAAGTTTTTCACCGGTGTGCCGGCGCCTGCCGGGGCGGCGCTGGCCATGTTGCCCATGTATCTGGGTTTTTTAGACATCATTACCGATCCAAAAGCGGCAGCCCCCTATATTCTGGTGTTTATCGGCCTTATTGCTTTTTTGATTATCAGCAAAATTCCGACATTCTCTGGCAAGGGTCTTGGCCAGCGGGTCGATCGCGATCTGGTTTTGCCGATTTTGGTCGGCAGTGTGCTGTTTACGGTGCTGCTGATCAGCTATCCGTGGCAATTGCTGAGCCTGTGTGTTGTCGCCTATCTGGTGTTGATTCCGGCGGGCTGGCGCAGTCACAACCGGCATAAAAAGGCAGATGCTGAGAAAGCGGCAAAATCAGCCAGCTGATGATATGTACTGCATCATTTCGGTTGCTTCACGTTCAGCCGCCTCAATGCGAGCCTTGACCACGTCGCCGATTGAAACAACCCCCTCAATATTGCCATCAACGACAACAGGCACATGACGGATGCGGTTTTCGGTCATCAGGCCCATCAGCATGGTGACCGTATCGCTGGGCAGACAGGTCACAACCTTTTTGGTCATAATATCCCCTGCCGAATAATCGTGTACCGCCTTTCCGGCACTTGCCATCTTGCGGACGATATCGCGTTCAGAGACAATTCCAACCAGATCACCGTTATCATCGACAATCAGAATGGCACCAATGCGATGTTCAGCCAGACTTTTTGCGACAGATTCCAGACTGTCTGATGGTTTGCACGATACCAGAATGGTGTCAGATTTTTGACCAAGAATACTTGCGACTGTCATTAATTATTTCTCCCAGTGTTGTTCTGAAAGACAGAGCATAGCATATTTTTAGCCAAAAGGCTCTTTTGCCTTATTCAGCTGCTTCAATGAATTGCTCGCCGCTTTTCCTGTCATTGTCATTGATAGGTTTTGCACTCGTATCATCGGCTGATTTAGGCTTTTTGTTAAAACGGGCCGAGACTTTGGCATAGATACCGACAAACATATCTTTCCAGACCGTCGGTGCTGCCAGAAGGACCGGGGTGAGGAAAAGGGTCAGCAGGGTAGCAAAGGCCAGACCAAAGCTGATGGCAGTGGCCAGTTGCACCCACCAGTTCGAGCTTAGCGAGCCGATCTGGACGGAGCGCTCAAACCAGCCGAGGTTGATCTGGAAGATCATCGGCAACAGGCCGAATATGGTGGTGACCGTGGTCAGCAGAACGGGGCGCAGACGCTGGGCGGCCGTTCGCAGCACGGCTTGGCGAACAGGCACACCTTCAGAAAGCTGGACATGATAGGTATCGATCAAAACAATGGCATTGTTAACAACAATCCCGGCCAGCGCAATGATACCGGTGCCGGTCATGATCACGGAAAACGCCTGTCCGGTGACCATCATGCCGATCAGCACCCCTGATATGGACATGACCAATGTCGAAAGGGTCAATATGGCATGATAAAAACTGTTGAACTGGGTGACCAGAATAATGAACATCAAAAAGATACTGGCCAGCATGGCTTTGGTTAAAAAGGCCTGGGATTTCTTTTTGTTTTCATCTCCACCGCGGAAACGGAATTGCACACCAGACGGCCATTCTTGCGCTTTCAGCCAGGTGTCGAGTTCGGCGATTTTGGTATCGGGATCTATGCTCTCGGCAGCATTGGCCTTGACATACACCGAAACCAGACCGTCCTTGCGGATGATATTATCGACCGCCGGTTTAACCTGGCGGGTGACAAAATTCGACAGGGGCACCATACCGTTCGGGGTTCTGATACGCATATTCTGCAAACGTTCCAGCGAGCGTTCCTGTTGTGGCAGGCGGACACGGATATCAACCTCCTCGGTTGAATCATCGGGCCGGTAGGTGCCAACCAGAATGCCATTGGTGACCAGTTGAATGATGGCCCCAACCGATGAGATATCGGTGCCATAGCGCCCGGCTTCCTTGCGGTTGACATCCAGTGTCCATTCAATGCCGGGCAGCGGGGTTTCATCTGTAATATCAACCAGCCCGGTCATATTTTTCTCAAGATGGGCACGCACTCGCTTGGCCGCGGCGTTAGTGGTCGCGGCATCGTGGGCGCGCACCTGCAAGCGAATGTCCTTGCCGCTTGGCGGGCCGTCCTCGCGTTTTTTAATCTCAACAATAAGGCCTGCCATGTTGGCGGTTTTTTCGCGCGCCTCCTTTAATATCTCGACACCACGGCGCCGGGTATTGAAATCGCCCAGTTCAATGGTGATCTGGCCAACCACATCTTTTGGCTTGTCGAGCCCGCCGCCACTGCCAATCCTCGGCCCACCGGCGCTGTCACCGCCAACCGTTGTGGCCACTGTTTCAATACCATCAATCGACAATAGTTTTGCTTCAACTTTTTTGGTCAACCGCAGCTTGTCATCAACCGATAAATTGCCGCGAGCCCGTACATAAACGATGGCCTGATCAACTTCGGTATCAACAAAGAACGTCACGCCCTTGCTGTATTTGGGAAAGATAACAAAGCTGGTGACAATCATTGCCAGAACAATGGTGGTGACAAATAAGGGGTAGCGGATCATCCACGACAGGATACGGACATAGACACCGGTTATGCCGGTGAGATCGCGCAGGTCGTGATGTTCGCCTGTTGTGGTGGTGGACAGGACATGCAGATTGGCATCGTCACTCTGCTGGGCCTTGCCGAAATAGCGCCCGATGACGGGCAGGAAGATCATGGCGGTAACCAGCGAAGCCGACAGCACGATGATCACGGTGACCGGCAGGTTGGACATGAATTTGCCCGTAACACCGGGCCAGAACAGCATCGGCAAAAAAGCCGCCAAGGTTGTGGCTGTCGATGAGGCTACCGGCCAGAACATGCGTTTGGCGGCCTGAATATAGGCTTCTTTTCGGTCCATGCCGTCTGACATCTTGCGGTCGGCATATTCGGTGATGACAATGGCGCCGTCAACCAGCATACCGACCGTGAGCACCATGCCGAACATCAGCATATTGTTGATGGAATTGCCCATCAGCGAGACAATCAGAAAACCGAGCATGAAAGATGTCGGAATGGCAAGACCCACCATAAGTGCCGAGCGAACGCCAAGCGCTGCAACGCAGATCACCATCACCAGCGCTATGGCGGTCAGAATAGATGATTGCAGGGATCCGAGAACCTCAAAAATCAGCTGTGATTCATCTAGAGCAAAATCGACATGAACCTGAGAAGGCCATCCTGCTGTGGTCTTTTTGACAATATCCCTGACCTGCTGGTTGGTGGCGACAATGTTCTCACCAATCCGTTTGACAATCGAGATGGAAATGGCCGGACGGCCATTGATGCGAAAATATCCTGAAGCATCTTTGAAAGTGCGGCGGATGTCGGCAATATCGCCAAGGGTGACAACCGCATCCCCATTGACTTTTATTGGTACGGAAAACACATCCCTGGCGGTGGCAAACAGGCCGGGAACCTTGACATTAAAACGCCCCTTGCCGGCATCAATTGCACCGGCGGCCACAAGGCGGTTATTGCGGGTGACCGCGTTGATCAGTTCAAGCTGGGAGACTTTATAGGCCTCGAGTTTCAACTCATCTATATTGACCTCAAGCAGTTCTTCACGATGCCCACCCAGATTGGCCTCAAGAACCGAGGGAATGGTTTCGATCTGTTCCTGAAGCTGTTTGGCATGGCGGAACAGGGTGCGCTCCGGCACATCACCGGACAGAGAAACCAAAAGTGTAGGAAACAGATTGAGATTGACTTCGCTGACCACCGGGTCTTCGGCATCGGCTGGCAAGTCGGCCTTGGCCAGATCGACTTTTTCACGCACATCGCGTGAGGCTTTGCGGGTGTCTATTTCGGCTTCGAATTCGACAATAATTGCAGCAAAACCTTGCGCAGCCACACCGGTTATTTCCTTGATCCCGTCAAGACCGCGCAGCTTTTCCTCCATCGGCTTGACCAGCAAACGCTCGGCATCTTCGGGCGATACGCCCTGCAAGGGGATGGAGACATAATAAACCGGCACTTCAATGTTGGGGCGGGCTTCCTTGGGCAGCGAAATGTAACTGCCAATGCCGGCAATCAACAGCACCACCATCATGGTCAGCACAACCCGCGGGCGGCGCAATATCTGTTCTAGAGCCGTGATCATGAGGCCGGTGCCCCGGCCATGACAACATCAACCGTTTGGCCGCTCAGCACATAATCCTGACCGGCAATGATGATCGTTACCTCATCGGGCAGGCCTTTAACCCATGTACCATTACGGGTCTGACCGACCAGTGTTACCGGCATAAATTTAACCTTGTTGCCCTCAACAACGGTACGCACCCCTATCCGACCGGTATCATCAAGACCGATAATGCCCGCCGGAATAAGATGAGCTCTGACCGGGGTCAGTGGCAGGCTGACTTCGGCGGTTATGCCATCGCGCAATTTGTTATCAGGATTGGAAACCGAGATTTCAACCTTGAAGGTTCTGGTGGCGACATCAGCAGTTGGCGAGATATAGCTGACTTTACCGGCAATGGTTGCGCCAGTGACCAGTCTTGCTGTGGCCTGCTGGTTCAGTTTGATATTGTCAATTTCTCGCTCGCCTACCTGAATGACAACCAGTATCGGGTTAAACACCGAGATGGCGGCACACGGTTTTCCGGTCTGAAGATATTCACCCTTTTCGCCCTGAAAACTGGTAATGATGCCACTGATCGGGGCTGTAATATTGGTGTAGCCGATGTCCAGTTCGATCTGTTCAACCGCGGCCAGCGCCGCATCAAAACGGGCCCGGTCAGAAGCCATTTTTGCGGTTGAGGCAAATTTTTTCTTATGCAGGTCACGCGCTGCTTCATAGTCACGCCGGGTGCTGGCAAGTTGGGCTTTAGCCTGGGCCAGTCGGGCCTTGCGGTCACGCATATCAAGACGGCACAACAAGTCTCCAGCCTTGATTGTATCGCCTTCTTCATAGTCGGTCTGCTCGACAATACCAGTGGTGCGGGCCAGAACCGAGACCTGTTTTTCAACCTGGGTGCGACCGCGCACAACAAGAGCGTTCTGGCGCATTTTAACCTTATAGGTGCGGGCCTCGACAGTGAACGGTTTTTGCTTTTGGGTTTTGGCAACCGCAACAGCCGGTTTTGCCGTGTCTGGTTTTGCGGCACCCTCGTCCAGACCAAGCACCGCCAGATTGCCTGATGCAAACCAGCTGCCGATGGCGATTGCAACAAGGGCTGCCCAAAAGTAAGAACTTTTCATAACCTGATACGCCTTGTCATTCGACTGCTTTAAGTGGTTGTACATTTGATTTTGGAGCGCCGGTTTCAAGGACTTCTGCCTTGCGGTCTTCAAGATATTTCAGTCCGGCTGAAATACAGGCCTGACCATAGCCGGCAACAAAATCCATGCCCTTGTGGCCCGGAATATGGCAAGGACCGTTGCAGCTTTTCATCTCGATGCGCTCAAGCTCGTCACGAAGATACTCAATCTGGGCATCATAAATATCGGCGATATAGGATTTTGGCAGGAATTCTCCCAACATCACCTGAAAGAGGAACTCAGACTTGAATTTATCGCGGGCCGGATCAACAGCCAGAGCGCGTGATAGTTCATCACGCCCGGTTTCAGTGATTTTATAGACCTTTTTGTCGGGCTTGCCTGCCTGTTCTTCTGCACGCACTGACACCAGACCTTCAGCCAGCATTTTGGTCAAGGCAGGATAAATCGAACCATAACTGGCATCAATAAAATGACTGAAAACATCATCCTCGATCATTTTTTTAATTTCGTATCCGGACGCTTCCTGAAAAGTCAGAATACCCAGACATAAGGTGCGAACATTCATGGCAAACTCCTTGCGAGTCTCTTAATCACAGCTTGCCACATATATCAAACCACCATATATCAATCAAGCATATATCGAAAAAATATATATCTGATTGATATATGGCAAAATTTAGACCAATTTATCTGATTTAAGCCGGCCAGATTATTAAGCTGTGTAATTTTCGCGACAATGCTATAAAGCGGCCTTGAATCAAACTACATTTAGAGCATGTCATTCAAAATCACAGCCGGACCTGATTTTATGCCTTTTGATATCAAAAAACTGATGGCGGAAAATATCGCGCACAACAACAGCCGGTATGGCGAGCATGTAAACTCCAAATTTGCCAAGGCATTGAAAATTATCGGTTTTGACAAAACCTATGTCAAAGGCAAGGGCTGTTATCTGTTTGATGAAAAGGGCAATAAATATCTCGATATGCTGGCTGGATATGGCACTTTCAATATCGGGCGCAATCATCCGGTTGTGCAAAAAGCTCTCAGAGATTTTATCGAAGCTGACTATTCCTCACTGGTACAAATGGAAACGCCTGTGCTGTGTTCGGTTCTGGCGGCTGAGTTAAAACAGCGCATCGGCTATGGACTGGACAAGGTCTATTTTTGCTCAACCGGCGCCGAGGCCAATGAAACAGCAATTAAATTTGCTCGCCGGGCGACGGGTAAAAACACTGTGCTTTATGCCTCTTCGGCCTTTCACGGCCTGACGACCGGGGCTCTGGCGATGAATGGCAGTGAGGTTTTTAAAGAAAAATTCGGCACGTTGACCGCTTCGCGCAAAATCCCGCTTGGGGACCTTGACGCCCTTGAGCATGAACTGGCCAAGGGCGATGTGGCCGCGTTTTTCATTGAGCCGGTACAGGGTAAAGGTGTTAACATGCCCCCTGCCGGGTTTCTGGCCGCCGCCGCAAAGCTGTGTCACAAGCATGGCAGTCTATTTATCGCTGATGAAGTGCAAAGCGGTATCGGGCGCACCGGTAAATTCATCGCCCTGCACCATGAGGACGGGGTTGAGCCGGATGTGGTCATTGTGTCAAAATCATTGTCGGGCGGTTATGTGCCGATTGCTGCGGTCGTGATGAGCGAAAAAGTGTTTGGCAAGACCTTTTCATCGCTTGACCGGGCCGTGGTTCATTCATCAACATTTGGTAAATCCAATTTTGCCATGACCGCCGGTCTTGCCACCTTGAGCGTGCTTGATGACGAAAAACTGATCGAAAACGCTGCCAAAATGGGTGACTTGCTCGGCAACCGCCTGTTGGCCCTGAAAGACAGATATGAATTCATCCATGATGTGCGCTGGCGCGGCCTGATGCTGGCGATTGAGTTCGGCAAGCCAAAATCTTTTAAACTGAAAGCCGCCTGGGCCACGGTAAATAAAATAAATGAAGATCTGTTTTGCCAGGCAATCACCATTCCGATGCTGCAGGATCACCGAATACTAACCCAGGTTGCCGGCAACGCGATGACGACGATCAAGCTCATTCCACCTCTTAGCCTTGATGAAAGCGACATTGACTGGTTCATGGCCGGATTTGAAAAAGTTATGGATGATCTGCACACATTTCCGGGCCCTGCCTGGGAAAGCCTGACACGCATTGCCAAAAATGCCGTATCAGGGACGAAAAATTCCGGGTCTGGCAAAAGCGTGATGTCATGAAACAGCCCAGCAACAACAAACGCAAAACCATTCCGGTCAATATATACGGCCACATTGCCGGGTTCAGTGCCCTGCATGCGGGCCGGGTGCTGCTTGGCTGGCTGGTGATTGCGATACTTTCATTGGTGCTGACGATTACCAGTCTGGAAATCAATACGGACCCGGGCAAGATGATTGCCAAGGATTTACCGTTCCGCAAGGCCTTTGCCGATTTTACCCACGCCTTTCCGGCCAGTGACAATAATTTTATTGTTGTGGTTGAAGGGCCTGATGGTGAGCAGGCGCGCGAGGCCAGCCGGGCTCTGGTTGAATCATTTCAGGCGCGCAAAGATCTGTTTTCGGATGTATTTGCACCGGGTTTGGGTGAGTTTTTTGATCAATACGGCATCCTCTATCTGCCCGAAAGTGATATCAGCGACATTGTTGATAAGACACGCCAGAGCGGCGCCTTGCTCAAGCTGCTGTCAGCTTCGCCCAATTTTGTCGGTCTGGCGCAGATACTTGAGCAAATCGTACCGGCTGTCGCGGCCGGTCAGGCACCTGATGCCATTGGCGGTTTTTTACGTGAAACAAAAAAAACTGTCACAGCCCGGATAAATAACCGTTCGCGGCTGCTTGACTGGTCGGCAACAGTTACCGGCAAGATCGGTGACGTCCCCAAGCGCTGGTTTATCTCGATTAAACCTGTGCTGGACTATAGCCTGATTGACCCTTCAGAACTGTCACTCAAGGAAGCAAAGCGCATTATCTCTGACCCGGAGATCATCCGCTCGGGGAGTATAAAAATTTCTCTCACCGGAGAAGCAGCCCTTAATGGCGAGGAGTTTCAGTCGGTAACACAAGGCGCTGCCCTTGCCGGCATTGTCTCATTTATTCTCGTCACCTTTGTCATCTGGCTGGGCATGCCCGACAGCCGGCTGATTGTGCCAGCGCTGTCGTTGCTGGTGTTTGGCTTTATGACAAATATCGGATTTGCAACCGTGGCGGTCGGATCGCTGAACATGATTTCGGTAGCCTTTGCCGTGCTGTTTATTGGCCTCGGGATTGATTATGCGGTTCACACGGTGTTGCGCTATTGGGAAGAGCGGATACGCGGGCGTGATAAACTGCCCGCCATTGCTGCTGCGGCCCATCATGCCGGGCCAGCGCTGGCGCTTTGTACCCTGACAACATCACTGGCGTTTCTGGCCTTTGTCCCCAGTGATTTTGTCGGCATGGCGCAACTGGGCATTATTGCTGCCGGGGGTATTGCTATCGCCCTTGCCGCTGCCATGACCCTTATTCCGGCGGTGCTGGCAAAAATGAATATTACGCCAAAGGAAAAGCACCTAACCAACAAACCAATTTTACCCAAACCGGTCTGGCAACACCTTAGACTGGGCACAACGGTTTTTACCGTGCTGGTAGCCATTGCCGCGGTGGTCTTGCTGCCTGATGTCAAGTTTGATGGTGACCCGGTTAATCTTAAAGACCCCAATGCACCATCGGTTATTGCCTTTAAGAAAATACTCAAAGACCAGCCGGGTGAAGCTTATGCTGCACAGATTATTGTAGCGAATGCGGAAACAGCCGAAAAGCTGGTGCCAAAACTGCAACAGCTTGAAAGTGTCAAGTCAGTGCGCTGGGTTGACAGTTTTTTGCCGGCCCGTCAGAAGATCAAACTTGAAAAGCTGCATTCTCTGCGTGGTATTGTGACCACCAAACCGCAACAGCCCACTGCCCTTGGCCCCAAACAGCGCCGCGAGGGTATGGCGCGAATTGAAAAAGCGCTACTCAAAATCGAAACAACGGCAAATGTACCTGAAAACCTGCACCGTGAAGCCGCCGCTCTGCGCCGGGCGCTGGTTGTGCTGAACATGCCCAAACCGGCCAGCGATGAAACGCTGCTCCTGCTGGAACGTGACATGTTTGTACAGTTTCCCGGCTTGCTGCAAAAACTGGCCCTGATGTCGGTCACCGAGCCGCTTGATGTGGAGACCATTGATGTCGATATTTCCCGGCGCTATGTCACCGGCGACGGGCGCTGGCGGCTTGAGGTTATTCCACGTGACGATCTTGGTGATGAAAAAGCCATGCGGGTTTTTGTCAAGGATATCCGCCAGCTTGCCCCCAACGTGACGGGAACACCGGTTGAAATTACCGGCGCGGCTGATGTGGTGGCAAAATCCATGGGGCTGGCCAGTATTATTGCATTTGCGCTGGTGCTGCTGGTTTTGACACCGGTTTTACGCTCGATCATCGATATTACTCTGGTGCTGATACCGCTCGTTCTGTCGGCCCTGTTGCTGATTGCCTATACGGTTATTTTTGCTTCACCGTTTAATTTTGCCAATGTGATTGTTTTACCACTGCTGCTCGGTCTGGGTGTTGATTCAGCCATTCACTATGTCATGCGGGCGCGCGAGGACGGAGCCAAAAGGCAGGTGGTTGACACGACAACACCGCGCGCTGTTCTGATCTCGGCGCTGACCACGATCGGCTCATTTGGCACCTTGTGGCTGTCACCGCACAAAGGCATGGCTTCAATGGGTGAGCTTCTTACAATTGCCATCATTATCACGCTAGTAACAACACTTATCGTATTGCCACAGTTTATTGTCTGGACGATCGGTCGCGGGCCGATCAGACCCAAGGGGCAGAATGGTAACAACCAGACTATTGACGGTTAGGGGCATAGCGCTTAACTCTCCATAACCTACGTATTTAAGAGATTGACAAGACAGCAGATGGCAGTCCCCCTTATTCAACAGGCACGTGTTGGTGCCTATATCATGAAGCAGAAGATTACCGGCAACAAACGCTATCCGCTGGTGCTGATGCTTGAGCCGTTGTTCAAATGCAATCTGGCGTGTCCCGGTTGTGGCAAAATCGATTATCCCGATCCTATTCTGGCCAAACGCCTGTCAACGCAAGAATGTCTTGAGGCGGTGGATGAATGCGGCGCGCCAATTGTCTCAATTCCTGGTGGCGAACCGCTGATTCACAAGGAAATGCCGGAGATTGTTGCCGGTATCATTGCCCGCAAGAAGTTTGTTTATCTTTGCACCAATGCCCTGCTTTTGAAAAAGCGCATGAAGGATTACACGCCTTCACCCTATCTAACCTTTTCGGTCCACCTGGACGGGCTTGAAGAAGAGCATGACCGGGCGGTGGCGCAAAAGGGCACCTTTAAAATTGCCATTGAAGCCATCAAGCTGGCGGTTGAAAAAGGTTTTCGTGTCACCATCAACGCCACGCTGTTCAACAATGCCCAACCGGATGAAATGGCCAAATTCTTTGATTATGTCATGACCCTTGGTGTTGAGAGCATCACCATATCGCCGGGCTATGCCTATGAGCGGGCTGATGGGCAGGAATATTTCCTTAAACGCACCCAGACAAAAAACATTTTTCGCGAGGTGTTTCGCCTCGGTCGCCAGAACGGGCGCAAGTGGATGTTCAACCAGTCGAGCCTGTTTCTCGATTTTTTAGCTGGCAACCAGCAATATGAATGCACCCCGTGGGGCAACCCGACGCGCAATGTATTTGGCTGGCAAAAGCCTTGCTATCTGATCGGCGAAGGTTATGTGAAGACCTTCAAAGAACTGATGGACAATACGGACTGGGACAGCTATGGCACTGGCAAATATGAAAAATGTGCCGACTGTATGGTGCATTGCGGCTTTGAACCGACAGCGGTGGCTGATACGGTAGCGCATCCGCTGAAAGCACTGAAAGTGTTCCTGAAAGGGGTTGATACGGAAGGCCCGATGGTGGCGGATATCGATCTGTCAAAACAGCGTCCGGCTGAATATAATTTTGAGCAGATTGTTGAAGAACAATCAGTCAGCAATGCCGAAACCGGGCAGCGCAAGGCGAGTTAAGCCTGCCAGATTGGCGCGAGCCTCTTGGTCGTTGTCACTCATTTGCTTGAGATAGGCTGTGCCGGGCCAGTTGAAAATCAACCCCTTGACCAGCTTCCAGCCATCAAATTGGCCATTGCTTTTGACAATATCCCTGAACGCCGGGGCCAGGGTTTGTGATGCCGGATCATGGACAACCCGCACGGCAATAAAGGGCAGATTGTTGCTGGCCGCCAGACGGGCCAAATGAGCGCTTTCCATATCCACCGCACAGGCTCCTGTTTGCTGATAAAGGGCAGATTTTTCACTGGTGGTTTCAACCGTGTTCTGCACGGTCAGTATGTTGTCTGTGGTGATATCATATTGCGCGGTCAGTTGAGCCTTGAGGCGATCGCGCCAGGCCTGATCAACAGACAAGGCTTCGGGCCCTAAAACTTTTTCCGGCATCACCACACTGCCCGCTGGCAGGGCCGGATCAAGACCACCGCAAACACCAAAACTGACGATACCCCTGACATCAGCGGCAACAGCCTCTGCCACAGCCTGCTCGGCCAGAGGCCCGCCAAGTCCGGCAACCATGACAATGTCATCAGCACCGGTGTTTTTTATCACCTGCCGGGCAATTCTGGCTTCGAACTCAAGACCGGTGATGAGGGCGACTTTGGGGTAATTATAATCAATCATAAATATACCCTTTATATTTCATGTCATTTGTGGTTAGGCTAAATTTTTGACTCTACTAAAAACAAATCAGATATGCATAAAAAGGAACTTTATTAAAATGAAGCATATTACGGGTTTTATCGTAGCCTCAGTGTTTTTTAGCCTATCATCTGGCCCGGTTCTTGCCGACAATTTTCTAAAGTTTCTATATGTAAAATCAACACTTGTCCCCGGTGCATCAATATTGCAAAGCTGCCGGATAAGATTGAAAACAACTGTGTATGGTGTGAAACCGGGCAGAGGCGAGTCTATTTATTGCCGCGTTTCTTACGAAGATGCACTTAAAAAGCAACGTGCCAATAATTTTAACAATTAAACAGGGTGCGAGATCAATTGAGAAATACATCCATCATCCTTTACATCCCCCATTCAACAGAGCGCGAGTTGCCGCGCTTCAGGCGGGCATAGCGGCCAAGCGCCCAGGTGGGGAAGAAGGCTGAATAGCCGTGATAGCGCAAATAAAAGACGCGCGGGAAGCCGACGGCTGTATAGGCTTCCTCACGCCATTTGTCACCGTCGCGCGGCTGGTTGTTGATATAGGCGATGCCCTTGTCGACCTCTTTTTCATCGACCTCGCCAGCGGCCATCAGGCCGAGCAAGGCCCAGGCGGTTTGTGACGGGGTGGAGGTTTTGACTTCTCCCTTGCGGTCTTGCCAATAGGTGGCGCCATCCTCGCCCCAGCCGCCATCTTCGCGCTGGCGCGACTTTAGCCAGTCAACCGAGCGCTGCACCCACGGGGCCTGCATGTCTTCCCCTGCTGCATTTAGAGCACATAGAGCCGACCAGGTGCCATAAATGTAATTTGTCCCCCAGCGGCCAAACCATGAGCCGTTTTCTTCCTGCTCGCTTTTGAGATATTCAATACCACGCTCTATGGCCGGGTGATTTTTGTCATAGCCAATCTGGGCCAGAAATGACAGGCAGCGGGCGGCAACATCGACGGTTGGCGGGTCGAGCAAGGCACCGTGGTCGGCAAAGGGAATGGAATTCAAAAAGTCGGCATTGTTATCAATATCAAACGCACCCCAGCCGCCATTGGTTGATTGCATGCCGATAATCCATTCTGCGGCGCGATCAATATTTTCACGGTATTTGTCAGGGTCTACCCGATGTAGCAGCATGCCAACAACGGCCGTATCATCAACATCGGGGTAATAGTCATTCTTGTACTGAAAAGCCCAGCCACCGGGTCGAAGGTCGGGGGCGTTCACCGCCCAGTCGCCTTTAACCTCGAGAATCTGTTCTCTGGCCAGCCAGTCGCAAGCAGCAACTACCCGTTTGTCGGTGCGCTCAACCCCGGCTTCCAGCAGAGCATGGGCGGCAAGAGAGGTATCCCAGATGGGTGACACACAGGGCTGGCAATAGCGCGCCCGGTCGTTTCGCTTGTCACGGGTTTCAACCACCAGCTTGCGCACCGAACCAAGAGCGATGACATAATCAGGGTGTTCCCGGTCATAACCCAGCACATGAAAAGCCATAACCGAGTTGGCCATGGCCGGAAAAATCGCCCCCAATCCTTCAAAACCGTTAAGGCGCGGATTGATAAATTCGATGGCGCGACGAATGGCGCGTTTACGGAATGGCAAGCGTGGCAGAATGTGCTTTTCGAGGGGTTGCAGCAATTTATCCAGCGCGATGAAAAAATCGCCCCAGCGGGTTCCGGTCGGGTTGGTGTTCCAGATTTTCACCTGCTCAACTGGGGTTTTGAACAATTCCTGACAGTTAACATTCAGCGGGTTTTTAGCCCGTGGGCGTTTGGAGGCGAGGATCAGCAACGGACCGATGACGGTGCGCGACCAATAGGCAAATTTCCAGATATTGACCGGAAACCAGCGCGGCATAAGCATCAGTTCAACTGGCATGGCTGGCACCCCGTGCCACGGCACCTGACCAAACAGGGCCAGGGCATAGCGGGTAAAGACATTGGCTTTTTCAGCCCCGCCAAAATCGAGTATCGCCTGACGGGCGCGCATCATATGGGGAGAGTTGATGTCATCGCCAATCATTTTAAGGGCATAATAGGCTTTGACTGAGGCCGAGATGTTGAAATCACCATCATGAAATAGCGGCCAGCCGCCGTGCTCGTCTGACTGGATGGAGCGCAGATATTCGCCCATTTCAGCTTCCAGTTCCGGTTCGCGGTCATCAATAAAATGATTGAGGAAAATATATTCAGCCGGAATGGTGGCATCGGCTTCAAGTTCATAAACAAGATGGCCGTCATCGCGCTGCAGGGCCATTAAATGGTTTGCGGCATCGGCGGCGTTTTCACGGGCTTGGTCAACTAAATCTGTCATAACTTCAGGGCTTTTACAGCGGTAACGCCCGAGCGTATAGCCCCCTCAATGGTTGCAGGCAAGCCTGTATCGGTCCAGTCACCGGCCAGCACCAGATTTTTACAGGCGGTTTTGGCACCGGCACGGCGGTTGATTTGTTCAGGTGTCACCGTGAATGTGGCGCGCTGTTCCTTGATAACCCGCGCCGGAGGGTTGGTTTTTACATCCAGCGCATAGGCCTTGACAATTTCCGGCCAGATGAGAGTCGCAATCTCAACTGCTGACTTATCGGCCAGATTGTGCGCCGCACTGACGGTAACTGAAATGATATCATCGCGGGCAAACAACCAGTGGGCAGGTGAGCCGACCAGTCCGAGCATCGGGGTATCGAGTTTTTGACTCTCCAGTCCCTCTACCTGAAAGTGGATATTGACGATCGGAGCAAATTCATCAGGTACCTGCACGCCCTCAACCAGCGTAGGCGTTACCCAGGGTGGTGTGGCCACGATGACCACATCATTCTTGTTGACAGGTTCACTGGCTTTTGCGGTTTTTATCGCTGTCACCTGATTATTGTCTTTTTCAAGTCCGGTAATACGCTGGCCAAAGCGGATATTTGCTTTGCGGTGTTCAAGCCATTTCAGGGCCGGGTCGATAAAGGTGTCTGACAGGCCGTTTCGGGCAACCAGCGGTTTTGAGTATTCAGCCCCCCTGGCAAGGGTTTCGCGGATGACGGGCAGGAGCAGACGGGCAACGGCTTTTTCTGGTACCGTATTCAGCACGGCGACCGAAAACGGTTCCCAAAACCGCCGATACATCTGGCCCTGATCACCAAACAGACTGGCCACCGAGCGGTTCCCGGCGGTCAGCAGTTTAAGCCCGGCGATATAGTCCATCATTGATGTGCCCGGCACCCGGCTTTGCTCGTAAAGCACCCACAAGGGCACCGGCCCGCGGTTGAAGTTGATGGTCCAGCGGTCATTGGTCTCAAGGTCGGCAAAATCAAAACAGGCCTTTTTCGGGCCGCTGAGGCGCTCTCTTGCCCCGATAATGTCGAGATATTCAAGGGCCGAATAATTGCCGGACAACAATAGATGATTGCCGTTGTCGATGACCCGGTCAAGGTGGCTGTCGTGGAATGAGCGGGCGCGACCACCGGCATGGGCTGCCTGTTCGTACAAGGTGACAGCGACACCTTTATCGGCCAGTTGCACAGCAGCGGAAAGGCCCGCAAGACCGGCACCTATGATGTGGGCTCGGGTCATTTTCAGGTCCAAAGATGTTTCAGGGCAATGGCCAGTTTTTCAAACTTGCCGACCAGTCGCTTGTTGAAATGCGGATCTGTCAGTTGCGTATCACTTAATGCCATCATCCGTTTCAGATTGAGATGGTAGATGTCAGCCATAATGTAGGATGCACGCATTTTGCGACGGTCACACAGGTCAAGCGCCGTATAGGTTTTGTCATATTCTTGTTCTGCCTCTTGCGCAAGCTGACGCCAGAGCGCGACAAAGCCCGGCTGTTGCATAACCGTTTCGGGGTCGGTGAACGAAATCTGGTGCTGTTGCAGATATTCCCTTGGCAGATAGAGCCTTCCCTCGCTGGCATCTTCGGCAACATCGCGCAGGATGTTGGTCAGTTGCAGCGCCCTGCCCTGATGATGGGCAACCTTTAAACCCTTGTCACCCGGTTCACCGAAAATGCTGACACACAGGCGGCCCACAGCAGCAGCAACTCGGTCGCAATAAAGATCAAGTTTTTCACGGCTCGGGGCGATAATCGGCCCGTCGGCATCCATCTGCATGCCATCAATGACGGCAAGAAAATCTTCCTGGCGCAAGTTGAAGTCGTGCACCGGCTGTTTCAGGGCCTGAACGATGGTGAATTTCGGCCCCGTCTCGGCTGCCGGGTCAAACAAGGTGTTGATCTGCTTGCGCCAACTGGCAAGGGCAGTGTGTTTGACCTCCAGTTTGATCGGCCCGTCTGCAACATCATCAACAGCGCGACAAAAGGCATAAACGGAAAAAATCGCCTCGCGTTTGGGTTTTGCCAGGATGCGCATGGCCCAGTAAAACGATGATGAAGCTTTTTTTACCAGAGCGGCAATGCTGCTGCGGTCAACGGTCGGTTCGCAGCTATTGCAGGTAGATACAGTCATCTGGGCGGGTCATCACTTACGCTTTAGCTTTAAGCCTTGGCTTTAAAATCAATGATTTTTTTTGCTTCACCGTTGAGAGCGGCAAACACTTCGGCAACGATATGTTCAGTCTGTAAACCGGCGACCTTGTATTGCTCAGCCGGGGCACCGTGAATAACAAACTGGTCCGGCAGGAACATTGGTCTGATCCGTAAGCCCTTGTGCAGCATATTGGTCACAGCAAGCTGGTGCAACACCTGGGTGCTGAACCCTCCGATGGAACCTTCTTCTATGGTCACCAGCACTTCGTGGTTCTTGGCCAGATCAGCCAAAAGTTCTGTGTCGAGCGGTTTGGCAAAGCGGGCATCGGCAACGGTGGTTGAAAGACCGTGGGTTTCAAGTTCTTCTGCAGCCTTAAGACATTCCTGCAGGCGGGCACCAAATGACAACAGGGCGATTTTGGAGCCTTCGCGGACAATCCGGCCCTTGCCGATTTCCAGTGGCACACCTTCTTCGGGCAGGCTGACACCAACGCCTGAACCGCGCGGATAGCGGAATGCGCTGGGGCCATCATCAATGGCGCGGGCTGTTGCCACCATGTGAACAAGCTCGGCCTCATCAGAGGCCGCCATAACCACCATATTGGGCAGGCAGGCCAGATAAGCAATATCAAAACTGCCAGCATGGGTCGCACCGTCCTGACCGACCAGGCCAGCCCGATCAATGGCAAAGCGAACCGGCAGGTTTTGCAGCGCCACATCATGGACAATCTGGTCATAAGCACGCTGCAGAAAGGTGGAATAAATCGCCACAAAGGGTTTGTAGCCTTCGGTCGCCATACCGGCGGCAAAGGTCACGGCGTGCTGCTCGGCAATGCCGACATCAAATGAGCGATCGGGGAAGTGTTTTTCGAATTTGTCCACACCAGTGCCCGATGGCATGGCAGCCGTTATGGCAACGATTGATTCATCTTTTTCAGCTTCGTTAATCAGGGCGTTGGCAAAAACCGATGTGTAGCTCGGGGCGTTGGACTTTACTTTGAGAAACTCGCCGGTTTCCTTGTTGAACTTGCCGACGGCGTGGTGTTTTTCCGGGGAATCGGTTTTGAACGGGTGGCCTTTGCCTTTTTCGGTTACCACATGGACCAGAACAGGGCCGAGCATGTCGGCATCACGAACGTTCTGTAAAATCTGCACCAGCGAATCAACATTGTGGCCATCGACCGGGCCGACATAATAAAATCCCAGTTCTTCAAACAGGGTGCCACCAAAGACCATACCACGGGCATATTCATCAGCTCGCGCTGCTGCAATCTGTAAGGGTTGAGGAAACTTTTTGCTCAATTGCTTGGCCAGATCGCGTAGCGACAGGAAGGGCCGCGAGGAAACCAGCCGTGACAGGTAATTGGTCAGCGCACCAACACCGGGGGCGATTGACATGCCGTTGTCATTGAGAATGACAATCTGGCGCGATTTATCGGCACCGGCATTGTTCATAGCCTCATAGGCCAGTCCGGCTGACATGGAACCATCACCAATAACTGAAATCACATGATTGTTTTTACCCATAAGATCACGGGCACGGGCCATGCCATATCCGGCTGAAATAGAGGTCGATGAATGAGCCGTGCCAAACGGATCGTATTCGCTTTCGGTACGTTTGGTAAAACCGTACAAACCGTCTTTTTGTCTGATCTTGCGGATACGATCGCGGCGGCCGGTGAGAATTTTATGCGGGTAAGCCTGATGGCTGACATCCCAGATCAAGCGGTCAGTCGGGGTGTCAAACACATAATGCAGAGCGATTGTCAGTTCCACAACACCAAGACCGGCACCAAAGTGGCCACCTGTTTCAGCTGCTGCATCGATGACTTCAGCACGCAATTCATCTGCAAGCTGTGGCAGTTGCCCGGCTTTGAGCTTTTTCAAATCCTGCGGATTGTCGACTAAAT